>ERZ773014.462-NODE-462-length-27802-cov-6.596461_pt1 | contig 27802 bp, 33 predicted proteins | sample MGYA00580841_ERZ773014 | MGnify/ENA primary metagenome ERZ773014 (study PRJEB29015, sample SAMEA2737989) | human oral metagenome | biome: human oral; feature: human-associated habitat; material: dental | place: China | collected 2067 ... | reverse complement strand
TTACAAGGAAAAAATAAACTTCAAGTCTTTATACTTCTAAAAGTTTAATTCTTCAAATCTTTCCACTGTCTATTTTTTTTCTTGAAATTTTTTCTTTTTTGTGCTAAAATATTTTTAAGGAAGTTAAATTCTTTTGAATTTTTCTTTTTTTCCCTCCCCTCCCCCCTTCTGAATATTAACTCAGCGGCGGCGGGGGGCGGAGTATAGAATAGAGAAGCAATCCGCCAGCAGATTGCACTCTAAAGCCCGTACAATGCACAGTTGAAAGCATTTTTAGAGCATAGTGTGGCGTAGTCATCACGGTACTGTGCGGGTATTCATTGCGATTACCAGCATACTCACGAGAGATACACGATACGTAGGCTCATTTTTGTGGTATATGAGCAAAAAATGAAGTATGTGTTGCTAGAATACTTTATTTGCTTGTTGTATTCAAAAGTGTTTCATTTGCTTGTTGTATTCAAAAGTGTTTCATTTTTTTGAGGTGTCTACAATTTACTATGCTAAATTGCTCTACCCTACTGCTTGAGATAGTCTGCACTCAACAGAGTTGTACTCTGCTAGAATACTGTACTAGGCTAACATATTCAAAAGTGTTTCATTTTTTTAGATGTGCTATACGTGGTGCTTTGCCCTTGTGTTGTGCAGTTTTCCACAATTTACTATGCTGAATTGCACGGAATTGCTTCTTGAGATATTTCATTTTCAACAGAGTTGTACTCTGCTAGAATACGTTATTTGGTTGATGTATTCAAAAGTAAGTCATTTATTTTTGATGTGTTTTTATAAAATTTTATAAAATGTTATATATGTGTATAAATTAATTTTTATATTAATTTTTTTTAATAATTATTGTTCAGTACAAGTTTTTTGAAATTTTTTAAAATTTTTTTAAAAAATATAAAATTTTTTGTGCCAATATTAAGTTTTTTGAAATTTTTTTGAAAAAATAAAAAAATTTTGATATTTTTTTGAGATGTGATTATTTTTTGAAAAAATTTTTTTAAAAATAATAAATATTTTTTGGAGGTTTTAATTATGATGTTAGAGATTAAAGAGAATATGGAAGTGCAGGACAACGAAAAGCAAGGAAAGTTTGTGGAATACCGCAAGTGGTATCCTGTCAACACAGACTATACATCTGTGCTTCTGACATTGTCCAAGGTGTCTCCCCTTGCTAGGTGCGTATTTGATTTATTGTGTGGACTGTGCGATAAGGGAAATAACATTGTATGCACTTATACTGCGGTTGCCCAAATGCTTCACAGCACACGTCAGCGAATTAAGTCTGCCTGTGAACTTTTGAGCGAGTTTCGGCTAGCAAGCACTCGCCGTGACGGTAATACCTTGATTATTTCTGTGAACCCAGCAATTATAAAGAAGACTGGTCTTACCAAGGTATACAGGAATACGATGTTTGCCTTTAACGGTCAAGAGCCACGTATTCCTGACAGCGTTCCTGACAATAAGCGGGTATCTTTGAGCATTAAAACTGTTGGACGTGGTATGCTTGTAAATGTAGATGATGAAAACGCTTAGAAACATTGACAATAGGTATAACACTGTGGTATAATAACTATATACAGATATAACAATGTGATATAATAACTATATAATATAAAAATTTAATATTTAAGGAGAATGAAATGCTAAAACAGAAATATACAATTGTTACTCAACTACATAAAATCAATAACAAAGACATAATCGAATATTTTGAAAATGCTTCTGTATATTTCTGCAAGTTGCAGAGAAAAGCATTTCATATATTCAAGAACGAAAATATAAAAGGAATTAAAACTGAATATAAAAAATTTAGGCAAAATTTTATGAAAGAGCATAGTATCAGCAGGAGAACAGCAGATACAATACTTAGAGATGTTCAAGGACGCATTAATGCACTTATTGAATTAAAAAAATACGAAATTTCTCAAAAAGAATACAAAATTAAAGCTCTAAAAGAAAGTATTGAAAAACTTGATGAAAAAATTTTAAATTTGCAAGAAAAAATGAAAGAAAATATAAAAATTAATCATTCTACATATTGGGACTTAAAAAAGTCAAGAGTATTTAAGAAAATGAAGCTGAATACATTTAAGATGATACTTAAACAGCTTAAATGGGAGATAGCAACAGGACATTATAAATTATGTTTTGGAACTAAACAATTATTAAAAAGTAATAAAAAAGAGTTTTTGTTACAGCGTGATAGTCAAATATCTTATATTGGAAGTCAAGATGAAACAGGAAGAAATCAGATGTTTCAGTTGAGCTATAATGACCGAAACAATCAATTTAACATAAAAATAAGAAAAGATTTTGGCTTTGATACAGAAGAAAAATATGTTTTTGGGAAATGCTATTTTAATAATCATAAGAATAAACTAATAGACGCATTGAAAAACAAAAATTCGACACCACTGACATATTCTATAATTCGTAAAAATAATAGATATTATTTGCATTGCACTTTGGAATATAGAATTGAGAATAAAAGCAACTTTTTAACAAGAAAAACTTATGGAACAATAGGTCTCGATTTTAATAAAGGTTTTATTGCCTTGAGTGAAACAGATAGAAATTCTAATTTGATTAGTACAGATATTTTAAAATATCGTTTTGGGAACGGAAACAAAACACAATCTGACTTAGAAAAATGTATTTCTGAAATATTAAAAAGAGCTTTGGAAAAAGGGAAAGATGTTTGTATTGAAAATTTGAATTTTAAAACTAAAAAATCCAAAACAGAAAAAGCTAAAAGTGAAAAAGGTAGAAAATATAATAATATGCTGCATAGCTTGTCGTATGCACTATACGATAAATTAATAACAAATATGGCTTTTAGAAATAAAGTGGATATTATAAAAGTTAATCCTGCTTGGACTAGCTGGATTGCTAAAAATAAATTCTGTAACAGAATGAAATTAAATATTCATACAGGAGCAAGTTTCGTTATAGCAAGACGAGGAATTGGGATAGAAGATGAAGTAAAATAAAAAACTAATTTTCTGCATAAATTTGTATCTGACCAAGAGATTTGAGCAAATCACTTTGTGGAAGTTTAAATTAGTAACAATAATTTGAAATTGCTAAAGATTTACATATAAATGAAATTTCAGATTATTTGGATAACCGTATGTCCATTGAGAATAAAATCTCATAAAAATAACTTTGCATAGCTTTGTATAGTTTTGCAAATTACGGTAACGTCACGCCTTAAATAATTAAATAAGATGTTTTTTAAATTGCACGGTACAATTTTGTTTACTTTGCTGTGTTTCAAGGTCTATTTTGTATTGGGCGACAAAATGGAAAACAACCAGCAAACAGCACTTCTAATCTTAACTGCTTCCCGCTATGATTTTGTATTTTCAGTATTTTATTTTTCAACTTTTCACATAATTTACAGTGCTATTCTTTTTTTGTAAATCAGTTATTTTTTATTTAATGTTTTAGTTGACATTTTTTAGTATTTGTGCTATAATGTATTTGAGCGTGTGAAGATGTGGTATTTCGCTTAATGCCTTTGCTTCGTGAACAGCAATGAAAAGCATAGTTGCGTACTATTTTCTTTTTGCTAGTAGCGAAGGTATCTTCACTAGAGATATGCGTGGCTGGTGGAATTGGTAGACACGTTAGTTTCAGGGACTAATGGATAAGTCCGTACAGGTTCAAGTCCTGTGTCACGCACCAAAATGACACCTCTTTCTATGGAAATTTATTTTCAAAGAAACATGGTTAAATATTTCTTTATTTGGTTTGCGGCATATATTTACTGTATCGCCGCTGTTATGGACATACTATGGTTAGGTTTTACTAAAAACTGGTTCAGCATTGCGGGCAGACTTTTAGAAACTGCTGGTTCAACTCCAGCTATGTCCTATTGTGTTCATATACTTGTATAATTCGATGAAAATCTCGTTTTCATAAAAATATATAAGGTTGTTGTTAAGATGTGATACTTACCGTCACATCTTATTTTATATTTACTGTAATATTTTTACTTGCATTTTTTATTGTATTATGTTATAATCTTTATGTGGTCTAAAAAACCATACTTAATCATTTAATAAATTGAACTACTATATTTGGTTTTTCAATTAAAAGGGACGTCTTGTGTAAGTAAGATGTCTCTCCCCCTTTTTACATAACGTTTAGTACGTTATTTTTTATTGTCTTTTTTTCATTTTTTGCTTGACATTCAGCTATTATTTATGATATGATATATATATGTTCTGAATACAGGTGTATTTTGAATACATATATGACATAAATATCCAATACAGCCAACGTAATTACCGTTTTAATGGCTGTATTTTTTTTATTATTTACGCTTCCCCTATGCCGTGTGTCTGCGACGCCTTTTTAATGCTCCGCAGGTCGTCTCACTTTTCGTGAGAACTGATATAAATACTACGCATTTTTATCATTTTTCTCCACTCATGTAGAAGTGTGGCAAGGAAAAGATATGCGTAAGACATGAAGCTGTCCCCCTGGCTCGATTAATATGATAATCTCGCCTTTTCGCATTAATTATGAACTTAATGCTCATATCGGCTCACATCGCTCACATTGTCCAATCTTTGCAGCTTGGACAAGGTATCGCTCGTTCGCCCTTAGCCTTTGACGCTTCAAAATTATATGATAATTTTTCGCTTCTCGGCTTTTTACAGATTATATGATAATCTTTTTGCACATTACAGGCTAATGTGGTATGTGTCATACTGGCTTTTCCTGTTATCTTTTCATAGCGTTTCTTCGTAGTAAAGGTTTTTTCCTGTGTAATCAAGGTTTTTCTGCGACTGCCGTTTTTAATTTAATTTTAATATTTTTACACAGGAAATAAAAAAAGACACCTGCTATTTCAAGATGTCTTTGGTGTGGGAAAGCAGACCCGACTTGCTCTCCCAAAGCACATCAACTTCCAGCGAAGATTGATATGCTCCCCCTCTTTTAGGGTGGCGGTCTCCACAGGGGCAGGTCGTACCGCACTATGCTCAGCCAAGAAAGTCATATACCCTAGCAGGCTTACTTGCTCCCACTCGTCACTTGCTAAGCCGCAGGTGAAAAGTCCACAACTTAGCAACACTCACTTTCGTGCTGGGAATTTTCCGCAGACCGCTCACCTTATGCCTTATGGCACTTAGGCTTCTTTGTGTAGCGGAACTTAAGTTCCTACTGCCACTCCCTGCGGCGAGTTGCAGACTTGGAGGACTTACTACCCTTAGCACTTGGTACTGCCTTCACTTAGTCGGTGCTAAGTGATGTTCCCAGTGCCGTTTTCCACGGTAGTTCGTAACCCCCTCGCTACATATGATATTGTTGATTGTCGACAGAGACCGAGTTTCCCCGTAACCCCTTCGTTACATTATATATAATATCATATTTTGATATATTTGTCAACACTTTTTTAAAAATTTTTAGATTTTTTTTCAAAAAGTTTTTGTCAAATATCAGATATGATATTGTTGATTGTCCGACAGGGATTAAGTTCCCTTATCCGAAGACTGCAAGCCTTGCATAAGCGAACTCCTCCTCTATCTCCGTATCTTCCCAGTACGGCATAGACCAAGAGACAATCTCTTTAGTGTCCTTGTCAAACACTACTTCGACATCTCTTTCTTTGTCGATGTATTTAACTGTATTCATATTATCACTTCCTTTGTTTTATATGTCCTTATTTTATTTCAATTATATCTACACACTTGATTACTCTTATAAGTCCTGACGGAATGACATCATCTTCGATAACTTGAAATTTCCGTCCGCTTTCCGTCACGTATGTAGTGTATCTTCTGTTCTCTTTCCTATCCCTTTTCACGTCTATTTTTTTAAGCATTTCTATTATTTGAACCGAGTAGCTTATTTCTTGGTCGAAGATGTTAGTTTTGGGTTCGTGGTCGAAGATGTATTCTGCAAGGGCGCTAATCTTACATCTTAGCTCTTTCAGTTCTTTCAGCTCTTTTGAATTTGTTTTTTTCATTTTTTTTCACGTCCTTTTTTAGCATATTCTTTGTTAGCCCCCCTGACAGTACATATATTATCATATTTTGACTTTTTTGTCAACACTTTTTTCAAAATTTTTTTGAGTTTTTGATGTACCGCCATTGAAGTTTTTTTACATCGGGATAATTTCCTGTGTAAACGAAGTTTTATCTCAGTTTCTTTTTTGGCTGTCTATATTAATTAGAGACAATTTTTCGCAAATAAAAAAAGCGTACTTTGCAAACTTATACAAAGCTACGCTAATTTATTTTTATGAGATTTTATTTAGTGAACTACTCTCAGCTGAAGCATATTTTGTTAGATTTTTAATTTATTTTTCAGATATTTTTCAACTTCCTCAGCTCTTTCACGTAGCATATCAATTTCATAGACGCTTTTATCATTGTAAAAAACGTTTACCATATCACTGTCCACTTTAAAATAAACTTTTTTATTCTGACTAATTCTGTCAAACATTTCTTCAAACTTGACAAGCTCCTTTGCAAGAGTATAGTCTATATCTATGTCATACAAGGTAACGCAGTAGTTATATTTTCTGCTTTCGATGAAAGTTACAGTATGTCCGAAGTATTCATCATAAATGTTTGCTTTTTCAACATCTGCACAAAATCTCTTGTTAAATCCAGCACAGTGAAAATGTTCGATATACTTCATCACCTCATCTTCGCTGAAAGCAAATTTTTGAAGCTGCCTGTTTTTTGACATCCCGTCAAATAAGCCTTGCACGTTTAACTTGACAAGGTAGTCTGCTTCTTTTTCATTTTTGGGATTTTCATTAAGATATATTACGTCGTTTTTTTCATTAGTAATCTTAATTGCTGTCCCAGTATTCTCAAATTTTACGCCATTATTGGCATATTTTTTATTTAGGTATCTTAGAGTTTCAATTCCGTTCATTTTTAATTCTCTCCCTTATGTTTTATTTGCTTACACAATGACTTTTACAGTCGGCTAGTCGTGTAATACTAGCCAACCGTTTTTATCTCTGTCGATTACTCGGCTATTAATATCGGCTAATATTAATATGTCAAGTTTTTTGTCAAATACTTCTTTCGGTATTCCTTTGGCAACTGTACCGACTGGCACAGTTTCAAATGGCACACTTTCTTTTGGGTTGACTGTCTGCCAAGACTGCGGATAATTTCTAACAGTCACTTTATATTCGTAGCTTTCACGAGTTACGAGATTGGCAAGTCTTTCAAGTTGTTCAGAGTTCATATTTACTCCGTATCGGATAACATACACGTATGTTAGCCATAAATTCTGTTTTTGCATACACTTCTTAACGTACCTGTCAGGCTTTTTTACCTCGTACGTAGGATTGTCAACTGCACGGTCTAAAAACTTTGGTTTTGTATTGTTTTTGTTTAATGTTTTTTCGGCTTGCTTAAAGTTTTTATAAGCATTGTCGATTGCTTTACTAGCCGCCTTAATTCCTGTTGCAGCACCTATTAGCCCAAAGGCTATTATAGTACCTGCTAACACAGGTTTCCATAACACTCTAACTTCCTCTTTTACTCCATTTTTAAAATTTGTCCATTTTCCCATTTTTACTTCCTCCTAGATATTTGATTTTTTCCTCAAATACCCCCTTGTCTCTCGATTAACCCCCCTGACACTATATATAATATCATATTTTTACTAATATGTCAACACTTTTTTATAAATTTTATAAAATTTTTATAATTTTAAAAACATCATATCTTGACAAAAAAGTCAAAATATGATATTATATATTATATGAGAAATAAAAAATAAAAATTTTAAGGAGATACGAATATGAAAACTTTTAAAAAAGAAGTAGAACAATTGACAGAAGTGTTGGAAAAAATTATAAAAACTCCAAGTTTTTATAATTATGACAGGGAGATGTTAGAAGATTTTGAAGAAACAGAGCCGTGGAAAAACTTCATTCAGCAGCAAGTCGACACTTTGACCGCAGTTAAAATGTTTGATATGCTAACGAACATAGAAGAAATAAATGTCGAACGAATTTATGTCTTCGACTATTTCGGTGAAACATCTTCAGAGAAAATATATAACCTTGTCGAAGACTTTTTTTCTACGTATCTTATATTTATAATCAGAACATTTGATTTTTTTGATAGTGAAAATGATGATTTTATTTTCACAGATAAGGAAATGCTTGAAAAATTAAAAGCACTTTTGCAGGATAAAAAATTTGAAGAAGAAATACTTAATTATTAATTTTAAATTAATAAGTAATTAGTGGTGATTAGCCACTAATTTTTTATATCCTGCTAAAATATTTCTTGTGTGTCTTTGCTTTTTCTTTTTTAATCCTATTTTAATAAATGTGTAACCAAAAAATGTGAGAAAATCCACGTAATTTATATGATAAATCACGTGTATTTTCCTTTCTTTTATGCTCCGTAATAAAGCCATAATACTGCACGCAAAAAAATTATATTGTATGGCAATACAGTTTTTTCACGCACATTCTTATGGCTTTATTCTGCGCTTTTATTTACCGCTTCCAATATATCTGCTGTACATTTTATTGTACATTTCGCACACAGTTATGCTTCCCTTTGTAAAACAAGTTTTCTAGGGGGCTTTCCTTTTGGCTTTTCTTACGTTTCGCAACTTCGTGCATGTATATGTTTTTTATACGTTTGATACTTGTCCTTCGATGTGCTAGATGTGCATGCTTTGCGCAATAAAAAAAGCCAATCGTTTTATCGACTGGCTTAATTTATTATTTAAAATGGTACATCTACATCGTTGTCGTCGTCTTCCGCTGTGTCGTTTGTTTTTTTGCTTTCAACAAATTCTACATTTTTGACGTTTACGTATGTAAAACTTGTCTTGTTTCCGCTCTTGTCTGTGTAGTTGTAAACTTCAAGACTTCCGTTAATGATAAATCTGTCCCCTTTTGAGACATATTTTTGGATAACTCCTGCCACTTTGTCCCAAGCCTTGAATGGGATAAAATTACAGTTGTCTTTATCCTTTTGACAAGCAATAGTACCTTGTGCTACTGCTTTTCCTCCAAATGTTTTTACTTCTACTTCTTTCACTAATCTTCCCATAATTGTTACGTTGTTTAGCATAATAGCCACTCTCCTTAATATTTGATTTTCCTCGCAACCCCCTCTTTGTCAACCCCCCCTGACATTATATATAATATCACATTTTGACTTTTTTGTCAACACTTTTTTACAAAATTTTTAAGTTTTTTTCAAAAAGTTTTTACAATTCATTAAAATATGTGTATTTATGCAATGTTTGAGGGACTAACTCCACATCGGCTTATAAATAAAAAAAAGCAAGTATTTTTACATACTCGCTTTATTTTTCCTAACTAGCCTTATAAATGTTTATGCTATGCTCAATAAGCATAAATCGCATAAACTGTCTTACAAGAGGTTTATTTGACTTTGGCAACAGTTTACTGGCGGCTTTAATTTTTGATGTTTCTTCTTTATCAGGCAGAGTTTTCTTTCCTATGCAATATTGGTTTATTTCTGTGATAGTTTCCAATATTGCATTTTTTAATTCCGTGTTTGATGTGTCACGCTTTAGGGCTTCACACATCATTGCTACGTATTGACATTCTCTGTTTAAGTTTTTCATAGTTTTAGTTCTCCTTTTGATATTTGATTTCCAATATTAATTATATAACCTTTTATACTAAATGTCAATACTTAATATCGAAATTTTTTGATATTTTAAAAAGGACTGAATACCGTGTATACCCAGCCCTTTTATAAAATCAAATATTAAAGCGAGAAATTCCATTTGCTTGAATGGAATACCATTACATTATTAATGATACCATATTTTATATTTTTTGTCAATACCTTTTGTTAAATATTAAAAATATTTTTTAAAAAGTATTGACTTTTCATATAAAATATAGTATAATTATTATTGAAAGGCTGGGGAAATCAAATATTAGGGAGTTGAACTGTTATGAATGATTATGAAAAGAAAGAAATTATTTACAAGGGGCTGTTAATTATTCAGCCTGCGATTGATTTATTTAATAAAGAGCAAGATGTATCGCAAAAAAATTTGAATTCTAGATTTGCGGTGTATGTTTCCGAATTGTCAAGACGAGTTTTACAGTATGACTACTGTGAGCTTATAAACAAACTGTATAAGTATAATAACTTATCTTATACATTGTGCCAGGAGTTTATTAAGGATTTTGCTTCAATATCATTTGAAAATCCTAATAAAAATTTCGCAGAATATGTAGAATACCTTGACAGCATAGAATTTACAATTTCAAACTTCGTTTATGAGTTCATCGTGTTTTTCTGTGATACACAAAGACCTACATATTCAGAATTTAAGAGTTGCTTAAATGAGTATCGTTTGAGCAACTGATGTGAAAAAGGACAGAATATTTTATATATCCTGTCCTTGTATAACAATCAAATATAAAGGAGAGATTTACTATGACTATGACAACTAGAAATTTTGCCAATGTTGAAACATTCAACGTTGGACTTAGAAAAAGAGGGCTTGACATATTACAGCCTGTGCTTGACATCTTTGCCGCAACTAAGGATGTCAGAGATATAAATTTAACTGCGAGATTTGCCAAGTATATGAGCGACTTGGCTAAGCAAGTTCCTGCCGATGATTATTGTAAATTCATAAACGGAATTTACAATTATGGCGGATTTGTCGATTTGACTTTGCCACAGGAATTTTTTAGGGACTTTGTATACTTATGTGCTACAAATCCCGAAAATAATTTACAGAAAAATATAGATACTTATGTATTTGAGTTTGATAATTTTGAAAAGACCATATCAAACTTTGTATATGAGTTTATCTTATTTTTCTGTGACAGTCTGATACCTACGTATTCAGACTTCGGATGTCGTCTTAACGATTATTACGGTAATTCAGACAACCGTTAATATCACAAAAAATTGAGACAGTCTTATTAAAAAGATTGTCTCTTTTTTTATTCCCGCCCTTTAGATGTATTTGCTCTTTTTTTAAGTCCAAAAATCTAAAAATCGCCGCTCGCATTTCTATGAGAAATGCTCTGAATTTATGTAAAAATTATATCAAAAAAATCATGAGCTGTATGACATTTCCTGATGTTTTTAATATAATTTTCTTCTGTTTTTTTGCTCGCATTTCTATGAGAACTGCTCGCTTGCCTTTCTGTCTTCAATCTTTTTTAGTCAGCATAATAAATATCCCTTTGTAACAAAAATTTATACGAAGTTTGCTCTCAATTTTTTATATTTTTCGCCTGCCTAACTTGTTTTTTTATATCTGAAAAAAAAATTGTTTTTCTGCATAAAAAAGATTTGACATATTAGTCAAAATATGCTATTATATATTGTAATCAAATATTAGGAGAGTGTGTTATGAAAAGTATTAAAAAAGTAAAATTTGACAAGTTTATGAAAGACAATTTGTATAGCGTGTCTCAGATTTATGGGATGACAAATTTATATAAAGATTTGTCAAACTCAGATTTAGATTTATTATTGGAAGTGAGCAAAAAATACAAAGTTCTCGTTGAAATGAACCGCACTTGGTTTGATAAAGCCTTTGTATGTTTTTATCTGTATGACAGAACAAATCCTAGTGCGCACAACCGCTTAGTTTTTAAAGATTTAGTTGCCCATACAAGCCGATGTTTTTTCGCAAAGCACAACAATGCAATGCGACGTGGATTTCGTAAATCTCTTGCAATGCTTAAAGCATTGTAGGAGCTTTTTGGGGGAGTTACTTGAGTAGTAAAAAAATAAAATCTTAGGAGTGATTAAGTATGACAATAAATAACAATTTTAAAAAAGAATTAGAAATTAAAACTGATGAAATGTTAGAATTTTATGACCGACTTCTAACATTTGTGACACCTGCAATGTCTCAGTTCTTTGGGAGCATGCCCTCTAAAAAAATAACTATGCGAGAGTTGGCACACATGCTCTCTGTATCAATGGCAGGTAACACTCGTTTCCCTGCCTACATCAATAGACTTTACGAGCCTATGTCTATTAAATATGACAAGCCTGTCAACTGTTTAGTACACAGTGACTTGTCTTTGTTATCTTCGTTTACTTTTAGCCGTATGAGAGATTTTTATTGCGACCTGCCGTATGACAGTCCGCAAGTTGCTTTGAACTTGATTTATGAAATAATAATTTATTTTGCCACTAACTTAAACTATGAACTTGATGTGCCGTACCCAATTATCGACATCGCAAACTTCAAGAGAAATTTTGAAAAATCTATTATGAACGCTTTGTATCAAAAGCATTTAGATGAAAAATAAAATTTAAAGAAATGTCCTGTGATTAACCGTTGCAGGATATTTTTTTATGCTATTTTTTAGCCTGTGCCTTTTCCAAAAAAATTTAAAAATGCCCAGCTCACATTGTATGACAATGTTCGCTTTTCTGTACCTATCTTTTTATAAATTTTGCTCCTTACATTATATGATAATGTCCTGATGTATTTGGTATCTTGGCTTCAAATTATATGATAATTTTCAGCCTGTATTTTTATATTTCCGTTCACTGTTTTTGTGATGTGCTTTTATTATATATAATCTTTTTCCTTTGTAAAAAAACTTTATTACGATTTTAGTTTTTTTTACTCTGCAAAATAAAAAATCCCAGCACATTCTTTATGCTGGAACTTTATATATTTTTTAGATTTCTATTACTTTTACATCTAGTCCTGGAAACTCTGCTTCATTTTCAATTACTTGAAATTTCCGCCCAGTTTCAGTTCGGTATTCTGTATATTTTTTCTTTTCTTTTTTGTCAGTATATTCTCCAACTTTGTCAAGCATTTCTATTATGCTTATTAATGTGCTTTGATTTGATGTATCTTCGTAGTCAAAGATGTGTTCTGCTAGGCAACTTAGTTTAGTTTTTAATGCTTTTAGTTCCTCTAATGCTTTCTTTTCATTTTCCATAATCTGTTTTCTCCTTTGGTTAAGTTTGTTTGTTTTTCTGCCTATATTGTATCATATTTTCAGTAAAATGTCAAAGTTTTATATTGTGTTCTGCTGGACAACTTTTATCTTTTTTCACTTAAGATTTTTCACTCTTTCAAAAATAAAAATGCCGCCTGTATGCTACGTAACATCAGACGGTATTTCTCTAATTTTTTTAAAATGAAAGTTGCAATAATCTGAAATTTTTGTCATTTGAGATTATACTATACTGCTGTATTTTTGTCAACAAAAATTTTAACAGCATATAGCAAGAAGTCTCAATCTTCTATACGTGGGAGTAGTTTACAGCATGTACATCAGAATGACTATAACCAAGTTTAAAACTTGGCAGATGTTTCGTCTGCTCTTGTCTATCCTTTGCGCCTTGTATTCCTTTTCTATGATGTACATTTCATATACTGTAAGCCCTGCTATTATGAGTGCAAGTATCTTAGTGTGTATCAGAAAAAATCCTGCAAAAAGCTGTAGCATTTGTATTGCTATTACTCCTGTCCGCACTATTCTTAATACATCTATCTTCTGCTCATTTGTCGCTTTTTTCCATTCGCTTTTCCATAGTTTCACATCACAAATTTTCTTAAAGTCTATCTTCATTTTATATCTCCTTTATTTCTCGCAGCCTTCTTGTATTTCTATGTCCGCTTCGTTATACTGCTTTGCGTTTTTTGCTTTAGGCTTTTTGTCCCATACAGACGAAGCCAGTCCTATTGCTATACTTATGCACATTATCCAGCATATCGTTATCAGTATGCTTCTAAATCTCATTTCAATAGCTTCTCCTTTCCTTTATTTTCATATCTTCTATTTAATTATACTTCCTTTTGCCAGTGTTGTCAAATATAACCTTTGATTACCCCTCTCTTTTTACATGTTTTCAAGGGCTATTTATAAGGGTATATTGTATAATAGCCACCTTAGATGTTTCTTTTTCGTATTCCTTTGCTAATCTTATCAAGTTTCCTATATGCTTTCCTTAAAAAAATATGCCTTTTTCAACCTTAATCGTTCTTATCTGCACTTTATTTTTATACCTGTTTTCATATTTATGCACATTTTTCCTGAATACGTCTTGCAATATAACATTCCTCATAAATTTCATAAAATTTTAGGGCTTTTTTTTTCTTACTTTTTTCTGTCCGACCATATTCTTTTTGATGTATTTACATTAGTTGCTTACGTTGTCTTGATAGCCTTTGCTTTGGCAATTCATAACCAGATTTTGCTTAAAATTTATCGTAGGCTAAGCCTTACTGTTTTCTATTTCCAATCTAAACTTTTATCGTTCATCGCACTTCTTTTTTCCAGTAATACTCTATCAAGATGTCGTTATTTTTTATATTTTTAATCTAAATTTTTCCCATTAATTACATTTTATTTTTTCCATTATTTTTTATGAAATTCACTGTTATACCGCCGTATTTTTATTCTTTTTTAGAATAAATTTCTCCCAGTCATCACACTTCTTTTTTTCCATTAATTATGTATTAAGCTGATGTTCCATGTGCCGTACTTTTTTATTTTCCCAGTCTACATTTCTCTCACTAAGTGCCTTTTATTTTTTTAGTAATTGTGACTGAACTTGTGTAATTTTTTCATGCTGTTATAAAATTTTTTATTAAATATTCACCCTTACTTTTATTAAATATTTAACCTTGTTTTTATTAAATATTTAACCTTACTTTTATTAAATATTCAGCCTTGCTTCAGGATTTTTATATGCCGCTTTTTATATAATTTTTCCCTTGACATTTTAAATTTTTTGTGATATTATTTAGTTGCGAAATTTTACAATACTTAAAAATTGATGTAGTCATTTTTGACTGTAATTTTTCTTAAAATTTAATCGTCTTTGCGGTTAAGTTTGTTTTTCTTTTTTAGGCGGAGCTTTAATGCTTTGCCTTGTTTTTTTGATAAACTACTGCTATAATTCTGTCCCTATAAAACCTTAAATTTTTTACTCGTGCCTGCTTTTTTGCTTTACTCTTGTCTGCTTTTTCTTACATAATTTTTTGTTGATTTATTGTCTTCTTTGTGGTATAATTATCTCGTTGACAAGTTAAAATATTTCATTATGGATTTGTCTGTATTCTATTATATTTTGCATATTTTTCCAGTGCTAAAATATACTTCTCATTTATTATAAATTTTGTGACGACGTGAAAAAATATTTTCACTTCAGGTCATTAAAATTTACCTTCAGAAAAGCCTTTAGCTTACACTTTTTTGGTCGTGCTTAAGGCTTTTTTCAGTTCACTTTTTACATCTGATTTTCGTTAAAATTTTTTTCAGATTTAAAGCCTTTTGCTATTGACTTTTTTTTGAATGTCGTGTATAATATAGACAGAATAAATATTAAATTGGCTTCGGCATATTAATAAGGCTTCGGCATAAAAAATTGGCTTCGGCATATTAGTACGGCTTCGGCATAAACTAGGAGGAAAATTTTATGAAAATTATTAAAGCTAACGTTGCAAAATCATTGCCATACTCAAAGGCTAGAAACATTAACAGACCACAGGACTTGATTTACAAATTAAGGGAAAGCGGTCAGCTTGAAGGCTTTCTGCCAAGTCCTACGGACAGGGTTGCGTCTTTCAAAATCGACTATGAAAAAACTCAGAAGATTGACTTTGTAAAAGTCCTGACAGATGTGCTTGGTGAAAAGGAAGGACTGTCTTTACCGCTACTGTCAGCTCTAATCCGTTGGAGCAGCTTCGGTGAGATGAAATCAAATTTAGAGTATCAGTCAGTGTTATCATTTCCGTTCGGGCAGTTTGAAAGAGTTTTCACGACTGTAGTTGAAGCTGCAAGCAGAAGCAGCTTTAACGGAAAAATGGAATGTGACGGTAATATGATACCTATTCCTGAAAGTGAAAGATACTCTCAGCATTTGGTTGTTGCACTTGTAAAAAGTTTATTTACAAGCAACTCTTTGCCTAACTCATATCTTGCGTACGTAGGTCAGTTTTCAACAGAAAACTTTTCGGTACTGCCAAAAGAAATTATAGAAGAAGTTCAGGCAAGAATACCTGAATTTCCAAACTTGACATTAGGTTCAGGTGAAAACGCTAGAAACTATTTATTAGTTCCTACTATGCTTGAAATTATCGGTAAAAAAGTTAGTGAAGTTTTAAAATCTGAAAGAAATTTCCAGCAGCAGCTTCTTAGAACTTCTCAAAGTTTCATCAGCTTCTTTGGATATAACAACAACCTGTTAGACGTTCCAAAGAACCGTGAACTTTTTGCAATGCACGGAATAGAGGACGGCGCATATTCACTTCCGTTAAGATACCTTACAGAAGATTTTGTAAATGACATTTGCGAACATCATATTAAAAATCTTGCAAGCAAAAAACACCGTCGTCATATTGATAGGGACACTGGAGAATTTTCACAAGATAAATACGATGAAAATCAGGAGATTGCGGCTTCACAGGTTGAGTATTTCAAGAACTGGGTTGAAAGCAGAATTGCAAACTCAAATTCTGCTGTAGTAGATGAGACAGAGTACGCTGGAGCTGACGACTACGAAGCGTGGTACGAAAGACGGGAAGCAGAACTTAAGGCTCAGCGTGACGAAGCGAAGGCTGAAAAGGCTGAAAAAGAAAACGGTGCGGCTGACGGGTACGCTGACGAGGATTTCTAAGAGGATTTCTAATTGAATTAGTGTAACAATATTTTTTACGGCTGCTTTAAAATTTATTATTTTTTAGCAGCCTGCTTTTTTAAATCTTAAAGAGAAAGGACTTTTAAAAAATGGACAACAACGAATTAATAAGGGAGGTGAACGCAAGGGCAAACGAGCTTAAAAAAGTTGAGCTGTCACTTGCCGACACCGAACGTATTCTAAAAATTATTTTTGACATAATCTGGGATGAATGTGCAAACAATAGAGAGGTTAGATTTGCTACTCAGGGTAAGTTCCACGCTTCATACAGAAAGCCTAGGGTTGGGCATAACCCAGTTAATAATGAGACCGTCACCGTGGATGGTCACGCAGGCATTGCATTTACGCTTTTCCCAAAGATTAAGCGTAACTTTGAGGACGAGTTCTTTGACAACAACAGGGAGTTCGTCAGAAAATTTGACAGTAAAAAGGGAGATGACTAAAAATGAAAAACTCAATTATTTTTAACGTGCATAGAAAGTCACGTGTGTTTACTATTAATTCTGAAATTGAGCCTAGCGCTTCAATAAGAATTTCAAACGTCGCAATAGACAAGAAAATTGACAAGTTCTATCTAGGGAGCAACCAGGTGCTTTACATACCTATGAACTCAAAAGGTACGCAGGTTGTGGCATGTCCGTATGACCTTGACGAGTATGTGGCTAACCTTAAGTCCGTATGCGACATATTAAAGATTGACCTTACAGTCAATGATGTTGATGACAAATAAAGAAAAAGCAGCCGCAAATTGCTTCATATTCTGCTGGCTGCTTATTTTTTTGTGATAAGAAGGAGTGGATTTTGATGTCCGATAATATTTGTACAAATACTTATATTGATTTTTTACGTGTCATCAGGGATATTTTATGCGTTCATTTGAAGCATTGCCTGCTGGCAGCCTTAATTCTGTCGATGACAAATCTTTCTGCGCTTCTTGCGCTTAATGCTTACATTTTCCGCCCCCCGTGTATGGGCAAAGGTTTATATTCCTTTATTTCAGTCGCTGTTTTTCTTGCTCTCAGCTTTTTTTCAGCTGGAATTTTGTCAGGGTATGTATCTGAAGATGACTGACGATAGCACGTAAAAAAGCCAGCATTTAATTATGCTGGCTTTAGTTTTATTAATCAATCGTGCAGTACCAAAGGCTTTTCGTTTCCACGCTTGTTGATGTCTTCAAGGATTACCCTGTCGACGCCCTTGTCAAAGATTTCCGCTTTTATTCCGCAGGCTCGTGTACCTTGCAGCAGCACCTCAAAGCCTTGAGTACCTGAATACTTTTTGTCCTTTTTTACGTACCGCTTGTACTCGTCGCTTTCCCTGCTTACAAGGTTTGCAAGGCTTATTGCGTCGGTCTGCGTATACTTTATTCCGCTTCGTTCCAAGTGCCAAAGCGTTAATTTAAAGTTTTGCTTGTCCATTACTTCCTGTATGAACCAGTCAGGCTTTCTAAGGTTCACACATTTATTTGTTTTTGCATATCCCGCCATGCTTAATGCCATAATTCCTATTAAAATCATTTTTTTCATTTTTTATACCCTCTTTCTTTGTTTTTTATCTTTTACATTATCAGTATATCATATTTTATATTCTTTGTCAATACTTTTATTATAAAATTCTTTAAAATGTTTAGAGCGGTCTTTGGCTAAGCACAGACTTTCTGTACTCGGCAGAAGTTCACTATGCGTGCTTTTTTGTACCAAAAAAAAAAAACAGGCTTTAATATGCCTGTCTTTTATTTTATAACAATGATTTACCTTTTTTTCTTTCGGCTTCTATCATATTTAACAACTTGACGTCCAGTTTCTTTTCAAATACTTCCTTTGGCATTTCACAGTCCGTTGTGCCTTTGGGGTATGCCAGGAACGGTATGTTGTCTTCGTACTTGTAGTCCTTGTCGTCATCGCTTTGTGTCTGCCACGCATTTGGGTTTTCCTTTATAAATTTCTTGTACTCGTAGCTCTCCCTTGTTGCAAGGTTTGCCAGCTTATATGCAAGCTCGCCGTTTTCTCCGAAGCCGTTGTCCTTTAGCACCTTGACGGCAAGACTTAAATTTTGCTGTTCAATCATAGAGCTTACTAGCCAGTCAGGTGTCTGTATTATTTCGCACTCAGTATGTGTGTTTTTTTTACTGTTGCCCCCAGTTGCGTATGATTTGCTTTTTATAGTTCCAGCAAAGCAAAGCCCCACTATTATTGCTGTTACAATTCCTAGTTTTTTTACTGCTTTTCTTCCTTTATTGTTTAGTCTTAGCATAATTAATCACTCCCTAGTTATTATTTTCTTTCCCATTACTTCATTATTATAGCATATTTTATATTATATGTCAACACTTATTTAAAATTATTTTCAAGATTATTTTGGCATGCTATAAAATAATATGGAATAAAATCCCATAGGAATAAGTTTACCTAGGCTTATGCAAGTTTGCAAATTACGGTTTTGTTTTTACTAAGGGGCTTTTTTTGGCAACTCTGCAATGGCTTTTATTTTATTTCCTGCATTTATTATATGTTTCTATAAAATTCAAGAAGTGCGGACTTCTTGAGCTTTGCATACTTATGCCTGCAACTGTCAGGAGTACGCTCAAGCATAAGTCCAATGTCCTCATATTTCATTTGCGGTCTGGCATTTACAAGCTCACGTATTTCATTAATCGTCCATTCAGCCTTATGCCTAGGGAAAAGCTCCTTGTTATAGGCAAGCCTTTTTCCTTTGTAATAACGGACATAGCCGTTATCATCTATATATTTGTCGGTATTCATTTTAATAATTTCCTTTCAATGTTGGTTATTATCTTTCCCATTGCTCTATTATTATAGCATATTTTATATTATTAGTCAATATTTATTTTTAATTATCGCTAAAATAATTTCAGGATTTTATGTTATTTCTTGTATTTTTGTAAAAATCTGGCTGAATTTTCCTTGGGATTTTTGCATTTTATCAGATATGGCTTATATTTTTTCTGTTTTCCTGCATTTTGTCAGTTATATCTGAAACCACAATTTTTAATTTAAAATTAATTGACTTTTTGTATAAAATATGATACAATTAATTATAAAGATAAAAGATTTACAGGGAGTGATTAATTATGATTAGATTTTATGAAGCTAAAAGATTTGACAGCGACTTTGACGCAGTAAGTGATAAATATAGACATTTATTTATATATTACTTAAAAGAGGAGCTTTCATATAAGGAGGTAAAGGACGGCACATTCTATGAGCTTTCCAAAAAGGACTTGCACGACTTGCTGGGCTTGACATCATCAAAGGCTTATGTGTTTAGGCATACAGACCTTGACAAGTGGTTTTCTAAGTACGGCAGCGACTACTACATAAAAAAGGTTGCAGGCAACAGATACACCTACTATTCAAAGGTGAACGGCGTTGAAGCCGTTACTGAAGCTGGAAGACCTGCCATTATGGATATTTACTTAAAGGACGCTTGCCGTATGCTAAATGATGTCATAAGGGAACTTGACAGCTTGACGATAGAAAAAGTATTTGTTAAGTTTGAATAATTATAGGAAGCACATCCTGTGCTTTGTAACTTTACAGCTGATATTACATCAGCTTTTTTTGTTTGTGCTGTGTTTTTTTTTACAATTATGAACCTGTACTGTGTTTTTTGCTTATACTGTGTTTTTGTTTATACTGTTTTCAATTCTAAGGCTGTTTACGTCAATTCTGAGACGCTTAATTGATGTCAGCCTTATTTTTATATGCCATTGTTATTTTATGTTCTTAAATCGGCTTATTTTAGTTTTTCATACACAGGGATTTGTATTCTTTAAGATATTTCTGCTTAGCGCTTAGATTGCGCCTGATTAATATAATTTACTGGAAATCTTGATTTTATCATATAAAATTAAGCCACTTTTTTTGTTCCCTTTTGTAAAGGCTTGCTACATCTGTGCTTTTGCCATTTGGTATGTATATTGTATTTACATTGTATAGATATTTTGATGTGATAAAAAAAATACGCACCGAAGCACGTATTTGACTTTGCGATTTTGTTGTATTTACTTAATTCTATCATATTATGTTTATCTTGTCAAGCATAAAAAAAGCCAGCATATTTTATTATGCTGGCATTATATATAATTAGAGTGATTAATTATATTTGGACTGGGTTCAGGTAAAGCGTTATGATTTTATCCATATAAGGCTTTACAACATCTTCAAACACATCTGTAACTTCCTTTTCCTGTTTTTCCATTACAGCCTTGTCTAAAGGTTTATCCTTGTAAGCCTTTACAGGTACGAACCACCCGATAAGGTAGTTGTCAAACATCACACGCTCCCAAATGTCACTCCAGTAGATGTACATATGCAGATTGCTTTTTTCGGCTGTTACAAGGTTTTTCTTATTCTCAACGTAATATCCTTGCTCTTTCAGTTTTTCGGCAAATTTTTCTGTAAGTTCTATAAACTCTTTTGTGAACCTTTGAAGCATAAATCTCACAAAAGACTTGATAAAGTCTATCACATCTTTTATTATGCCTTGAACATATTTTGAATATTTATCTGTTTTAGGCATTTCAAACTTGACAGTCTTCAGGTTTACGTTAAGGTCTACATTGAACGTAGTAACTTCGCCATTTTCAGGTATTTCTCCCATAACCGTAAATTGATAGTCATAGTCTGCCTGGTATGTGCCACGTATGAAGTCCGCAAGGTCTTCTATCTCGGTGTATAGAAGATTTGTACCGTATGTGTTAAGCACTTCGTACTCCTGCATATTTGAGATTTCTTTTCCTATAATAGTCCCTAGTTCTTGATAATACTGTAATTCAGTCATTTTTATTACCGCCTTTTTCTTTAGTATGTTTTTCTTTTCCTGTATATATTATATCATATTTTGACTTTTTTGTCAACACTTTTTTACAGAGTATTTATATATTTTATATTAATTTTGGATTATTCATTAGTTATATCAAGTGCTTTTCTTACACAGGAAATAAAAAAGCCTGTTGGCAATATGCTAGTAGGCTTTTAATGATTTTATTAATTTGGCTCTGAAGTGGCATTTTCATATCTTCGTATGGAAGCGGTCTTGCTTTTAATGCACGAAGTTTTTCCACATACAGAGCGAGAAGTTATCTATATGCAAGGTATGTATCTTAAGGTATATGAGATACATCATACTTGCAATTGAGTTTATTTGGAGTGCAAGGTTTATTAATACCTTTTTTTGATTATTTGATAATCTTATCATTTTTTGCAAGGTTTCCTCAAACTCCAAAAGGTTTTGTGTATATCCTGTATCAAGGTTTTCTATCTTGAACGAGAATTTACTGTTTACTGAAAACATTATCTTGTAGTTGCTTTTGCAAAGGCTGAACGTGTTTCTTTTTACGTCTCCAGCTTCTATTTTTATAATTTCTTTTATTATTGGTTCTTCCACATCGTAGTCTTTGAACTCTTTAAACAAGGGTTCGTAGAACTCCATATCGTAGTCCTCTTTCAGAAGGCTTTGGATTTCTTTTTTAAACAGGTTTCTTTCGGCTTGGCTTAGCATAGCGGTTATCTCCTTTATTTTTTTTATTTATTATTTAGTCCTGCTTTGTCTAGCAGTTATGCACTCTGTATTTACAGCACTGTCTGTGGGAAATATGTGCCTTTATTTCTGTCAAAGTGCATAAGTGTAAGTCTTGCACCTTTTTCGTGGCAGATGTTTATTACTTCCACAAGCGCAACTGTAAGTCCAGTAACGTATACAGTCAATTTGTCCCCCTTAGACAAAAATGCAAGGCTTTTTCCAGCAAGGCTTCTAATACCAATTATGTCCGCTGGGTCAAGGGCGTTTTTAAATATATACTCTGCAACGTCAGGTATTTCGTGTCTTCCTTGTACCAGTCCCATATAGTATTCCATTTCTTAATCACTCCTTATTATTTTTATAATCCCCCTTTACATTACATATAATATCATATTTTGACTTTTTTGTCAACTCTTTTTTATAATGTTTTTTATTTTTTGCGGGGTTTATAGGAACTATGAACTGTGCTTCCTGCTTTACATTCTCAATTTTATAATCATGGGCAGTTCGCTTTATGTGTTTTTTATTTACTTTTTACTTCTTGATGAAAAAGAAAAAACAGGTTGCATTTTTTCATCAGACCAAAAAAAAGGAGATTTCAAGTCTCCTTTTTTAAACCTGCTATAAAGTAAACATCTTTTTAACACATCTTACAGACTTATTTATAAATTCAAGTTCCACGTTTCCAATAGGATTGTCTGAGACAATGCTATATGAAAGATGTGAGCCTTTGAAAAGCTGGCTGAAATCATTTATTGCAATCGTAACAGTATCAGACTTTATAATAAGAGTGTCTTTCTTATCCATATATGAAACATCCTTAAAATCTATATTTTCAGAATGGAGATGTTTTATAATTTTATTTACGCAACTGCTTATCACTTCAATATCCTTTGTAAAATTTGACTCAATGAAAATTGTAACCATTTTATCAAGACTTTTATAAGCCTCATAACATTTGCTAAATGTTTCAGAATTTGCAAATTCCCCTTCAAGCAATTTTACCTTTCTTATAAAAGAAAGACATTGAGGATTAATTCTGTACTCAATATTTATATTATAGTCAAGTGCTGTAACATTAAGATAAAATTCATTGCAAGATTTGTCAAATCCCATATTCATTTTAATTTCCGATAAAGCTTCATCAAAAATTGAATCTGAAAAAGTTTTAACATATTCATTTTCAAGATAATTCCTTTTAGCTTCCACGAACTCCTTGTTATAATCAAACATATAGTAAAAAATTGACATATTTTCCTTAAATTTATCAAAATCAAACATAGTAAATCAGCTCCATTCATAATTTATAATTGTTTTCTATAATACCATTATATCACATATTGACCAATTTGTCAATTCTTTTTTGTGATTTTTTATTATTTTTTGTGGGATTTGTAAAAACTATGAGCTGTGCTTCTTACTTGACTTTCTCGATTTTATAATCGTGAGCCGTTTGTTTTATGGATTAAAAAAAAATCAGCACATCTTAAACTGTACTGATTTGGCTTATTATGCTTTAATTCGTCTCCTCGTTTTTAGTATTGCTTCCTGTTAATTATAAACTTTTCTATCCCCTGTTTGATGTCCTCTATAATTTTTGAGTTTGTATCTTTCACAGAATATTCAAAATCCTTGTCAAAGGCTTTTTTTGATATGCTATATAGCATAAGAGCCTTTGTTATGTTTACTGTCTCAGATTTCTTATTTACAGTAGCCTTTATTGTATTGTAGTCAGTTTTTACAGCATAGCCTTTTTGTTCCAGCACTATTTCAATATTTTCTATGCCTGTAATTACGGAATAGTTATATATTTTGTGAAACATCTTGGCAAAGTTTTGGCAAAATTTTATAGAGTTTTCAATATTTTTTATGTCGTCCTCGTATATTGCCATAGCCGACGCCTTTAAAAACGCTTTTCCAATGTCAGGGATATATATTATTTTATCAATTAAGTTTCCTGATATGTTAATGCTGAATGTTATGCTTTCCTTATGTTCATACGTATATTTTGTACCATATTCATATTTTACGGCTCTAATCTTTTTGGCGATGTCAGATACTTCACTTTTGCTTTTTAATCCAAACTTAAGTTCCTTATGCACCTGTCCTTTCGACAAGGCTTTTACTTCCTTGTTCATTACTTTTTCAATTCTTTTAATTGTGTTGCTTTCCATAATTAATCACTCCTCTTGTTATTTTCCTGTGTATATAATATCATATTTTATCTAAAATGTCAATACTTTTATAATAAAACAGTATACTTTTTATTTTGTATACTGTCTTTTTTATGGATTATTTAATTTTTTAGTCCTCTTGGTCTATGTTGTAGTTTATTATTTTTTCTGTATATTTGATTATCTTATCTACTAATTCAGACTGCTGGTTTCTTAGATTAAATAGTTTTGACAGGTCTTTCAGTTTTTCAAGTTCCTTGCTTGCTTTTTTTATATTTTTTACTCTAAACTCGAATTTTTCCATATTCATTTCTGTTATATGATATGTTCCTGTTGTTACCTTTGCGTCTTCAACTTTGTTAGAGTAATATATCTCGAATGTGTTGTCGTTGTATTTTAGCGATGTTGTTTGCATAGTATTGTTAATTTTTTCTATTTCCTGTGTATAAGTATCTTCCTCCACTACTACATTGTCAAACATTTGACTTATTGAAATATAGTAGTTCGCATTTAACAGTTCTGTAAGCCCTGTCGATGTACCTGTATTTAGGTTCGACATCGCTATTTTTTTGAATAAATTTGAGTAATAGGCTATAGTTATTCCGTCATTTTTATTGCTTATGTTATTGCTTATTGTTACGTTATATCCTAAGTTAAATAGTCTAGTATAACTACTAGCCATTGCCATTTTTATATTTTTTTTTATATCCTGATACATACCGTCTGACAGTATTTCTACTGTTAGTCTATCGTATTCAGGCTTTGTAACTTTTATTAATTTTTCTCCGTCTGTGTTTATATATAACATTTCGTCATATTTGTGTATATTTTGTGCGATGTCTAACGTTATATCTTTCACTGCGTAATATCTTCCTGTAGAGTTATTTGTTAATTTTTCAATAATTTTTTTCATTTTTTATACCTCTTTCTTTTTTATACCTTATTATAGTATATTTTATATAATTTGTCAATACTTTCTTGAATATTTTTTTCATTTTATAATAAAAAACACACATCTTTTTGTGAGATGTGCTTTTTTATTTTTATATGTTTCTTAATGTTTCTGCCATAACTGGTAACATTATGGATTTAATTTGGTTTTCTGTATCTTTTTCAAACTCTCTTACTTTTCTGACATTTTCAAAGTGTTTTTTTTCTTCCTCGTCAGTTTTAATATGGATTTTTCCGCTTTTTGTTTTATCTCCTGCACGACCAACTCTTTCAAGTTGCGGTATTTGTTTTTTATAGTTGCTTTTTATTAAAGTTTCATAAAGGGCTAACATATTCAAGTGGTATACGTAGTTTCCTTTTTCAACTTCTATTTTATAGTAGTCGTTTTTTACTTTGCAGCCTTTTGATGTTAATGTTTTTGTAACTAAGTCCATTTTATTTAGGAACTTGTAATTTATTCTCCAGTACATATACCACGTCAAGTATTCTGGAAAATCTAGTGCCTTGCAGTACATTATATATGTGTCGTGGTCTTCTATTTTATCTTTCAACTCTAACACGTCAGGCATTTGATATTTGTTGTCATAATAGTTTTCTAGGTCTGATACATCTAGTTTTATAGTATTTTTAACACTATCCCCAAATAATGATAGCTCAAATATTACAAAGTTTCCTTTTGTTTCAAATTTATCAATTATTGGGATTATTTGTTCTAGTTCCTCGTTGTCATATCCATTGTCGTAACTTGCCACTATCCAAGGTATGTACCCCTCGTCGTCTCTGTGGTCTCTTAGTTCTTCAAATTCTGCTTTTATTAATTGTTGTACTAATTTAGTTCTTAATTGTTTTCTAGTCATTTTTTTCATTTTAAATACCGCCTTTTTTAGTTTATTTTTATTTTTCTTTTTCTGTATATATAATATCATATTTTATATTATTTGTCAACTCTTTTTTATGTATTTTTATAATATTTTTATTTATTTTTAGATAAAATATAAAATTATTTTAAATAAAAGTGTTGACATTTTAGAGAAAATATGATATATTAATAATGTAAAAAAATAAAAGAAAAAAGAAAGAGGTATAAGAATATGGAAAATAGAGTTACTATTTACAATGAAAATGAAAAAATTGAAATTTTGGCGGCTACATTTGATTTTAAAAATGTTAATGCTCCTACTGTGTCTTTGGACAACGATATTAGAAAGCATAAATATAATTTAACAGTTACAGGTCACTGTGATTACGAACACATCGTAGCCTTAAATAATATGAGAAATGCTAAAAACAATATTTATGGGGCGTATATCCAAGTTAAATATTACGACACCGAATATAGCACCTTTAATTATGAAAATTTAGAGTTTACCGAATTTGAATATAGTTTTTCTAAACTAAACTGTAACCAGTTTGCTTTTACTATATCGTTGGTGGGAACAGAGTTTATTAGATAACTATATTAAAAGGACTTGTCTTTAACGGCAAGTCTTTTTTTTATGCTTATGTTTTTCACATCACAATCTTGTGAACTACTCCCACTTATAGAATTGGGACCTTCTTGGGAAGTATTTGCTTTTGATAGCCAAATATATTTACCAAGCTCTTCGGGCAGTCCCTGCCCTGATATATTTATTATAACATATTTTGCTATATATGTCAAATAAGAAACACAATTCATATTCCGTTTATAGAAAATGTCCAATTTCTTGTTATTTTTTGTTAAAACTTAAGCACAAGATAAAAATTCCATTTTAAAATGGCTATAAAAAACGCTTGACATAAATTAAAAAATATGGTAAAGTATTATTATACTAACTATATGTTATAAATAGTTTTGAAAATTAAATTTTCTATGGTATAAATTGAAAATCTGAAAAATTCACTTTGAATGATTTTCAAACTCCTTTCTTAATTTTGGGTGTTAAGTAATTAAAAAGATAGAACTGCTGTGAAGCAATAAATAATATCATATATAGCTAAAAAATCAAGCACCTAAATATTCCAAACTTATGTCATAACACCCTATTTCTTTAAAATCTTCGTCTGTGGCAACATCCTTGACACGAAACTTAGTTCCAACTGGCAATACAATCTCAATTTCAGAATACATTTCATCATTTGTACCAAGAACATCAAAATAATCTTGTGCAATATCAAGTTCAGACGCTGTAGTTGCATTATTCACAATATCATAGTCAACCTTGTGGCAGTCAATATTGCATACACAAGAAAAATAATACACAATACCCTCATTCTCGCAAGTGAACTCTCCGCCCTCAGTCCAGCTTTCAGCACAATCAAGGACTATAATGTCTCCAACTTTATAATCTAATTTATCAGCAACGGCTATAGTTCTGCCCAAAACTGTAGCAGTATGATTTTTAATTCCTGCAATATTATTTTTAGTAATTTCATCTAGTTTTCCTAATTCTTCGTATAAGTTCATTTTAAATACCTCTTTCTTATTTATTTTTATAACTAATTATAGCATATTTT
>ERZ773014.459-NODE-459-length-27854-cov-8.822368_pt1 | contig 27854 bp, 17 predicted proteins | sample MGYA00580841_ERZ773014 | MGnify/ENA primary metagenome ERZ773014 (study PRJEB29015, sample SAMEA2737989) | human oral metagenome | biome: human oral; feature: human-associated habitat; material: dental | place: China | collected 2067 ... | reverse complement strand
TACCCGCAAACATTTTGCATTAAATTTTTCATTTTATAGCAAAATAATGCGTTTTTATTTTATTTTGATTTTAAAATGAATGATTATGCAGTTATTTTATAATCTTGTTAGGCATGAAATTTGTGAAATTGCAAGCATTAAAGGATGTAAATATCTAAGAGGGTTTAACGCCGCACAATCTGTCTTTTGTTTGAATGGTGGTTTGCATATCTTAAAAGGTGTTATGAAGCGTCGCCTCTTGCAGTACCCTTTCCAACCACATGCACCGTCCCTTCACGGTCGCCCTCTTTTGAGTGCCTCTGTAAAAGCGTCGGTATTGTGCGGCAATCTCTACCGTTTTTCCCTGTAATCTCTACCGTTTTGCCCTGTAATCTCATTGAGATTAGCCTGCAATCCAGTTCACTTTTTAATGCCAAGGAATAGGCAGACAGGCGTAAAAAGGGCGGGCAGGCGTCGCGAGGGGCTGTGAAACACGAAAAAGTATCCATCGTAATACTGTTTTTTAGGGCATAGCTTGCTAAATTGTATTCTTTTTAATATCTTTGCAAGGTGTTAAAGTGTGCTATGGGATGAGACGGTACAAAGTCAAGGAGGTGATTAAACTGTTAGAAGCCGATGGATGGGTGCTCTTTGCAACCAAAGGCAATCATCGGCAATTTAAGCATCCCACGCGCCCCGGGAAAGTTACGGTTCGGGGGCAGCAAAGTGAAGTTCTGAGTCAGTTTCTTTTAAATAGTATATGGAAACAAGCGGGATGGAGATGACATGCTGCTTGCATGGCAAAGGTAAATGGTTTAAAATAGAATGGAAATGGAAAAAATACGAGTTGAAATTCAGTGGTGTGGTCACAATTTTGGGGCAACCTTTAGCGACAATGTGCCTGGAGCCATCGCGCTGACGGCAAAGACCTATCAGGAATTGATGAAGGCCATTCCCGAAACACTCCAGTTTCATGTTGAAGGATTGCTGGCTGATGGCGATGCTGTGCCCGAGTGGTTGGCAAAGGGTGCGTATGAATTTGAATACCATCTTGACACGGCCGCATTAATTCGGTCGTGCGAACAATATGCCAGTCTCGCCGCCATTTCTCGTGCTTCGGGTGTGAATGCACGCCTGTTGAGCCACTATGCCAACGGCCTTAAGAAGCCACGTCCGGCACAACGCCAACGCATTGTTGAGGGATTACATAAAATTGGGCGGCATTTGATGTCTGTTGTATAGCGTTTCATCACCCGATTTCCTCAAAAAACCAACATGTGCCGAACAGCTTTTGAAGGCTGTTCGGCACATGTTGGTTTTGCGGTGTTGTCACCGTGACCGCTCTATTTGCAGCAATAGAACCATATTTCGGGGAATTGCTATCCGCCAAAAATGGATTTTTGCGGCATTCAGAGGCGCTCAAAATAAGGCAGACGCCAGAGCGGGACCTGCTGTTGAATGGTGCGACGCCCACGGAACACGCGCCCTTGATCGTCGCGCCAGCGGCCGGGAGGCAGCACAATGGTGCGCGAAGTGCCCGGCGTTGTCATCGGAGCCACCATCAAACGGCTGCCCAACATGAATTGGTCGTGCACCTTTTCATAACCCTGATGGGGAAATTCATATTCCAAACTGCGCACAATGGGCTCGCCTGTGCGTGCCGTTTCGCGGGCGCAGGCCAGGATGTAGGGCGATTTTTGCACGTGCAGTTGCGCCATGGCCCGGATAATCTTCATGTTCTCGGCACTGAGAATGCGCCAGGGTGCTACCGAGAATTGCATCATCGGCATGAGCGCATGCACCTGAGCCGAGCGCACAATGAGTGCTTGGTCGAACTTGTCGGCGTCAATATCGAGGAACGAAGCAAACGAACCGCCGCCAATCATATCGGGACATGCATAGCCATAGCCCAGCAAGCCCGCGGCAATCATGTCGGGAACGAGCTGCTGCACCGCCTTCCACGAATAGTCTTTGTCGCCCAATCGTTGCACCAACGGACGGTTGCCCATCTGCCAGCACGCGCGATATTCGTTGAAAGCGAAGCGGCATCCCAATTCGGCCCAGCCTTTCGTTTGGTCAACCGAGCGTGCATCTTTGCGATAAGGGCGCAAGTCGGCACGGTCATAGTAAATGTTATCGCCGCCATCAAACTTGAAACCGTCGATGGCATAATCGTGCATCATGCCGCGCAACGTGTGCTCCAAATAGTCGAGGGCGGACGGATTGGTGAGGTCGAAGCAGGCGCTTTGCCCGTTCCACCAAGGAATGATGGCCGGATTTCCTGTGGCATCGCGCAGCAACAGCCCTTGTTTGGCCAGCGCACGATATTCGGGACTGTCGGCCGTGACAAACGGACTGATCCACAACATCACCTTGAAGCCCTGCCGATGCAAGCTGTCAACCATGGCGCGAGGGTTGGGAAAGCGTTCGCATTTGAAATCGAAGTTGCCATAATAACGCTGCCAATTATCGTCGATCATCAAGATGCCGGGGGGCAAACCATTGTCGAGCAAGTGGCGGGCGTAGGTCAAAATGTCGTGTTGGTTTTGGTTGTACATCAACTCTATCCACGTGTTGTATTGTGGATGCGAGAAAAACAGGGTGTCGGGCAGTGCTCCTTCGGCGGGGAAATGCTGTTGCATGAGTGCCCGATAAGCGTCGCGCAGGGTTGTGCCTTGCTGCTTGACGCCCACCTTTTCGTAGCGCGAATCGATGTGAATGCCTTGCCCGTCGACCGAGAATTTGAAAGGGCTATCGCTCCAAATGGTGCGCCCACGGTTGGAAATGAGCATGCCCGACACCTGGTTGTTGTCGTTTCGGCACGAGAGATCGAAGGGCGAAAGCGACGTGAACGGCATGGATGTGCCTAAAGCGGTGGCGCCTCCCCACCACGATTCGCCCGCCAACACGGGAATGTCGCTGTGGTGTTGTGCCTGCAACGCGGTGCAGAAAAGCCCTAAAAAGAATAGGAAATAAGAACGTAAATGCATAAATTGAATGTGTAATGCCCCCATGGAGGGCGTGAAACGGATGTGGCGTGGGGGAGAAGTTCGCCCAAAAGCGCCATCGAAAGTGAAAACAGCGTTCGGGCGTTCCCGAAGAGCTGATGCGCGATGCAAAATGTGTTCGGGCGCGCCCGAAGTGTTGTTGCGCCATGAAAAACGTGTTCGGGCGCGCCCGAACAGCTATTGCAACGCTGCAACAGCTGTTCTGACTTGCCGGAACACCTTTATACATGGGAAAGAGCGTTTGCTGTGCGTGTGGGGCTATTGCGCCACAAAGTCCATTGTGAAATGGTTATCTCCCTTGGCCGTCACCGTGCCGTCGGCAGCCACGTGAATACCATCTTTCAAATCGATGACCACCTTATAGTAGCCCGCTCCGGATGGAATGTGGAACCCATCGGCCTCTTTACGCAAGCTGGCCGGGAAGAAAGCGTTGGGCAAACGATATTTGTGTCCGGTGGAAGGATGCACCACATAGAAGGCCACATCGCCGCCCCAACCAAAGTTATAGAAGGTGGCTTCGTAGCGATGGCCGGTGGTGTGTACCACGGGCAGCACGTTGTCGTCGGACCATACCACAGCCGTAGAGTTTTGAGTGGGTGCCCAACTCCAACCATCCATATAGAGCACATCGGGATAACCCGCAACAGGGCATGCATAGAACGCACCGCTAAACACGTCCATACGCACATAGTAGGTGCCCGTGTTGGCCTTCAATGTCCAGGTTGCGTTGCCGCCTCCGGTGAACAAATCGGGGTTGCAAGTGTAGGAAGAAAGGTCGAAATCCGACGAAATCTTTTGTCCCTTTTGCAGCGTCATGGTGCCTTCATAGATATAGGCCGTGCCTGCTTTCAAATGCAACTGCTGGCCACAGAAGCCGATGGTTGGCGTAACGGCATTGCCATTGACCACCACTTTGTTGTTGGTGAAGAGCAACGACTTGCCACTTCCCGTCACTTCGACGCTCGTACACGTGCCCGCTGTGAAGTTGGTCTTGATGGTAAAGGCGCCACCTGCTGTGAGAGGGAAGCTCTTTGTCGCATCATCGGTGGCCGATTGCACAATGTGTTGGCCGTCCCAAAGGATGTAACCTTGCTGGGCACCGCGCTTCATGCGGAACACACCTGCGGCCGTTTGTCCCCACATCCCCACGTTGGGGTCGTCGCCTTCGGGTGCTGTCCAGGTGTAGTAGCTATCGTTTTGACTTTCGAAGCCCTTCATACGCATCTTGTTTTTCTCGGTCGTAATCTCGCCATCTTGCCAGTGTCCCGAGATGGTGCCCAAGAGATAGTAGCAATCGGCGGCAGGTAAGGGCTTCCAAACGTGGCGCTCGCTGAAGCTAAGCTCAAAGGTCTTGGGATTGAAAGTGACGGTGAACGATGACTCGACATCGCCGCCAATCGTGATTGAATCGTTGGTCATGGTGGCAATTTCGCCATGCTTCGTGCCCCAGTAGATGCCGTTTTTGCTCGTGGTGGTCGAGATAATGCCCTTCACTTTGGCAGGGAACACCTGCTCGGTGGGCATGGTGAAGACATCGCCTTGCTTGGTAAGCTCCACAATACTGCCATTGCCGAGCACCAAATTGAGCGTCTCAAACGAAGGAGTTGCTACGGCAGGCAAGTCGAATGTCTCAACCGCTTCGCCGTTGCGTGTGTTGTCTAACTTCGCCACCAACCGCAAATCGTCGGTCGATGCATTCTTCGGCAGTGGAATTTGAATGAAGTCATCCATGTTGAATTGCTTGCCGAGCAACATCTGATACTTTGTAGCTAAGGTGTCACCCTTGCTGTTGAGCAGCAAAAGCTCGTAGTGTTCGAGGTTGCGATCGTCGGTGAGCAGGCCGGTGATGCTCACTTTATCGCCATATTTATAGTTGTCGGGAACGACCATCAGGTCGATACCTGGCTTCGGACCTGTTTTGTCATTGGACACAAACTTGTCGTCGTCACTGCTGCAACTTGCAAGCCCCAACAGGGCAGTTGCCAGCATGATAGTTGATAATTTTTTAAACATAATCAATGGGTTTTAAGCTTTAATATAAAGGTTTAAGCGGAACATGAGTTTCAAAATGAGCAGCACCCAGATGCCCTGCATCGTGGTTTGCAACACGGCATAGTAGTCGCCCATCCATTGATGAAAGCCAAAGAAGAGCGAGTTGGTGATGGATTTGAAGTTCATGTAGTCGCCAATGAAGTAGGCAGCGAGCGAATTCATGCCGTAATAGCGCAGCCACATCCAGCCACGACGGCAGCCTTTCACGTCGATGATGTAGTAGAAGAGGCCCATCAACACAAAGCAGATGCCACCCGCAAAGAGCGTCATGGAGCTCGACCAGATGTGCTTGATGATGGGAATCCAGGGGTGCATGAGCAGCGAAACAGCAATCATCGCCACGCCACCCCACATGAGCCAGCGGAATTTCTGCATGGCTGTGCGCGTGCTTTTGAGCAGATAGCCCGCCAAAGTGCCAAGGTAAACGGTGACAATGAAGTTCAAAGAACTCATGATCCACGTGTAATGATAGGTGGGATCCCAGTGCCATGTGTCGCCTTGCCATTGCACACCGTCGCGGAAACGCCCTAACACTGCGCGGTCGATGGCCTCGCAAATGTTGGCATCGATGGTGAAATCGAAGTTTCCCCAAAAGGCAAAAATGGCGATATAGGCCATGAATGAGAGGCTCACAGCCACGATTTGCGTGCGCAACGAGCAAAACACAAAGAGGAAAGCCACCGCGACATAGCCCACGGCAATGCTTTGCAAGGTGTTGGAAAAGAGGTGCAGTTGGCGCAAATCGAAGGCCAACAAGTTGCCTTGCACCACCATGCCTAACACCCAAAGCACCACAAAACGCTTGATGATGCGCCAGTAGAACTGTCCGTCAATGCGTGCCCCGCGCTTGTAACGCGACATGGCAAAGGGGATGGTGATGCCCGACATGAACATGAACAACGGCATGATGATGTCCCAAAAGCAAAATCCTTCCCACGGCAAATGGCTCAGTTGCCCCATGATGAAATGCCCAATGGTGCCCTCAGCCGGGTGTGCTGTCTTGAGCGCCCTGAACAAAATGGGCTGTATGAGCACCAACATGGCCAAGTCGGTGCCGCGCAAAATGTCGAGCGAAAGCAAGCGTTGCGGTTGCGAGGACTGGGTTGTTGTCTCCATAACTATTGTTTGATGAATTGGATGTTCGACGTGCTTTGTGGCAATTTTGCCGCTGCATCGACCTTAATCTTCACACCAAGATTGTTGTAGCCCGTGGTGGTTTCCCACATATTTTTATTGGCTAAGCGCACAGCATAGTCGGCACGTGCCGCCAAGGAAGGCTCAGCATCGGGCAAGAAGAGCAGCAACTGATAGTCGCCGGTAGGGAGATTGCCGGGCAAAGCCACTTTAGCGGTGAGCGTAGTTGCTTGGCGTGGCTTCCAAGAGCGTGGGTCATCGGGCAGTGTTGCCACGTAAACATCGCCCGAAGTGGAGCGCAAAATGAGTTGCACTTTGCGGGGGTTATACATCGCAGCAAAGCCGATGTTATAGATAGAAAGCTTGGCCATGAGCTCGCTTCCCGGTGCATGTTGCGTGGAATATTGGCCGCGCATGAGCACCAAACGGTAGCCCAAGTGGGTGCGAATTTCGTCCATCACGCCGTCACGTTCCCATTGTTTCAGCACCACAGGGTCGTAACCATCGTGCAAGAACGACCAATGCAGCGTCTTCAACTCTTGCAAAGCGACTGAGCCTCTGCTGGGAGGTGTGCTCGAATTGGGGCGTGCTGTCTCGCCACCTAAAGGCGTATAGAGCGCTTCTTCGGCTACAAACGCCTTGTCCTTGGCCACATCAACATAGGTTCCCATGTTGGTTTCGTCGGCCATAAACGCATCGTTGTGCTGGGCGATGCGTGCTTGTGGCGTGCCTTTATAGGCTGTTGTGGCGTTGAGTGGCGCAGCAATGCCCGTGAAAGTTTGCTTATAAGCCGGCGTACGCACTTGCACACAACGGTCCTTTGGCAACACTTCCAACCACTTTTGCAGCACGGCATTGCGCGCCGTGGTGTTGTTTAAACCGTTGGTAGAGTAATACCATTCGCCCCAAGCACCAATGAAGCCGGCTTGCACGCAGGCGATTATGTCCTTGCTTTGCATGAGCACGGGCTTCAAATTGTTTAAATGTTGCTCGATGATGTTGAGCGGAGCGTCGGGCTCTGTGGCTGCCGAAGAGTAGGCAAAGCGCAGAATAGCTTTCAAACCTGCTTGGCGAACGGTGGCCAAATCGGTGGTGATTTTGTTTAAATCGGCCGTCGAGAGTGCCTGATTGCGGCGGTCCTTTAGGTAGTAAACAATCTGCACGAGCGACTCTTTTGCATTTTTCGCCGTGTTGAGGCGTGCGGCCGGGAGTGGCGTTGTCAGGTTGCTTTCAACCATGGTGTACATGCCTCGCTCGGGATTGAAGAAATCTTCTTTCGTCGAAGTATATTTCACCGTCTGCAAGTTTTGGCTCCCATCGCCGCCATTGGGCGTAGGATTGGGGTCGTCATTCCCGCTACTGCTGCACGAAACCCACGAGAGCGTGAGCAGCAAGAGCGCTATGTTCAGCAATTTATTCATCTTGTTATGTTTAAAATTAATGTTGTTCCATCCGTCTTTCCGAACGAATTTCGCTTAAAATCTTTTTTATATCCTTGCCCAGCGTTGGGCAAGTCTCAAAATATTTTTTTGGCCTTTGCCCAGCTTTGGGCAAGTCTTAAATTCTTTTTTTGACGTTTGCCCAGCGTTGGGCAAGTCTCAAATTCTTTTTTTATTGTTTGCCGAAGCGTCGGCAAGTCTCAAAATATTTTTTTGTTGTTTGCCCGAATGTCGGCAAGTCCCAAAATATTTTTTTGTCGTTTGCCCGATTGTCGGCAAGTCTTAAAATATTTTTTTGACGTTTGCCCAGCGTTGGGCAAGTCCCAAATTCTTTTTTTTATCGTTTGCCGAAACGTCGGCAAGTTGCAAATTCTTTTTTTGAGGTTTGCCGAGTGTTCGGCAAGCCTTTCAAAAGATTTTTGCGTCCTTTCCGTCGCAACGGCATGTGATAGATGCGGCCAGGGATTAGTAACCGGGGTTCTGTTTCACCTGTCCTTTGCCATCGGTAATCACCTCTAAGGGCAGCGGATAGAGCTCTTTGTAATCGGCTGCGTAGGGAGATTGGTTGATGGCGCGCACCAATGGCACGAGACGATGATAGCGAATCATGTCCGAACGATACTGCCCATTCTCACACCAGAACTCATGCCAGCGCTCTTTCAAGATGGCATTGAGCACATCTTCGGCCTGCGTGTAGTTGGCATAGCTTAGACTTGGCAGCCCGGCACGGTTGCGAACGACGTTCACATTGTCGATAGCTTCGTGCAAATCGGCAGTTGTTGCGCCCTGCTTTTGGCAGAGTCCTTCGGCCAAAGAGAGGTAAACGTCGGCATAACGGAAGAGCACAATGTCAATATCGGTATAGCCTCCCGAGCCTTTCACGCCGGGATCATAGCCTATCTTCAGAGGAATTGGTCCCGCAGCCAACGGCGATTGCGGCGTATTGCGGTCGACAGTGGCTCCACCAGAGGTTGTATAGGAGGTGAGAAGGCCTTGTCTGCGTACGTCGCCAGGCTCAAATGAGTCGTAGAAATACCACGTACTGGTGACCGTTCCCCAGCCCGAACCCATACCATGGCCGGCATAATCGGTGGGCAACACCATCATGTGCCATTGGTTGAGCGACGGACCTTCATACGAACATGGTAGCGCAAAGATGATTTCCTTGTTGTCTTTGCCCTGTCCTCCACGCGCAAACATCGCATTATAATCGCTCTGCAAGGCATAACCATATTGCGGATCTTTCAGCTCACGCGCCAACGTCACCACCTTGTCATAATTGGTTTTGTCGCCATGGGTCAAGCCTTCGGGATAGTTATAATCGGCCGTTTCGTGCAAATAGAGTCGAATGAGCAACATCTTGGCTAAGCCACGGCTAAAGCGTCCATACTCGGTGCTGGCCGGAAGCGGCAGATGTTGGCCGGCGAAAAGCAAGTCGTCTTCAATGAATTTGGCCATTTCGGCGCGCGAAAGGCGTGGAAGCGGTTTCTCTTCCAACGGATTTTTCAGCACTTCTAACGGTGCTACGACCAACGGACCATACATGTCGTAGAGAATATACGAGAGGAAAGCCCGCGCACAACGCACCTCAGCTTCGTAGCGTTGCTTGGTAGTGTTGTCCAAAGTGCTGTTGGCAATGGCATCGAGCACCAAGGTACAACGGCTGATTTTCTGCGAATAGCCCTCGGCATAGTCCTTGCTTCGGGTGTAATAGAACCATGTAATGCCCGTCGATTCGGGGAAATAGTTCAGTTGCGAGCACATCTTTTGTTCGCCAAAGGTGCCTGTCAGAATGCCCGTTGTGGCATCGTTCAAGAACATGACACCGCGCTCTGAGGTCGAGAAGATGCCATCCCACCAGCTGCCGCGCAACGGATAGTAGCACGAAAGCACCAGCGATTGGATATCGCTCTCGGTCTTTGGGAAGTTAGAGGGGTTGATTTCCGAGTAGTCTACCGGCGTTAAGTCCGAGCAACCCGGCAGCGTTATCGACGCACAAGCCAGCAACAACGCATATATGATTTTCGTTCTTTTCATATTTGGAATACTTTAAAGTGGTTTAAAATGTGATGTTCACCCCAAGACTATAGGTGCGTGCGTTGGGATAGGCCGCCGTGTAATAGTCGGTTTCGGGATCCAATCCTTTATAAGGTGTCATGCAAAAGAGGTTGCTGGCACTCAAAGAAAGGTGCACACGCGAGATATATTTTGTTTTCGTCAGCCATGCTTTGGGCATGCTCCAGCCCAATGTGATGTTTGACAGGCGCACAAACCATGCCTTTTGATAATACCAATCGCCGTGCGTGTAGGTGTTGTTCCAGCCATTAAACGAGCAAGGGTATTTGGTCGAAGGGTTGTCCCAGGTCCAGCGTTTCTTGATAATGCTCAGTGCATTGTAGCCATAACGTGCCACATCGCCGCCGCCTAAACCGTAGGTCATCTCGGTAGGATCTTCCATTCGGCGGTCAAACATGCCATTGAGTTGGAAGCTAAAGTCGAAGTCTTTATAAGTAAGCGTGTTGACCATACCTGCCATCCAGCCCGGATCTTGTGAGCCAATCAGCTCCGTGTCGGCATCATCAATCTTGCCATCGGGCGCTCCTGTCAGGATGAAACGGCCGTTCTCGTCGACCATGGGCTGCCCGTTGCTGTCGCGTTTGTAGCCATTGAGGTCTTTAATCACCAACTCTCCGGGACGCAAATCGGGCTGTGCTGCCGGCGCAGCTTCGCCAATTTGCAAGATATGATCGGCGCGACGTGCATAAATAGGACGTATGGGATCGTCGGCTTTTTCATATACTGCGGGCTTCCAATCGGGCGTACGCTCCTTCCAACGGTCTTTATATGTGGTGAAAGTGAGGTTGGTTGTCCACTTGAAATCGCGCGTGCTGACGTTCGTTGTGTTGAGGGTGAGTTCCAATCCCGTGCTCTGTGTCTTCCCAATATTGGCCATCACCTGCGAAATGTCATGGTAAAAGTTGAGCGGTTTGTAGTTGAGCAAATCGGAAATCACACGATGATAGAACTCCACGCTGGCCAAAATTCGATTGTCGAGGAAGCCAAAGTCCATACCAAGGTTCCATTCAGTGGTCGTCTCCCACTTCAGGTTGGGGTTCTCTAATTTACCTTGGAACACGCCAATGAGCTTCGTTCCATCACCGCGGTTGTAGGCGGGTTGGGCATAATAGCTTGCAAAAGCATTCGCACCAATGTCCGAGTTACCCGTCTGTCCCCAGCTGAGGCGCAGCTTACCCATCGTCAACCACGATGCAAGAGATTTCATAAAGGGTTCTTCGGAGAAGGTCCATCCAAGGGCAGCTGATGGGAAATAGCCCCATTTATGGTTCTTGGCAAACACCGAAGCACCATCAGCACGAAGCGTTCCCGTGAGATAATAACGGTCTTTAAGAATGTAGTTCACGCGGAAGAAATACGACTCCATCTTGTTTTTCGAGAAGCCTGAGCCCACTCTTTTCGTGCCGGTTCCGGCATTTAAGTTGTTATAACCGAAACCATCAAGCAAGAAATTGTTGTTGCCCGAGTTCACACTCTCCACATTAAATTGCTCGTATGATGTGCCGGCCAGCAAGTTAACCTTGTGTATATCCTTAAAGGTTTTGGCGTATGTGGCTGTTGCCTCCAACAGATATTGGTTATTGTCTCGGGTGTAGATGTCGGCATTTCCCTGCAAGTTGCGACCATACAAGGTGCTCTTTGGCTCGTAAGTCTTGCGGCTGATGTTCGCTCTGTCCAAGCCGGCATTCACGCGTAGGGTCAAACCATCAATCGGTCTGGCCTCCACATAGATATTGCCTAAGAAACGATCGGTGCGCCCTTTGTCGATGTTGTTCAACAAAGAGTAGGGGTTGGGCTGCGTTCCTAAGAGCGGATTGACGGGATAAGTGCCCGTTGCAGGGTCGTAAGCTAAGATGTTTGGACCCATTTGTACGGCCGAACGGATGATGCCCGACTTCTCATATTGTGCCGAACCCAACTGTGTGTTGTCGTTGTCGATGCGCGTGAGTGTCAGGTTTACGCCCGCTTTAAACACGTTGAGGAAACGCTGGTCGATGTTGCTTTTCAACGTATAGCGGCTCATTCCCGAGTTGCGTATGATGCCTTTGTTGTCATAATAGTTTAGCGAAATCATGTATTGAGTGTCTTTCGAACCGCCCTGAATGCTTAGATTGTGCTCCTGCACATGACCATTGCGTGTGATTAAGCCCACCCAATCGGTACCTTCTCCTGCGGTAGCAATCTGCGCATCGGTATAAGGACGCGTGTAAGCCAATCCGCCTTTCGGAGCGGCCAACGCTGCTTCGAGGGTCTTTGTGCCCCAAGGTCCCACCTCGTTTTCCCATATCCAATACTCCCAACTCGACTTGTTTTTCTCAATCATCCAGTCACGTAGCGAGAGCACATCATATTTATCGCTGTAATGTTGATAGCTGTAGTTATAGGAATAGTTCACCACAGCCTTGCCTTCGCGGCCGCGTTTGGTGGTCACAATCACGACACCATTGGCCGCACGTGCGCCATAAATGGCTGTTGCCGAAGCATCTTTCAGCACTTCAATGCTCTCAACATCATTGGGATTGAGGAAGTTGAGCACGCCTTGTGTGCCGGGATCCATGCGGTCGTTTCCACCTTTTTGTTGATCGAGTTTCGCAATCGGGAAACCGTCAACAATATAAAGTGGCTCGTTGCTGGCATTCACTGAGCCGGCACCACGAATGAGAATATCGAGTCCTCCACCGGGTTGTGCCGAGTTTTGCCGCACATAAAGTCCGGCAGCTTTGCCCGCAAGCATGTGGGCTGCCGATGCAACTCCCGCCACAGCCAAGTCGGTTCCTTTCACACTTGATACTGCTCCCGTGAGATCGCGCTTCTTCATCGTTCCATAACCCACCACCACTACTTCGTCTAAGCCTTTCGCTTCTTCGGCCAGCGTGATGCGCATGCCGTTGTGCGCTTTTACGGTTTGTGACGAAAAGCCCACGTAGGAGATGGTCAACATGCTGCCGGGTGCGGAGGCAATCGAAAACACACCGTCGGCATTGGTGATGGTGCCTGTCTTCTTTCCCCGTTCAATCACGGTAGCACCCACAATGGGTTCGCCGTGCTCATCGGTCACTGTTCCTGTGAGGGTGCGTTGGTTTACTTTCGACGATTGCTGTTGCATCGTGCTAATTGTACCCACGTTTGCCACCTGGTTTGGCGTGAAGGGCGATGCGAGCATGCCCAAAGGAGCCAGCAGTAGCAAGGTCGACAAAGAGCGATGCATCATGTGCCCGCGTCTTGTCTCTTGTCTTCTTTTCTTTAGCATATAAGTTGGTATAAAGTTTAATAGTCTGAATAAAATAGTGCCGTCTTATGCCCTATGGGCGCAACAGCAACAAAATGTCGCATGAAGGATTAGCTTTCGGCGCGGCGTTTCAGATGAATTTGGTGGGCACCCACCTGCATGCGTGCATCGGCGATAGTGGCTAAATTGCTGATGACCGTCGCTATCGAGTCACGAATGATGAGCTTTCCATAAAGACGTTGATGCTGCAAGCTGCCATCTACCACAATCTTTTGCCCGAAATAGTGGGTCAGGCGCGAGGCTACGTCGCCTAACTCGTTGCCATTTAAATGCAAGATGCCTTGCAGATGGGCGAAATAATCGGCAGGCGAAACTTGCTCGCGCGACACAAATTGTTCGCCCGAGATGTTCAAACGCTCGTTGGGATGAATGCGCACTCGGTCGTTGTTGCGCGTCTCCACCTCCACCAATCCCTCTAAAAGGGTTACACCTGCTGCATGACTGTCATAATTGTCGACGCTGAATTTGGTGCCCAACACCTTCACATCGAAGTTATCGGTGTGGATAATAAAGGGGCGTTTGGCATTGTGCACCACCTCGAAATAACCTTCACCTTTAATCGAAACATCGCGTGTGTGCCCCCGAAAAACGGAGGGATAGGACAGCTCGGTGCGCGAATTGGCAATCACACGGCTGCCATCGGGCAAGGTTACGTGCAACGTGTCGTTGCGTCCTACGACAATTTGCCGCATCACTGGCAGCTGTTCGGCCACTTGTTGCACGGGCTTTTGCGCACGCTCCATCCACACAATGCCGCTCCACAGGGCGCAAAGCAGCAACGGAACCACCACTGCAGCCACGCGCAGAAGGTGCCTTTTGCGCAGATGACGACGCTCAACCGACACCTTGGCATAGGTCTTTTGCATGATGTTTGCCACATCTATCGCCTCAGGTTCGCTGCGCAACACAAAGTCTTCTAACACCATTTCGTCGTTGGTGCTTTCAAATTTGATATCATCAATCTTCTTGTTCATCGTTATCGTTAAGTATTTGTGGAGAGAAAATGGAGCACCATCTACCGTGCCAACGCAAAATGTTGCGTGCGCATCAGCGTGCTGCGTAGCGTTTTAATGGCGAAATTCACGTGATAATTCACCGTCGAAACCGTGATGTCTAACAGTTCGGCAATCTCAATATAGGGCATGTGTCCTACCTTAGCCAAGAAAAATACGTAGCGGCATTTAGGCGGAAGGCGTTCGATGGCAGCATTCAGCAAAGTCAAATCTTCACGGGAAATGAGCGTGTCGCAAGGCGTACACATCTCGGGAAACAAGAAATCTTGCATGCCGAAATAATCCACACTGATGGTGTTTCCACGCCGTTTCTCGCGCCGCAAGTAGTCAATGGCTTTGCGATGCACCACCCGACACAGCCAACTGCGCACATTGTTGAGCTCGACCAACTGCTTACGCCGTTTCCAAGTTTCAAAGAAAACGTCGCTCACCACTTCTTCGGCCATCTCCTTATTGCCCAAAATGCCATAGGCATGGGAATAGAGCATGCTCGAAAAACGTTGTATCAAGCTATTAAATCCCAATTCGCTGCCGGCAGCAGCCAGCAACAGTTCATGATAAGGCGCATCCATAGTTCTCAATAGTTTATTGCTTTTTGACCAAAAGGTCGGTCTCTGTGCCATCTTCTTTCTGCTGTGAGAGCGTTGTCTAACAGGCCTTAGTCGATGGTTGTTCACTTTTAATGCACATGCAGATTGCGCTGCATGACTTAAGTTAGCGATGCAAATATAAATAAAAATTTTTATTTTATAGCATAAAAGTAAATTATTTTTGAAAAGAAATAAAAAGACCTTGCCGTTTATGTCCACCCCCACATAGGCACATTGCATGCTTTCATGACACTGAAAATGCGGAAAAGCGAATCCCATTTGAGATTTATTCCGTGCACGCATTTCACCCGACGTAGGTGCATTGAATTCGCCCACATGGCGTCATCAAGCGCACCACTCGTACCGCGTTGCTTCCCTATCTTTCCCTATAATTTCACCACTCGCTCAGTTAGTATCAAACAAAATGATGGAGATTGCCACACAAAGACGTAGAGATTGCGGGGTAAAGTGGTGGAGATTGCGGCATCATTCAGTAGCAATTAAAAAGCATTTACACCTATTTATAATGAACAACCGAAACCGAACCCTTCTTCAGTTGCTTGTGGATGGTGGGAAAGCAAGTGGTTACAAGGAAGTTTTATCCATTCGGTTCGGGGACGGGGAAGAGCGCTGTGCTCTCTATTCAAAACGCTGATGTTGCAAAATAAAGGGCCATTTATGGCAACCTTTACTTGCCTTTCCCTTTGAATTCGTGTATCTTTGCAGGCACAGAAAGCTTGATTTCGTGTAAAAAACAGTCCATGAAGACCTTGGTTTCGTGCTAAGGGTTAAACCAATTTAACATTCTTCCGGCAGGCAATGTGCACCTAAAATGAAATTAAAGTGTTAAAAATTGAATTGTAACCTATAGATTTTAAAAAATGGTTCGTCTTTCATAGTGTATTGATACTGTACAAAGCAGTACTCTTTCAAAGGTCTATTAAACCACATTTTATTATATGCGTGAGAAATCAAGACAAAAGACAAGACGCGTGCACATGATGCAACGTTCGTTGTCGGCTTTGTTGCTGATGGCACCTTTGGGTATGCTTGCATCGCCTTTGGGTAACTATCGGGTGACAAATGTGAATTATTCGGTTGCTGCTGAGCAGCAAACAGTGGGTGGCGTATTAAACTTTATCGAGAAAAACAGCAATTATGTTTTTCTCTATGGTGCCGATGTTCAAAAGCTTTTACAAAACAAAGTGTCTGTCACTTTGGGCAATCGCCCGATGTTAGACATTCTGAACGACTTGTGTAAAGCTGTCGGACTGAGTTCGCATACGTCAGGTAATCAAATTACTCTAACTGCAAGTGCATCAACAACAACGGCTAAAGCGGGTCGCAGAGCCATCTCAGGAAAGGTGACCGATGCCGCAGGTGAGCCGATTATTGGTGCGACAATCTCTGAAAAAGGTGGACGCAACGGGACAACGACAAATGTGAATGGTGAGTTCTCATTAGAGGTTAATCCGGAAAGTATGCTCACCATCTCCTATGTAGGTTTTGCACCACAGACGGTGAAAGCACGCAATGCGATGCACATCACCTTAGCCGAAGAGGCCAAAGGATTGGATGAAGTGGTGGTGATTGGTTATGGCACGAAGAAGAAAGCCAATTTGATTGGTGCCGTAAGCACAGTTACCGCCGATGAATTGAAAGACCGTCCGGTGAGCAGTGCTGGCCAAATGTTGCAAGGACAGGTGCCCAACCTTAACATTTCTTTCTCATCAGGTACACCTGGAGAAAGCACAAAAATGAACATTCGTGGTGCGACTTCAATCGTGAATAGCGGTGCGCCCTTGGTGTTGATTGACGGTGTTGAGGGCGATCTCGACCGTGTAAATCCAAACGACATCGAGTCGATTTCGGTGTTGAAAGATGCTGCTTCGGCCGCTATCTATGGTGCCCGTGCCGGTTTTGGTGTCATCATTGTGACGACAAAATCGAATAAAGACGGACAAGCACACATTACTTATAACGGGCGATTCAGTTGGTCGGCTCCAACCACGAAGACAAACTTTATAACGAATGGTTATGAGGCTGCCAAATTAGCTGATACCTTTAGCATGGCTATGAATAATAGCAGCTATACGCAATTCACACAGGCTGACTATGATGCTTTGAAGGCTCGCCGTTATGATACGACTGAAAACCCTGCTCGTCCATGGACAGTTGTTGGTACAGATGGAAAATATCATTATTATGGCAACTTTGATTGGTATAACTATATCTATGATTTTAAGCAACCTACATGGGATCATAACTTAAGTATCTCGGGCGGAACGGATAAGTTTAACTATATCATTAGTGGGAATTACAATAAGCATACAGGTATTTTTGCTATCAGTCCGAATAAATATTCCAAAGGAAACTTCATGACGAAGCTTTCTTCTCAAGTGAAGCCTTGGTTGAAACTCACCAGCACAGCAATGCTGTTTAAATCGAAGTATACGGCTGCAGGATATGATTTTGAAGATGGAGGAAACTTTGATAACATGTGGCAACACGCTTTGCCTTATGCGCTTCCCTATAATCCTGATGGCAGTAATGTTTATCCTTCTTTGAATAAGCCGACGAATGGTTTCGTAGCAATGCTGCGTGAAGGGAATGGTTTTGCACAGGTAAAGCGAACACAAGCGACCTATGCTGTTAATGCAGACTTTACTTTAATGGAGGGTTTACATCTAATAGGTAATGTGAGCTATCGCACGTATTTAAGAGAAAAGATGACGCGTCAAGCTAATATGACCTATTCGCAACAACCGAATGTTTTTGAAAAGGCAACAACGGTATTCTTCCAGAACCGATTAAAAGAAATCAGAACAACGGAAGAGTATTGGGTATATGATTTGTATGCTACCTATCAAAAAACCTTTGGAGAGTCTCATCATTTGAATGTTTTGGCAGGTTTGAACCACGAAACGGGTAAATATCAGAATGTAGAAGGGAATGTTAAAGACCTGCCTACAATGTCTTTAAATGATTTAGCATTAGGAACAGGCGCACGAGGTGTGAAAGGTGGACAATATGAATATGCCTTATTGGGTTATTTTGGTCGACTAAGTTATGATTACGCAGGGAAGTATTTGGCAGAAGTCAATATGCGTTATGATGGTACATCACGTTTCCCTGCTGGTGATCGCTGGGGTTTCTTCCCATCAGTTGCCTTAGGATGGAGGCTCAGTGAAGAGAAATTCTTTGAGCCGGCTAAGAAGATTGTCAATAATGCAAAGTTGCGTTTCTCTATCGGTTCATTGGGAAATCAGGTGACTGATGGTCAACTAAATGGTAATCCTTACTATCCATACATCAGAGAAGCGAAAATCAAGCAATCGAATTTAATAAATTATCTCTTTGATAATAAATTCTTCTACTATGCAGATTTAGCTGCACCTGTTTCAGGAAGCCTTACATGGGAAAAGATTGTTACCAAAAACTTAGGTTTAGATTTAGGCTTCTTGGATAATCGTTTAACGGCCACAGTAGATGTCTATCAGCGTGACACAAAGAATATGTTAGCAGCATCATTGACGCTACCCAATGTCTATGGCTATGCAGCTCCTTTAGAGAATAATGGGCAGTTGCGTACAAGAGGTTATGAGTTGATGTTGAGTTGGAATGATGCATTCCCTCTAAACAATAAGCCTTTCAACTATGGTGTTACTGTTTCGCTTGCCGATAGTAAATCGAAGTTGGTAAAATTCGCAGGTAATCAGACAAAAGTCTTAGGCAGTAACTATGAAGGTATGGAATGGGGTGAAATCTGGGGTTATAAGATTCAGGGCATTTATCAAACCGATGCAGAGGCTGCTGCGAGGGGCGTTGACCAAAGTTTTATTAGCTCTCGTTTTACCAACAAGGCTGGAGATTTAATCTTTGAGGATATTGATGGTAACCATAAGATTAATAATGGTAAAGGAACACTTGATGATCATGGCGACTTAGTGAAATTAGGTAATAGTTTGCCTCGTTATCATTATAGTCTTTCTGCTCGTGCAGCATGGAATGGTTTCGATTTTTCAGTATTCTTCCAAGGTGTAGGTAAACAATATTTTTATCCAGATGGCAACAATTTTGCATTTTGGGGACCTTATTCTCGTGTATATACTTCGTTTATACCAACTGATTTTGAAAGTAAAGTATGGTCTACGAATAATCCGAATGCTTATTTCCCACGTCCTGCAGGAGGAATTGCTCGTGATGGAGGAGCCCTTACAAAGGTTAACGACCGCTACCTACAAAATTTAGCTTATTGCCGTTTAAAGAACTTAACCTTTGGTTACACACTCCCTCGAACCTTAACACAAAAGGTTAAAGTTGATAAGGTTCGTATTTATTTTAGTAGTGAGAACCTCTTCACGTTCTCAAAATTGGACAGCAAATATCTTGACCCCGAACAAGTTTCAGGAAAGGGTGGTAGTGGAAATGTTTACCCCTATTCTAAGAGTTTTGCATTTGGGCTTGATGTAACATTTTAATTAGTCGATTATGAAAAAGATAACATTTTTAATAGCGTCTATCGTAGTACTTTCGAGCTGTGACTTAGATAGGTTTCCCTTATCATCATTAGCTCCCGAGAATTTCTATAATTCTCGAGAAGAATTAGAGGTGGCTACGAATAAGTTTTATTCTAATTTTCCCAACGCAGAAGATGTTTATGGAGAGACGGCCGATATCATCATTCCCACAACTTTAACAGAATCGGTTTTGGGAACCAGAACTGTTCCAACAAGTGGAGGTGGATGGGATTGGAGAGCTTTAGCCGACATCAACACCTATTTGGTATATTCTCCGCGTTGTCAAGATGTAAGTGCGAGAGCGGAAAATGATGCTGTAGCACATTTCTTCAGAGCTTATTTTTACTTCAATAAGGTTAAGAGATTTGGTGAAGTCCCATGGATAGAAGAACCTCTCTCATCTACAGATAGTCGTTTGTATGATGGTCGCACAGATCGAAATACACTGATGGCGAAAATTTTAGCAGATATTGATGATGCTATTCAGCATTTACCGACGGCTAAAAATACCTACAAGGTAACAAAATGGACTGCTTTAGCTTTGAAGTCACGCATTTTCCTTTATGAAGGAACCTATCGAAAGTATCATGGTATTGCTGGGTATGCCACTTATTTGCAATATGCAGTAGACGCTGCCCAAGACTTTATCAGCCATGCTCCTTATACGATTTATGCACAAGGAAGTACACCTTATCTGAATTTGTTTGCAGCAAATTCCGCTATTAATGGTGAAGTGATTTTGGCGAAGAACTATAATATCAGCCTCAATATTGTACACAACATTAATCAATATTTCCTTAGTGCAGGGGCAAAGCCCGGTATGAATAAGAAAATTGTTGATAGCTATTTAATGAACGATGGGACAAGATTTACAGACATACCTAATTATGACCATAAGGAGTTCTATCAGGAAATGCAGAATCGAGACCCTCGTTTAGCCCAGACAATTGTAACACCAGGATATACTCGTATAGGGTCTTCGGATCAACTCTCACCTGATTTCTCGTCGACAATGACTGGTTATCAAATTATAAAAGGGCTGACGGGAAAGAGTTCTGATGCATGGCATAAGTCTGATAATGATATATCGCTATTCCGTACAGCAGAGGTTTACCTCAATTATGCTGAGGCTAAAGCTGAGTTGGGGACGTTAACTCAAACCGATCTCAACAATACCATTACGAAAATCCGTGCAAGAGTCGGTATGCCTGCACTTAATCTTGCTGCAGCAAATGCTAATCCTGATCCTTATTTGGAAGCAGCCGAGACTGGTTATCCCAATGTGAGTGGGGCAAATAAAGGCGTTATTTTAGAGATTCGTCGTGAACGTACAATCGAGTTGTTTGACGAAGGATTCCGTTATGACGACTTGATGCGTTGGAAAGAGGGTAAAGCTTTTGAAAAGCAGTTTAAGGGAATGTATGTCCCAGCACTTGATCCTGTGAAGAAGTTTGTGATACTTGACTTGAATGGAAATGGGGTAAGCGATGCGCAAGATGTGTGTGTATATGATGGTACGACGGCGCCAACCGCAGCTACATATCCAGAGTTGGGCTCGATTACAGTATTCTTAAAGTTAGGAGAAAATCTATCGTTAGCAAATGGTGTAAATGGAGGCGATATTATAGTGCACGATATCAATACCAAACCTCGCTCATGGAATGAGAACAGAGATTATCTCTATCCAATTCCACAAGATCAGATTACGCTGTATGGTGGCAGAATACAGCAGAATCCAAATTGGTAGGCTCATAAGGTTAAATTAGTATTTTGATAAGACACTCGCTGACATTTCTCTTCGAAGGGAATTCGTCAGCGAGTTGTTTAACTCGGTTTATCATTTTAAAATAAGCGTTTGTCAGTTATTTATCGTTACTTTGTTGCTGACAAAAGTATTGAAACAATAAAATTATAAAATAATATGCGATATTCTTTTCATCATTTATTGGTACTCACAGCACTTGTCTTCAGCACACTGCCCATATTGGGATGTGGTGGAAACAACGACCCCAATCCTAATATTCCTGACTTTAAGCCTCAGCCACAGCCGACAGAAGATTATAAGTATGCAAAGGCTCCGGGCACAATTCGGCTGATGACCTATAACAGCTTTTATTGTAAAAGTAACACCAGTAGTAAAATATTTTCAAAAGAGCATACGCGCGATTTTGGCGAAGTGATTAAGGCACTCCATCCCGATGTGATTGCCATTCAGGAGCTTGACAGTGCATGTAATGAGCGCTCTCAACGCTATCTGTTGCAAGAAATTCAGCAGGCTGCAGGAGATGATTATAACATTGTTTTCGGTTCTGCGGCTCCTTTTGATGGTGGAAAAATTGGATGTGGCGTGATGTATAGGAAGACTTTACAGCCTACTGCCATTCATCAAGTGGCACTTCCCGGGCACGAAAAGCGCAAATTAATTCTTATTTCATTCCCACAATTCAACTTCATTGGGACACATTTTGACTTGGAAACACGCCATCGTCAGAGCAGTATTGATCTGTTGCTGCACGAACTTCCATCTCTTCCCAATGCGCCTGTGTTCTTTGCCGGCGATTTAAATGACAGTCCAATGTGGAAAGCTGAGGTCTCGGCCTTCCCTAAATTGCTTCAAAACTTCACCATTCTGAGTGCGACAACAGGCAGTCTGCCTGATGAACCCAATGAGACTATTGATTATGTGCTGGTAGACAAGGCACATCAAAACAAGGTAGAAGTGAAGCAAACCCATGTGGTAAAACAGCTTTATATGAATGGGAGCGTGAAGGAAACGAAGACCGTTTCAGACCACTATCCTGTGTTTGTTGATGTGAAACTAAAATAAAAGATTTATCCCAAGCGTCTATAAACAATGATAAAACAAGCCAAAAGATTTTGCACACTGTTTGTGCTGTGCTGGATAGTTGTACTATCTGTGTCGGCGATTGATTTCACTGGCGTGCGCCAATTGGTTGCACGTCGTTTCCCCATGCTGACGAATAAGGTGGCGTTTGCACCTTTGCTGCATTCCGACAAAGAGGCCTTTGTGCTTACAATGCAAAAAGGGCGACTGCTGATTCGAGCCAATTCGACATCGGCAGCGGCCATGGCTTTGAATCATTATCTCAACACCTATTGCCATGTTAGTTTGTCACACAACGCTGACAACCTGCCTCCTACCTTCCAACTGGTGCCCATCAAAGGCGAAGTGCGCATGGAAACGCCATTTAAATATCGTTATGCGCTCAACTATTGCACCTACAATTACACGTATTCTTTTTACAACTGGAGCGATTTTGAGCGTGAGCTTGACTGGATGGCACTCAATGGTATCAACTTAATGTTGGCACCCATGGGGATGGAAAAGGTGTGGATGGAGACGCTTACACAATTAGGATTTAGCAAGACTGAAGCGCAACGCTTCATTCCTGGACCAGGTTATACGGCATGGTGGCTCATGGGAAATCTCGAAGGATGGGGTGGACCGATGAGCGAAGCCCTCATAGAAGCACGCTATCAGCTGCAACGAAAGATGCTGCAACGCATGCAAGCGCTGGGCATTCAACCCGTCGTTCAAGGCTTCCCTGGACTGGTTCCATCTTTCTTAAAGGAGAAATTCCCCACAGCCCAACTTGTTTCACAGGGGCTATGGGGGCATTTTAACCGCCCTCCTGTGTTGCTTCCATCAGACAAAGACGTGTTCCAGCAGGTGGCAAAGGCCTATTATGAGAGCCTAATACGTTGCTATGGGCACGATTTTAAATTCCTTGGTGGCGACCTTTTTCATGAAGGAGGCAACACAAAGGGTGTGGATGTGGCAGCCACTGCCGCAGCTGTTCAGCAGACTATGCTTCGTTATTTTCCCTCCGCAAAATGGGTATTGCAAGGTTGGAACAACAACCCTTCGCCCACGTTGCTTTCGAAATTAGACAAGCAACATGTGTTGTTGATTAATCTTAGTGGCGAGATTGCTGCCTCGTGGGAAAGCTCAAATGAGTTTGGTGGCACGCCTTGGTTGTGGGGAAGTGTGAATCATTTCGGCGGAAAGACCGATATGGGTGGGCAACTTCCGGTGTTGGTCGCTGAGCCCCACCGTGCTTTTTCACAGACAAAGAATGGTGTGATGCAAGGTATAGGCATTCTGCCCGAAGGCATTAACAGCAATCCAGTGGTTTATGATTTGGCACTCAAAACAGCGTGGTATACCACTACACCCGACTTAGATTGTCTGTTGCGCGACTATATTGCCTATCGTTATGGGCATGTTGATGAGTCGCTTGTGCAAGCTTGGCACATCCTTTCGCACTCGGTCTACGGTGAGTTTAAAATCAAAGGCGAAGGTACTTTCGAGTCGATTTTCTGCGCACGACCGGGACTTCATGTTACCAGTGTGTCGACATGGGGACCAAAACAAATGCAATATAATCCCAAAGACTTAGAGAAAGCATTGGGACTTTTCCGTCGAGTGGCCGACCAATATAAGGGCAGTACCACCTATCAATACGACTTAGTCGACCTTGCTCGGCAGGTAATGGCCAATCATGCGCGTGATGTTTATGCAGCTGCTATGCAGGCTTATCGCAACAAAGATGCCGCGCTGTTGCACGAAAAAGGAGAGGAGTTTATGCATTTGCTGCAATTACAAGACCGCTTGTTACAGACCGATGCCCACTTCTTGTTGGGCAACTGGTTAGCACAGGCAGCAAATTATGGTGTCACCGCTGCCGACAAGCAGCAGGCATTACACAACGCCAAGATGCTCATTACCTATTGGGGACCCGATAGTGCGGCCACTCGTGTGCACGATTATGCCAACAAAGAGTGGGCAGGTTTGCTGAAAAGCTATTATGAACCGCGCTGGCAAAAGTTCTTCCATGCGCTCTATCAATCGGTTAACACAGGCGAAATGCCCCACATTGATTTCTTTGCGATGGAGAAACAATGGGCTGATTCTCCACAAGCGGCAGCTACAACACCCACCGGAAACTATCTCGAACAGGTAGATAGTGTGCTGAAGGCTGTGCTTCTTCCTTATCAAAATGCGGCGTTACCATCTGCTATTCGCGTGCACGATTTGCTCCAACGCATGACGCTTGACGAGAAACTTGCACAAATGCGCCACATTCATTTCAAGCATTATAACACCGACGGGCACGTTGATTTATCCAAGTTGCGCAACAACTACACCCACGGCATGTCCTTTGGTTGTTTTGAAGCCTTCCCTTATAGCTCCACACAATATCGGCAAGCAGTGAGCACCATCCAACAAAATGCCGCCGACAGCACGCGCTTTGGCATTCCCGTTATCCCCGTTATCGAGGGTATTCACGGCATTGTGCAGGACGGTTGCACCATTTTTCCACAAGCCATTGCACAGGGTGCCACATTCAATCCGCAACTCGTTTTTCGCATGGCACAGCACATTGGTACCGAAATGCGTGCGATTGGTGCACGACAAGTGTTGGCACCCGACCTCGATATTGCACGCGAACAGCGCTGGGGTCGCGTGGAAGAAACGTTTGGTGAAGACCCTTATCTCATTTCGCGCATGGGGTATAACTATGTGAAAGGTATTCAAAGCCGTGGCGGAATACCCACATTAAAGCATTTTGTTGCCCACGGAACACCGCAAGGTGGACTCAATCTGGCTTCCGTAAAAGGTGGACAGCGCGAGCTGTTCGACGTGTATGTCAAGCCTTTTGAATATGTCATTCGCCACACAAAAGCCGGTTCGGTGATGAATTGTTACAGTGCCTACGACAACGAAGCTATCACTTCTTCGCCCTTTTTTTTGCGCACATTGCTGCGCGATAGCTTGCATTTTAAAGGCTATATTTATTCAGATTGGGGATCAATTCCTATGCTACGCTACTTCCATCACACAGCCGACAGCGAGACTGAAGCAGCACAACAAGCCATCAATGCGGGGGTAGATCTCGAGGCAGGGAGCGATTATTACCGCACGGCTCCCACGCTCATTGCACAAGGACTGTTGGATAAAGCGCGCATTGATAGTGCCGCAGCGCATGTGCTCTACACGAAATTCGAGGCAGGACTTTTCGATGAATTGGCAAGCGACACACTGCATTGGCGGCAACAAATCCACACATCTGAGGCCGTAACTGTAGCCAAACAGTTGGCCGATGAGAGCCTTGTGTTGTTGGAAAATCGCAACCATTTCCTGCCGTTAGACCTCAACCGTCTGCACAGCATCGCAGTGGTGGGCCCCAATGCCGCGCAAGTGCAGTTCGGAGATTATTCATGGACGGCCGACAACCGGCATGGCATCACCCCCTTGGCCGGCATACAACAAGTGGCTGGCACACGAACAAAAGTGCGCTATGCCAAGGGATGCGACTACTATTCACAAAACACTGACTCTATAGACGAGGCGGTGACGTTGGCCAAGCAGAGCGATGTTACCGTGGTAGTGGTAGGCACACAGAGCATGTTGTTGGCGCGTCCGTCGCAACCTTCAACGAGTGGTGAGGGCTATGATTTATCCGATTTGATATTGCCAGGTGTGCAACAACAACTCATTGAACGCATTGCTGCCACGGGGAAGCCTTTCATTGTGGTCATGGTCACAGGGCGTCCGTTGCTCACTGAGGCATTTAAAAATAAGGCCAATGCACTACTTGTGCAATGGTATGGCGGCGAACAAGCCGGCCTTTCCTTGGCACAAGCCCTGTTTGGACAGCTCAATCCCTCGGGACGTCTGCCTATTTCGTTCCCCAAAGCTACGGGACAGTTGCCTGTTTATTATAATCATCTGCCCACCGACAAAGGCTATTATAATAAGAAAGGTACGCCCGACAAGCCCGGACGCGATTATGTGTTTGCCGACCCTTATCCTGCTTATCCCTTTGGCTATGGCCTTTCCTACACCACATTTAAATATAGTCAGCTTGCCCTTTCGAAGAAACAAGCCAACGAGAACGATACCATCGCGGTTACATTCCGGGTGCAGAACACGGGTAAACGCGCAGGAAAGGAAGTAGCACAGCTTTATATACGCGACATGAAGAGCTCAGTAGCCACACCCATCAAACAGCTCTTTGGCTTTGAAAAGTGTGCGTTGCAACCGGGAGAAACGAAAACCATCATGCTGCAACTGCCCATTGCCGACCTCTATTTGCACAATGCTGCCATGCAACGTGTGGTTGAACCCGGCGATTTTGAAGTGCAGATTGGGGCTTCTTCGGCCGACATTCTGCTGCGCGACACGCTGCATGTTGGGGCGACCAATACGCTGAAAACATCAGAAAATAAGAACGACACGCATCCACAACCCATGGGAAAACGCATCACTGTGCAGGGCGTGGTGCGCAATGTGCAGGCTTTCTTAATGGCAGGTGTCAAGGTGCAGGCCGGTAAACAAACGGTCTTCACCGACGCACGCGGTGTTTATCGCATCACAGCCCACGAGGGAGAGCAGTTGCATTTCTCGCTGAAAGGCTATCGTACAGAGACGCTTGTCCTTCGCAAGGGCGGCATCTTCGACGTAGAACTTTCGGCTGAGACGCCTTGATTGTATAGAACTTTGAACGCCATTTGAATAGGATTGAACCATGCAAATGAAACATCTTTTTATCATTCTATGGTGTGCGGTGGGCCTATCTGCGAGCGCTCATCAGGGAGTGTCCTTTCGCATGCCGTTCCTTTTGCCGCAACATCCCTCAGGACGTGCTGTGCTCTATTGCACAACGGCGCCCCATACGATGGTGTTTACACCCGAAGAGCGCCACATGGCCGTCTATTTCACGCAACGAGGCATCGCTTTCTTTGTGCTCAACAACAGCCAAAGCACGGCTGATGTCGACTGTGCCATGCAACTCATCCGCGATAGTTCGCGCGTGTGGCATCTCAATCCCGACGACATTGGCATGATGGGTTGTGGGGCAGAGGGTGCTCTTGTGGCGCGCCAATCGTGCGAAGCGCCGTGGGCTGTGCGACCAAACTTCACCATCATGCTGTCGCCCCTGTTGGCAACACCCCCGCAGAAAAAATTGCCGTTCACAGTGCAAAACCATCTCACGCCGCCCGCTATTGTGTTGGTAGCCAACGATGATGCCGAGATTTCGCCTGTTAACAATGGTGTGGCTTATTATACAGCCATGCGAAAAGCAGGCAATCCTTGTGCGTTACATATCTATCCTGTACAGCGCAAAGCGTTGCTGCAAGCGTTTGCCGACACGTTGCATAGCGAGCTCATCGCTAACCTTTCGGCTTGGCTCAAAGCCCTTCCCTCACCTCAAATCGGAGCTATCCGTGTGGCTTGCATCGGCAATAGCATCACCGATGGCATGGGCATCGACCTCAACGATGTGCACAGCTACCCCGCACGCCTGCAGCAACTATTGGGCAAGGACTACTATGTGCGCAACTTTGGCGTGAGTGCTCGCACGCTGCTCAATAGCGGAGATCGGCCTTATATGCGCGAGCAGGCTTGGCAGATGGCACGCGATTTCGCTCCAAACATCGTCATCATCAAGCTCGGAACAAACGATAGTAAACCCGAAAATTGGCAATATGGTGCTACCTTTGAACACGATTTGCAAGCCATGGTCGACACCTTGCAGCAACTTCCCTCGCATCCTCGCATCCTCTTAGCCACACCTATTCCTGCCTTCAAACCCACATGGAACATCAATGACAGCGTGCTCGTGCATGCTATCACGCCCATCATAGCCAAAGTGGCACGGAAAAAGCATTGCGATTTCATCGATTTGCACCAGCTTGCAGGCCTCACCCCCAACGATGTGCAGCCCG
>ERZ773014.457-NODE-457-length-27893-cov-78.272900_pt1 | contig 27893 bp, 24 predicted proteins | sample MGYA00580841_ERZ773014 | MGnify/ENA primary metagenome ERZ773014 (study PRJEB29015, sample SAMEA2737989) | human oral metagenome | biome: human oral; feature: human-associated habitat; material: dental | place: China | collected 2067 ... | reverse complement strand
AGTAGATTCTTTTCTTGATCTCCGAGAAAAGATTGTCACCGCCGCGCCAATCGCTACCGCTCTTCGCCATCGGTACAGTATAACGTTCATCGTCATAGTAGGTCAGCTTGTAATGCTTGCCCTCGGTAATCCTAAATCCTACATCAATCAGTGTGCTCTGAATCTCTGGTGTGAGTGTGCGATAGCCCTTCAGTACACGCTTTAGCTCCGTCTGCCGCTGCGCCTGTATCTCCTCACACTCATTGGCATTCAGCAAATCCTGCAGCACGTCAGCGCATCTGAGATGGCGATCTTTTTCCTTCGGCAGACGATCCAGTTTCTCTGACAGTGCAGTACGTACAAACTCAAGCATTTCGCCTTGATAAAATTCCTTCTCATCGCCGTAGTAAAGAAGCGGATTTTCCCCCATCGAATCCACACGTGCGCGTAAGACGGCAAGCTCACTTTGCAGACGGGCATTCTGTTCGGTCAGAGCCTCGACCTGTGTCTGTGCCTTGACATATTCATCCCAGTATTGTTCTTTTTCCTTCGAGGTCTGCTTTCGGTTTTCCTCGATCCGACGCTTCTCTGCAAGAAGCAGCTTCGTCTGCCAACGCATTTGCATCATTTGAATGCCGTCCCATGTGTCCAGCCGCTCCCGCTTTTGTTGATTCATATAGCGGAAGATCATGCGCACCATCTGTGTCATGACTTTCTCCACGTCCATTCCGTCATACGGAATAAAGCGTTTCGCTGCCGCTGATACGCTCGGAAGTAGATCGCCATGCCGCCGTTATAGACATTCTGCCCATGGCACAAGTCCTTCAACGTGCGGCTCACATCTTTGTCAGACTCGACCAATACATGAGCAACACCACACAGACGACGCGCCAAGTCCCCCTCATCAACGACACAATGCTCTGTGAACCAATCCCGCGTCAGATAGACCACAGGCAGACGAAAAGCACCATCATCCTCCAAGCAGAGCTGCATCAACACCTGCCGCTCGTCTGCATTTGCACCAAAGGAATACGGATATTCGGAAATGGTGAGCCCGCCATCCGACCCAAGAACATTTTCCCGCATGAGCAGCTTCAAAAAATATGGTGGCTTGAACTCCTTGTGAAAGTAAACCGTGTTTTCTGTCGCCTCACGGCTGAGGTATATCCCGATCTCCCGCCGCTCTGTATGGAGGATAAACTCTGTTGTCCAATGGACGCCATGTTCGCTCTGAACAAAATGCGCCGCTGCCACATCGTTATACTCCGTGATCTCAAGCATGTTCTTCATATCACCCCAACGGTGACGATAGCCGCCATCCCATTCGATGCCGTCGATCCGATGATGCGGACTGTCCTGATTCCAGCGAACAACAAGCTCGAAAAATTTTTCCTTGGTAAGTGTGTCCTTTACAGGAAGTCTTGTCGAAAAGATCAACATGGATTCATCGCATCCTCTCTATGAACCGATAACGATCAATATATCCAAGATAACAATTCAACTCTCTAGGGCTTTTCTCCTCCTTTTATATGCTTCCCTATTCGTACTTATAGTACATTATAAAAAAGAGAGCCGGAGTAATCCGGCTCTCTCAAGTATGCGTCCGCAAACACATACTCCAATTTGCATCTTCACTATACTACGGGTTTTCCCAATATGCAAGGATTAAGTATACATTTTAAGTGCTGTCATCCTTGCCGATAAATCTCTATGAATAACAATTACCGCAACAGCAGGGTTCACCGATCTGATATAATTCGTTGTAATTTTCTCAAACTCTCTGAGGAATGCCCCGATTTCAATTTTTGGCACATGCAGGATTTTTAGATAGTAGTAGCACAAGAGGATAATGTAGTCACCAATCGTCTTGAAATTCACATACGACAATCCAATTTCTTGCTGTAAACACTGCTTTACGGCTCTATTCGGGTCAACACTCCGAAAGTGCGTGTCAAAAACTACTGCATTATGCGCAATGGCATTTCTTAAATCTTTCAGCATATAAATATACTTATAGACAAGCTGTCGATCCGTATCGCAGACTAAATTTAGACTGATTCTCCTAGAAATATCATCGCGCACCACATATGTCAGACATGATAAGAGAAATCCAAAATCTCCCATCGTCATGATTTCAAAGAGCGCCCAAACGGGAACACCCACATGATTTGCATTGTCATAAAAATGTGTAATTTTAGGATTGCCTCTACGACACTCTTTTGCAATGCTTGACTGAATGGAATTCTGTAAATTAAGTTTGGCTTGCTGTAATTTCCGTTTCTTGTCAGGACTCGCCCCAGACGGAGAGTTATGAAATCCGCCGACTACACAGTCATACATCGTTTGGAGACTCTCCGACTTCGCGTTTGCCAAGATAGCCTCCACTGCAATATTCTTGACTGCGGTTTCGACAAACATCACTTTTCCATACATCAGAGATTTCAATGCTACATCATATCGAATCGTCGCATAGATCTCACTATATGAGGTAAATGGCAGTCTCCTTGCTGCATGATGAAAAAATCGATTCCCTTATAGCCATGAAAATATCCTGTGTTGATCAGTTGGCGCTTCTGCGTGCTCCCAGAAATCGTAATTCCATTATCCCGAAGACGCCGCATCAAACCATCCGTGGTTTTATAACTCATAAGAGCCTCCTTGTGCACACTATATATAGTACACATATGTTCTCATATCAAATCTTACACACTTTTTATGCAGTGCTTTGCCATATTAGCAAAGTCGATGCTTTTAGAATTTAGTATAATCTTTTGGTCTCATCAATGCAAAATCATTGTCCTTCCCTGCATCATCTCAATAATATACCTCCAGTGCCTTGATCTATGCCAATGAAACTTTCCCCATATGATCTTGGCTTTTTGCTATCAAAGCGCACCTTAGCCCATGGAACAACCAATATGCTGCACGACGATTGCTGCCACTCGATTCGCCTCTTCGCAGGCCTCGCGCAGCGTTTTCCCCTGTGACAGCGCCGACAGGAATCCTGCCGTATGCGAATCTCCGGCGCCGATCGTATCGATCGCCTTGACCGAAGCGGAGGGCACGAGCATTTCGCCTTCATCGCTGCGGCAAAGCGTCCCCTCCCCGCCGAGTGTCACGACGACAGGCTGACGCGTAACCGCATAGAGTCTGCGCGCCGCAGCAGCAGCGTTTGCTTCTCCCGTCATCGCCTTTGCCTCGGCCGCATTCATTTCGAGAATCGTACGCATACCCAGAAGCTCGTCGGCAAAACGCTTCCCCAAAAGCCTCGGCCCCGGGTCGAGCACCAGACGGCAGCCGCGTTTCCTGCGGCGCAGGAAACGCAGCAGGACTTCACTGCCGGGATTGTCATCCTGGAATCCATAGCCAGAGGCATAGATGTAATCGTAGGCCTGCGCATCAATCTTGTCCAGCCACGCATCGAGCCACATCGTCTCAATGCCGTCCATCGTAATGAATGTACGCTCGCCGTCAGCCTCGACAAGAGAGAGGCAGTATCCGTTGTCGCAGCGTTCATCTTCGATCATCGGCCAATGCCCAGACTGCAGGAGTTCCTGCCGGATGATGTCCGCATACATTCCCTTGCCGAGCGGTACGCAGAGATCATGCGCAGTGCCCAGGGCGCCCATGATTTTCGATACGTTGAATGCACAGCCGCCGACGATCATGCCCTTCTGCCTTCCGGCAATATCTTCTCCGGCCTGCGGCAGACGATCGATATGGATGACGACATCAATCACTGCCGCGCCGAGGATCAGTATCTTTGCGTTTCCCATACGCCTTCCCCTCCGTCAGGTCGCATTTCGCCTGCCGCCGAACAGTGTCAGGAGGATGTACAGTCCGCCGCTTACAACGAGGGTCAGCAGAACATTGAGGCTGTTGCCGGCGAAGATGCCCGTGGCAAAGGGGCCTGCAAAAACAAACGTCTTGGAAAACAGCATACCCACGACAAAGCCGACGACCCAACTGACAACGCCGTGATAATTCAGCGCATTCCTCGCAGGATCGGTGAGCAGCTCCTTATCATATCCCTGCCTGCGGCGCAGCAGCAGATAATCCGCAAGGAATACCGAGGCCCACGCCGCGAGCAGCTTCCCGATGATACTCAGGAAGCCTTCCAGTGTCCCCTGAAAATCCTGCGCTACAAAGAGGATATAGGTCGGGATGACCGTGACAACAACCGTCTGGAACAGAAGAATCCAGCGTTCATTCACCAGAATATGCGCCGCCTGGAGCACGAGCTTGGAGGATTTCAGTCCCAGGAAGCACTGCGGCGTTAGGCCGCCAATTGCCGTGATGTAATAGAGGATCGCCAGATTGACCGGCAACACGCCCTTGATCACCTCGATGGGGTTTGCCGAACTCGCAAGATCCGGCACCCGTGTCGAAAGCAGTATACCGACACCGAGCATCAAAATGAGCGGCACGGCGCCGCCAAGCGTAACGGCCCAGCCTACCTTGGTGCGCGAATGCTCCGGTGCCTGATGGCAGCTGTAGTCCGCCGCATAACTCGTCCAGCCGATGCCGGTGCCGGCGGCGACAAAGGCAAGTGCCGGCAGGAAATTCCCCAGCCAGTCACCACTCGGCATCGACAAGAGCATCGCCCAGTCCGTCTGCGGTATGATGATCGCAAGAATGACGAGTGTGAAAAAACCGAATAAATAGGTGCAGAATGTCTGCATACGGATCAGCATCGCATGACTGAACAGTACGGAGGCCAGTACCAGCGCTACAAAAATTGCCAGAGCCGCGCCCATACTCAGAGTCGTCGTCCCAATCCCCAGCGCGGCAAATAGGGCCAACACCGTCAGTGCGCCGGTACAGACATTGATCGACAGCCATCCGGCATGCGCGATCAGAGCCGCCGCTGCAGGGATTAAATTGCCCCGAAAGCCGAACGAAGCACGCGACAAAACAAATGTGATGGCTCCTGTATCGTATCCGGCCAGGCTCATCAGCCCAACGATGCCGAACGAAAACGAACCGATGACCGCAACGAGAACGGCCTGCAGGAAACTCAGCTGATAACCGACGATAATGGCGCCGTAGACGAGACCGAGGATCCCGATATTGGCAGCGCAATATAGGAAAAACAGGCTTCTGGGCCGGTCTGTCCGCTCCTCCGGCGACAGAAAGGTCTTTTCTTCTTCGTGCATGATAATCCCTCCCGTTCTTTTTTCTTGAAGCAACGCTTCAAAAGGGTCAACAATGTACCCTGCCGCGGTGCGCAAGCAGGCTGTCGGCATAATGTCCGAAATCCACGGCATTGCTCCGCTCCAACACGGCGATCCATTCTTCCTCGATGTGCTTTGCTCCGACCTTCGCACCGCAGATCGCAGTTGCCATAGCGCCGATCGTATCCGTATCGCCGCCGAGATTCGCACAGGCCAAACTGCATGCTTTCGGCTCCTTGAAATAGTACGCCATCGCCAAAGCAGCCGGCACAGCCTCGCTCATCAGTGTTGTCGTGCCGATGATTTCATAAATGGAGAGAGAGAACGCCTCCTCATCTGCCCGATACCGCTGTGCAAATTCCAGCGCCAAAGCAAGCCGTGCTTTCGGCGAGGCACTGTATGTCTCCGCACCGTACTGCGCGATCATGGCACAGCAGTCCATTGCAGTATCCATAATGTCATCCCACGACCTGCCGTCGAGCGCGGCGCTGACCGCTGCCGCCACCATGCCGGCGCCGCTGAGTGCCACGTCAGTCTTATGCGTCGCCTCGCTGATATGAAAGACATATGCGGCAAGATCCTGCAGATCATGGGAGGAAAAGAGGCAGCCGATCGGCGCAATCCGCATCGCCGCGCCATTCGTCAGCGCCTTTACGGTGTAAGGTTCGGGATCTTCTCCATGTGCAACAGCATAGAGCGCAGCCTTCGTGCTCTGCCCCAGGATATTTTTGTCGAACGCATTCGTTCGAACGGCCCATTGCAGGAGATTACGCGCGATCAGTCCCTTGTCCGGCACGTAGTCGTTTTCCATCAGGGAGTCGAGAATGACGAGTGCCTGCGCCGTATCATCGGTAAACTCCCCCTTCTTCAAACCGATTGCGGCAGGATTTTCCGCGGGACTGTCCTCGAACGCCTCAATGCGCCCGAAAATCTCCCGAATCCTTCTGCGGCTCAACAGCTCCGACGGCATTCCCATCGCATCGCCCAGAGCCATACCGTAAAGCGTCCCCAAAATATGATCTCTCATACGATCGCCTCTTTTCCTGTCCGGTTGTTTCCATAAGTAAAGTATATAATACGCAAGGAGTTTTTACAATGTGAAAGCCTAATCCGAGGAGGATGGGTTAAGATTTATCAGCGGGCGGGAAAGCCATATCGAACCGGCACTATTATGCGCGGGATTTTCGTCCTATAACTACTCTTGATGCAATCATGCGGATAGGAAGATCGACGATGACGCGAAACAAAACAAGCACCTACAAATACCTCATGGCGTTCGGGTATCTGTGCATGGACATCAATCCGTGCCGCCGTCTTTGCGAAAACTGTAAACACAAAAGACGCAGACAGACGCCTGCGCCTTGATATAAAAGAGTCCCCCTAATTTAAATTTTTCCGCATCATATCCGCAATTCCCGTGAGCATCTCAATTTTTTCTCTCTGCCAATCATCGCATTCATCATAAAAGCACATATTCTTCTGCTTCTTGAAGATACGAAACGGCTCCTCCGCGGAGTTATCATAAATGTGGCATATATCACTCACGGCAATGACCGCGGGAACGAGATCCATTGCGCGATCATAGCGCGCATAGATCTTCTCCTTTGGAACATCGTGCCCGCCCGATGCCACGCGCGTTTTTACACGGTAGACATTGATAATCGGGGCTATGGTCAGGACATAATAACAGCGGATAAAACAGCCCATTTCCCGCGCACGTTTCAAAAGCTTCAAATTACGCGACGTGGAAAGCACAGTTTCAAAACAGAACTCTCTCTTGTCAGAAAGACATGCCTCTCGCTGCCGTTCGGCAGTCTGCGCCGCTTCAAGATCATCACACTTGAGGTTCTTCTTAATCTCATCGGCGTTGATATACTCCATCTGAGGAGGACGCAAAATTTCTGTAAACGTGCTCTTACCCGAACCGTTCGGCCCCGCAAAAACGATGATTTCAGGCCTCTTCTGCACGTTTTCCATCACATTCTGCCTGTATAGGCACACGCTGCCCATCGCTCCTGATCTCATAGAGTGTCTTCGCCTTGCGGTCGTAAACAACACTCGACACGCCTCTTGCTTTGTTCTTCGCCAGTGCAATACGCACCGCCGCACGCGCGCCCTGCACGACCATATCATCCGTCATCTCCACCGTGCAGCCTCCTTCCAAAGTCTTTGCTTAAGGAATCGTTGATAAAATGAAGTCCGTCAGATTGGCGTAGATTTTTTCGTCCGATTGAGGAGGCAAACCGGACGCATAGCCAAAGCTATGTGGAGGATTTGCCGACAAAAAGCGGGCAAAAAAGATACGCTAAGATGGCGCGGCTGAATTTATCAGTGCTTTTTTAACTATATCACATTTTAAAGAAAAGTTCACGAGAAGACGGTATCGCACCACATCATTTTGCTCTATAATAGAGACAAATCAACCGACAGGAGGTGCCCCATGCTCTACACATCGCACTACGCTTCCCCGCTCGGCGGGATGACGCTCGTGAGCGACGGCACGGCGCTCGTCGGACTCTATTTCGACGGGCAGAAATATGCTGCAGAGGGACTCGACGCAACGCGCACACAAAAAAACCTCCCCATATTTGAGGAGGCGCGCCGCTGGCTCGATGTCTATTTCAGCGGCAGAAAGCCCGACTTTACCCCGCCGACTGCGCCGGCGGGCACGGCATTCCAGCAGTCGGTGTGGGAGATTCTGCGCACGATTCCGTACGGACAGACGGTCACCTACGGTGCGATCGCACGGCGCATTGAGCAGAATACCGGCTGCCGCATGTCGGCGCAGGCGGTCGGCGGCGCGGTCGGCCGCAACCCGATCTCCATCCTCATCCCCTGTCACAGAGTCGTCGGCACGAACGGCAGCCTGACGGGCTATGCGGGCGGCATTGATAAGAAGGAGCGTCTGCTCCGATGGGAGGGAGCACGCTGAGACGCGCCTTCCCTCCCGCTACAAAAACGCATGACCTCCGGGTCATGCGTTTTTATTTGCATCAATTTATGAGAGCAAATACTTATTCCTTTTCTGCTTTTGACTTGCTCCTCAGTATCGCGCAGACGCAGCCGCCTACAGGATTCGCCGCCCCGCGTTTGCGCGCCTTGTGCGCGGCATAGCGGCGCTTGCCCTCCTCGAAGGCGATGCGTGCCTCCTCGGTATCGAGCGCGAGCGGCGGCACGGACTTCGGACGCGCATTGCGGTCGAGTGCAACCATTGTGAAATATGCCGAGAGTGCCAGCTGCGGATCGCTGTCCTCATCCAGATCCTCGACGATGACATTGACGGCGATCTCCATCGAGCTGTGCCCGACGTAGACAATGTCCGCCGTGACAACGACGAGGTCGCCGATGCGGATAGGCAGGTGGAACTCGAGCTCATCCACGCGCGCGGTGACGACGTTCGAGCGTGCGTAGCGCCGCGCCGCTGTATATGCTGCCGAGTCCATCAGCTTCATGATCTCGCCGCCGTGTACGTTCCCGTTCGGGTTCGCCTGGCTCGGCATCATGACCTCGCTGATGACAATACGGCTTTCTTTCATCTCACATGTATTCATACAGACCCTCCATCGAGTTGACTTCCATTTTTGCAGCGTCTACTTTACCACCGCTTCCTGAAAATAATCCGTTGCTTTGGAAACATTTTCCAAAAAACTCTTTCTTGACATGTGAGCGCACTCCAATGCTATAATGCGGCGTAGCAGGATGGATGTTTTATGGGGGCTCCCGCACGATTCAAAGGGGGATTTCACTTGTATTTGGAAAAGATCACATCACCGGCCGACATCAAGGGATACGGCCCGGCAGAACGCAAGGCGCTCGCGCAGGAGATGCGCGATGCGATGCTCCGGCGCGCGAGCATTCACGGCGGACATTTCGGCCCGGACTTCGGCGCGGTCGAGGCGATCATCGCGCTGCACACGGTATTCGACTCACCGCGCGACAAGATCGTCTACGACATCTCGCACCAGTCCTATCCGCACAAGATGCTGACGGGCCGTGTCGAGGCATACATCGACGAGGCGCACTACGACGCGGTCTCGGGCTACACGAATCCGGAGGAGAGTCCGCACGACTTCTTCAACGTCGGACACACATCGACCTCGATCAGCCTGGCCTCGGGCCTTGCGAAGGCACGCGATCGCGCGGGTCGGAAAGAAAATATAATCGCCTTTATCGGCGACGGCTCGATGTCGGGCGGCGAGGCGCTTGAGGGGCTGAATGTCGCGGGCGAGATGGACACCAACTTCATCATTGTGTTCAACGACAACGACCAGTCCATTGCGGAAAATCACGGCGGCATGTACCGCGAGTTCCGCCGCCTGCGCGAGACGGGCGGCACCGCGCCGAACAACCTCTTCCGCGCGATGGGGCTCGACTACCGCTATGTCGCCCGCGGCAACGATGCCGAGGCACTGATTGCAGCGTTCGAAGCGGTCAAGGACAGCCAAAAACCGGTTGTGGTGCACATCCATACGCAGAAGGGCAAGGGCTACAAGTTTGCCGAGGAGGACCGCGAGACCTGGCACTACCGCATGGCGTTCGACATTGAGACGGGCGAACTGAAGCACCCGTACACCGACCCGTTCCAGGAGACAACAAAGACGTTTGTCAAAGAGACGGCCAAGGTGAACCCGAACTTCGTCTTTCTCGCGGCGGGCACGATGGGCGGCATCGGTCTCTCCCCCGCCGACCGTGCGGAGCTTGGCAGCCAGTACGTCGATGTCGGTATTGCCGAGGAGCACGCCGTCGCGATGGCATCGGGGCTCGCACGCGGCGGTGCGCGTCCGGTGTTCGGCACGTACAGCACCTTCTTCCAGCGCACCTACGATCAGATGGCGCAGGATGTCGCGGTGAATCATAATCCCGCGGTCTTTCTCTCCGTCGGCGCGTCCATGTACTACATGAACGACGTGACGCACCTCGGCTTCTTTGATATTCCCCTCTTTGCCAACATCCCGAACCTCGTCTTCCTCGCACCTGCGAGCCTCGACGAGTACGCGGCGGTGCTGCGCTGGTCTGTCGAACAGACAGCGCACCCCGTCATGATCCGCATGCCGGTCATGGGCTACGAAGAGAGCCCCTACGCCGTGCGCACGGATTACAGCGCGCTCAACAAATATCAGATGGTCACCGAGGGCAGCGGCGTCGCTCTCATCGGCGCGGGCAATTTCGCCCAGCTGGCGAGTGCTGCAGCGGCCGAACTCGAAAAGGAAGGCATCAAGGCAACCGTCATCAACCCGATCTTTCTCTCGGGACTCGATACGGCGCTCCTCGACGCACTCAAGGAAAAGCACAGCCTCATCCTCACGCTCGAGGACGGCATCCTCGACGGCGGCTTCGGGCAGAAGATCGCCGCCTACTACGGCATGGACAAGAATATCCGCGTGCGCTGCTACGGGCTCTCAAAGGAGTTCTATGACCGTTACCGCAGCAAAGAGCTCGCGCGTGCCCATCATCTCACCGCCGAGCAGATCGCCGCGGATACGCTGACGACATTCAAACGCCCGCGTACATACTGACGATACGCCGAAACGCATCCCAGCGGAGTAAGTGTGCAGCGTTCGCCGAACCGCTGCAGAAGACGCTGCAAAACCTCGGGACAATGTGTCCCGAGGTTTTTCTGTGCACGTATTTCAATTTTTTCGGCATTTTCTTAGAATTTATGTTATGATATGGATGATATTTTATCATATGTAAAATTAAGAGGATATCTTCCTTGTATCTTGAAACCATCACCAGCCCTGCGGACATCAATCACTATACCGCAGCACAGCGCTCTGCACTCGCGCAGGAGATGCGGGATGCACTCATCCGCCGTACGAGTATGGCCGGCGGGCACATCGGGCCGAATCTGGGCATCGTCGAGGCGACGATCGCACTTCACACCGTCTTTGATTCGCCGCGCGACAAGATTGTATTCGATGTCTCGCACCAGTGCTACCCGCACAAGATGCTGACGGGGCGTGCCGCGGCCTACATCGACGAAGCGCAGTACGGTGCGGTCTCCGGCTTTACGAATACGGATGAGAGCCCGCACGACATCTTCAACATCGGACATACATCCACCTCGATCAGCCTCGCGACGGGTCTCGCCAAGGCGCGCGATCTTGCCGGGGGCACAGAGAACGTCATCGCCCTCATCGGCGACGGCTCGATGTCGGGCGGCGAGGCGCTCGAGGGGCTGAACGTCGCGGGCGAGATGGAGACGAACCTCATCATCGTGTTCAACGACAACGAGCAGTCGATCTCCGAGAACCACGGCGGCATGTACCGCACGTTCCAGAGGCTGCGCGAGACAAACGGCACTGCGCCGGACAACCTCTTCCGCGCGATGGGCCTGGACTACCGCTATGTCGCCGACGGCAACGACGCGGAGGAGCTGATCCGCGTGTTCTCCGCAGTAAAGGACACACAAAAACCCGTCGTCATACACATCCATACGCAGAAAGGAAAGGGCCTCTCGTTCGCCGAGAACGATCCCGAGGGCTGGCACCGCCATGCGCCCTTTCACCTGGAAAGCGGTGCGAGCAAGAACCCCGGCGCGCCCGAACCTTATGCCGCGGCTACGGTGGATTTCGTACTGGAAACGGCGCGGAAGAATCCGAACTTTGTCTATCTCTCGGCGGGCATTGTCGGCGGCATCAACCTCTCTCCCGCCGACCGCGCAGCGCTCGGCAGCCAGTACGTCGACGTCGGCATTGCCGAGGAGCACGCCGTTGCGATGGCGTCGGGGCTTGCGCGCGGCGGTGCGCGCCCAGTGTTCGGCACGTACAGCAGCTTCTTTCAGCGGACCTACGATCAGATGGCGCAGGATGTCGCGATCAACCGCAGCCCCGCCGTCTTTCTCGCGACAGGCACGTCACTCTATCGCTCAACGGACGTGACGCATCTCGGCTTCTACGACATCGCCATCTTCTCGAACATCCCGAACCTCGTCCACATCGCGCCGACGAGCATCGCGGAGCACATCGCCGTCCTGCGCTGGGCAGTGGAGCAGACGGAGCATCCCGTCATGATCCGCATGCCGTTCTCCGGCTATGCAGAGAGTCCCTATCCCGTGCGCACGGATTACAGTGGGCTCAACAAGTCCATTGTCGTCACGGAGGGTGCGGACGTCGCCCTCATCGGCGTCGGCAATTTTGCCGCGCTCGCCTCTGCAGCCGCGGAGGAACTCACACGCGAGGGCATCCATGCCACTGTCATCAATCCGCTCTATCTCTCGGGACTCGATACGGAGCTGCTCACCTCGCTGCGCGCAAAGCACCGTCTCGTCCTCACGCTCGAGGACGGCATCCTCGACGGCGGATTCGGGCAGAAGGTCGCCGCGTTCTATGGGGATGCGCCGGATATGCGCGTGCGCTGCTGCGGACTGCCGAAGAAGTTCTTCAACCGCTACAATCCCCATGATCTCGCACGCGCGCATCACCTCACCGCCCCGCAGATTGCAGCGGATGTCGTGCGGGAGATGCGTGTACGGGCGTGATGTCTGAAAAAATCACTTGCTTTTTCCATTTCAGAGCGTTATAATGTCCCTTATCAGTCACGGGGACGTAGCTCAGCTGGGAGAGCACCAGGTTCGCAATCTGGGGGTCGAGAGTTCAATCCTCTTCGTCTCCACCATCCTTGACCATATACGGAGGAATCCATGCGGATATCCTCCTTTTTTGATACGGAGGTACATGATGTTCCACACGATGCGCCGCAAGATACAGCAGCTTTCTCCGGAGGAAGCCGAGGCCGTGCTCCTGCGCGGAACGGCCGGTGTGCTTGCGCTCGCGGGGGACAAGGCCTTTCCCTATGCTGTGCCGATCAGCTACGTCTATGACGGTGCGCACATCTACTTTCACAGCGCACTTGAGGGGCACAAGATCGACGCCGTCCGTCAGAATCCGCATGCGTCCTTCGCCGTGATCGATCAGGATGAGATCATCCCGGAAAAATATACGACCGCATTTCGCAGCGTCATTGTCTTCGGCAGCATCCGCATCATCGAGGACGATGCGGAAAAGCGCGCATCGATACGCAAACTCGCCCTCAAATACGCGCCCGACAACACCGAGGCGCAGCACAACGAGATGATCGACCGCACCTGGGAGCGATTCTGCATGCTTGAGATGAGCATCGCCCACATGACGGGCAAGCAGGGCAAGGAGCTCCTCGCAAAAAAATAGCATGATACGAGAAAAGCGGTCACGCAATATGCGTGACCGCTTTTTGACTGCACAACAGGTTCATCCCTCGACGTTCAGCACGATCAGCTTCTCCTCAGTGAGCTCGCGGATGGCGTAGGCGGGACCCTCGCGGCCGATGCCGCTGTCCTTGACCCCGCCGTAGGGCATGTTGTCCATGCGGAAGGTCGCGCCGTCGCCGATGATGACGCCGCCGACCTCGAGATGCTCGGCGCAGTAATTCGCAACGGCGAGCGAGCGCGTGAAGACACCCGCCTGCAGGCCGTAGCGCGTGTCGTTGACGGCGGCGACGGCCTCCTCAATCGTATCGTAGGGGATGATGCTGACGACGGGGGCAAAGGTCTCCTCGGAGACAACCTTCATCGCAGGGGTGACATCCGTGAGCACGGTCGGCTCGTAGAATGCGCCCGTCCGCTGCCCGCCCGTGAGAACGCGCGCACCTGCGGACGCTGCCTCCTCGACCCATGCCTCAATGCGCTCTGCCTCGCGCACGGAGATCATGGGGCCGATCTGCGTGTGCACGTCCATGAGGTCGCCGCCCTTGAAATTCCGCGCAGCTTCCACCGCCGCCGCGCAGAACTCCTCATAAATACTGCGCGCAGCGTAGACGCGCTGGCAGGAGATGCAGACCTGCCCCGCATTCACGAATGCATGGCGCGCGCAGTGTTCGGCAGCCCATGCAACATCTGCCACATCCTCGTGCACAATATTCGCGGAGTTCGAGCCGAGCTCCAGCGAGATGCGGCGAAATCCCACCGCCTCATGAAGCGCCTTCCCAACAGGAACGCTGCCGGTGAAGGAGAACATGCGGATGCGCTCGTCCGCGGTGAGGAGGCGCCCAACCTTCCCGCCCTCGCCGTAGATGAGATTCAGGCACCCCGCAGGAAGCCCCGCCTCCTGAAATACATCGCAGAGAAGCGCTGCCGTGAGCGGCGTTGCCGAGGCGGGCTTGTAGATGACGGTATTGCCCGCCGCAAGGGCCGGGCCGATCTTGTGCGCCGCGAGATTGACGGGGAAGTTGAACGGGGTGATCGCGCAGACGACGCCGAGCGGGCGGCGGATCGTAAATGCCATGCGGTCTGCGCAGCCCGGCGCTCCCGCAAGAGGCACCGTCTCACCACGCAGACGCTTTGCCTCCTCTGCCGAGAGGATGAGCGTCTGATAGGCGCGGTCGATCTCGCCGCGCGCGTCGCGGATGGGTTTTCCCGCCTCGGCAGAAAGCGCCTCCGCAAACTCCTCGCGGCGCTCGCGCATGAGATTGGCCGCCCGCATGAGGATCTCATAACGTTCATAGGGACTGAGCTTCACTTCGCGGAAAGCCCTCTCTGCCGCATCTGCGGCTGCCCGCACCTCGGCCTCTCCCGCCGTACAAATCGCTGCGATCTGCTCCCCCGTCGCCTTGTGACAGACGGGCAGCGTGCTCTCTCCCGAAACGTACGCGCCGCCGATCCGCATCTCGATTGTCTTCATTTAATACGAGCCTCCTCGCAGTCATATTTTCTCAATTATAAATCCGGCAGGCAAAATCAGCAAGTGAATACGGGAAGAAAAAAGGAGAGCCGCAGGCCGCATATTTTTACCAACATATAATCCCCTCTTTACGCTCTTCCCCATTCTATCTGCTATACTATCATTCGTCCGCAATCAACAGTAAGAACACACGGAGGAACCATGATGAAGAAAACTCTGCGCGCCGCGGCGCTTACCGCGGCGATGACGACGATGCTTTCCGGCGCGGCTTTTGCGATGGCGACTGTCACGGACGGACAGGAGACCAGCGACGGTGCGACGCTCACCTATCCCGTCGTAAAGGCCGATGCGCCTGAGGCACAGCAGCGCATCAATACGGTGATCGAGGACGATGTGAAGGCATTCATGCAGGAGATCGACGCCGCACGCGTTGCGGGCAAGCCGCCCACGGCAAAGATGAGCTACGAGATCACAAAGAGCAGCGACGATCTGCTCAGCCTGAAGACGAACCAACTCATATCCGAGGAGGGAGCGGCGCATCCGATGTCCTATGCACACGGCTATATCTTCCGTCTGTCCGACGGCAAGGCACTCACCCTCGCCGACGTGCAGCAGCTGCCGGATCGGAAAGAACATGCTTCACGCTACACGCTGGAGTCACTGAACAAGCGCCTCGCCGAGCCGAAAGACGGCGCGGCCAAGGACTTCAAAAAGCTCGAGACCGCGCCCAAGGACATCTATATGGATGCCAACGGACACATCCATGTACTCATTCAGCGCTATGAGGCGGCTTCCTACGCAGCGGGCATCCTCGACATCGACCTCGACGCATAACATCAACATTGCCCCAGCCTCCCTTTCCCGTCTGCACCCACGCGGTGCAGGCGGTTTTTTTGTGCGCCGAAATGCCTCTAATCTGCAAGAATATATCTATTATAGCATTTGCGAAAGATTTTCATTGACAGCATCTCTGAAATACCGTATTCTGCAAAAGTGAATATAATTCGTCTTTAAGCGCTTCTCAAAACAAACACAGAAAGGAGATCGCCGTGCATATTCGATCGCTGCTCACATCACCGCCCGCACTCGCTGCTTTGCTTGTCCTCACCGCCGTCTTTGCTGTATCGGCGGGCAGCGTCTCTATCCCTGCCGGCGATACGCTCGCTATCATCACGGCAAAGCTGACGGGCAGCATCCCCGCCGCCGATCCTGCCGTCACGGACATCATCTGGTCGCTGCGCGTGCCGCGCGTCCTGCTTGCGATGACAGCGGGCGCGGGGCTTGCACTCGCGGGGGTTGTCATGCAGGCGAGCGTGCAGAACCCGCTCGCAGAGCCCTTCATCCTCGGCATCGCCTCGGGCGCGTCCGTCGGCGCAACACTCGCGATCCTCATCGGCTCTGCGGCGATCCCGTTCGGTGTGCCGGGCTGCGCCTTCGTCGGCGCGATCCTCGCTACGCTCGCTGTACTCATACTCGCGGGGATGCATCGCCGCGTCTCGACGGTGAAGCTCGTACTCGCGGGTGCGGCGATCAGCGCTCTGTGCATTGCGGTGACGAACTTCATCGTCTACATAGCGGCGGATACGGAGGGCATGCAGTCGGCCGCGTTCTGGACGATGGGCAGCCTCGCGGATGCAAAATGGCACAGCCTCTTCCTGCCCGTCCTCATCGTCACCGCGCTCGCCGTCTACTTCCTCTCGCAGCTGCGTACGCTCGACGTGCTGCTGCTCGGAGAGGAGCTCGCCGTCACGCTCGGCATCGACGCGAGCGCGAAGCGCCGCCTCTACATGGGACTTCTCGCCCTGCTGACGGGTGTCCTCGTCGCGACCTGCGGCATCATTGGCTTCGTCGGACTCGTCGTCCCGCATCTCGTGCGCTCGTTTACGGGCGCCTCACATCGTCGTCTGCTGCCGGCGGCGCTCCTCGTCGGGGCGATCTTTCTCGTCATCGCCGACCTCCTCGCGCGCACACTGCTGCCCGCGGGCGATCTGCCGATCGGCATCATCACGGCGCTCATCGGCGCGCCCCTCTTCATGAAGCTGCTCTTCGGCAACGGCGGGAATTTTGGGGGTTCGCGATGAAGGAGATCCACATTGAGAACCTGCATTTCCGCATCGGCGCAAAGGAAATCCTCTGCGGCATCACCGCGGACCTCCCGGTCGACCGCTTCGTTGCGCTCCTCGGGCCGAACGGCTGCGGCAAATCGACGCTCCTCAAGCACCTCTACCGCGTCCACCGCGTACAGAAGGGCGCAGTTACGATGGACGGCACGCCGATTGACGCGATTCCTCTGCGCGCCGCAGCACAGAAGATCGGCGTCATGGGGCAGTTCCATGCTGTCGACTTCGACTTCAGCGTCGAGGAGATCGTGCTCATGGGACGCGCGCCGTATAAGGAGAGCTTCGAGGAGGACACGGCGGCGGACTTCGCGCTCGTACGCACCGCGCTCGAGCGCGTCGGCATGGCGGACACGGCACAGCGCAGCTTCAACGAGCTCTCGGGCGGCGAGCAGCAGCGCGTCATGCTCGCGCGCTGTCTCGTACAGGAGCCGCAGCTGCTCATCCTCGACGAGCCGACGAATCATCTCGACATCAAATATCAGCTGCATATACTTGAACTGGTCAAGGGACTCGGCATCGGCGTCATTGCCGCCCTCCACGATCTGAACCTCGCTGCAATGTACGCCGATCTCCTCGTCGTGATGAAGGCGGGGCGCATGGAACGGATTGGCACGCCGCGTGAAATTATCACGGAGGAAATGCTCGCTGCGATCTACGGCGTGCGCGCAAATGTCAGCTATGATGCGGCGGGACTGCCGCTCGTCGACTACCGCACGGAGCAGACGCTATGAAGGGCACGCAGACAAAGGGCAGAATGCTTCGCCGCATCTCTCATATGCTGAGTCTCCTCCCCCTGCTCGCACTCTCCGCCCTCATCCTCTCGCTCTCCGCAACGGACGGTCGCGGCTCACACGCACCATCGGAGCAGCCCGTGGACGGCATCACCTACACGACCGCGGACAGCGAGGGACGCCCCGCCACGTTCACGCTCGCCCATCCGCCGGAGCGCGTGCTTATCTCCTATCCCGGCGCGACGGAACTGCTGATCGACCTCGGGCTCGAGGATCGCATCATCGGCACGATCGCGCCCTACGGCGCGGAGCCGCCCTCGTATGCGGACGCCTACGCTGCGCTCCCCATTCTCGCCGCGCCCTATGTTCCGAGCCGCGAAGAGGTCGTGGCACTCCGTCCCGATTTCATCATCGGGTGGTCGCACCACTTTACCCCCGAGGCACTTGGCGATGTCTATTCCTATTTTGATCGCAGCGTCGGCGCGTACATCGTGCCCGCCACCGTGCGCAAGGGGCATCCGACACTGGAGGAAACCATCTATCCGTTTATCAGAGATATGGGTCACATCTTCGGCGCGGAGGAACGCGCAGCCGAATATACAAGAGGTTTACAGGAGCGCGTTGCCGCCGTTGAGGAGCGAACAGCGGCACGCGGGCAGCGATATACCGCCATGATTTTGCAATCGCACGGCAACAGTCTTTACAGCATGTACGGCCCCGCCTACATCATCGACGACATCGCGCGCAAGGCGGGCGCGGACAACATTGTCGACCGCCAGATGCGTTCGGTCGGTCCCGAGCGCGTCCTCGGCTTTGCTCCCGATGTTATCATCTACGTCAATCCGAAGGATATCTCAACGGATGAGGCACGCGCAGAGCTGCGCGAGGATCCGAATTTACAAAACATGAAAGCCGTGCGGGAAAACCACATCATCATCGTGAATTTTTCCGATGTCAACAACGGGAACGGGCGCTGTATCACGGCGCTTGAAAATATAGCAGCAGGGCTGAATGCCCTCAGGGATGAATAAGAAAGGGATATAAGGATGAGAAAATCAGTACTCAGCGGACTCGTTGCGGGCGCGCTCACCGTTGGAATGGGCTGTGCTGCAACGCCGGCAAATGCGGAGGAGGCAGTGCAGTCCTACACGCTGGACGATATCGTCGTCACGGCGAGCCGCAGCGAGACGGCGATCAGCGACGTACCGGCGGATGTCACGCTGATCTCGGAGGAGCAGATCGAGCGCGGCAACTACAAGAGCGTGTCGGATGCGCTGAAGGGGGCGAACATCAACGTCGTGCAGAAGGGCTTTGCCGCCTATCCCGTCATCAACGGAGATTCGCGTGTTCTCGTCATGGTCGACGGCAAAAAGGTCAACTGGGATCACCTCGTCGTCAGCGGGGACACAAATGCCGTCGATGTCGATCAGATTGCGATCGGCGACGTGGAGCGCATCGAGATCGTGCGCGGACCGAACTCCTCCCTGTACGGTGAGCGCGCCGTCTCGGGCGTCATCAACATCATCACGAAGCGCCCGACGGAGGGAAAACCGACCGGCAGTTTCAACATGCAGCTCGGTTCGTGGGGCGAAAAGCGTGCGGGTGTGAACGTCAGCGGCGGCGACGGCAAGAACAGCATCAAGGTCGGTGTCGCACATGAGCGCCGTAAGGATTTCCAGTATAAGAACGCCTATGGCGAAAAGCGTACCTTCGAGAACAGCGACATCAACCGCACGGACTACAATGTCGGCTTTGACCGCATCCTCGGCAGCGACCGCCTGCGCCTCGAGTTCAGCCGTCATGAGGGAGATGATGGCTACGGTGTGAGCCTGAAAAATCCAAGGACAGGCGCATCCTCGTATCAGGGACGCAAAAATATTGTCGATACGGGTTACGGCATCACCTATATGTTCGGCTCGGAGAAGGAAGGTGAGGGCACATTCCTGCGCTTCTATCGCAACGAGGCAAAATCAGACGGCGGCTTTAATTCCCAGTACGACCATCACCTGCGGCGCAACGCGTTCGAGGGGCAAAAACTCTGGATGCTCGGCGACAAGAATATGCTCATTGGCGGCTTCCTCTGGTCGCAGGAGAAAATCCACGAGATGAGCGGCTATATCCCAATGGATGCATCCGCCATCACAAAGGCACTCTTCCTCGAGGACGATTGGCAGCTCGGGCGCGGTTACTCGCTGAAGCTCGGCTCGCGCCTCGAACATCACAACGACTTCGGCACCGATGTCACCTCGCACATCAGCCTCAACAAGAAGCTGAATCGCGGCACGCACGCCTATATCTCCTTCGGGCAGGCAGTCAACAATCCATCGCTCAAGATGCGTTACGCCGACTCCCCCTATTGGGTGGGCAGGGAAGATCTGAAGCAGGAGCGCTCCCATACCTTTACCATCGGTGCGGACAGTCAGATCACGCGCAAGTGGAGCGTCTCGGGCAGCCTCTATTGGAGCAAGGTAAAGGACGCGCTTCGCTGGGTGAACGGTTATACCGATCCGATGACCTTAGTCTATGTGCGCGGCTACTATAAAAACGTCCAGACCGAAGATCGGCGGGGACTCGAGCTCAGTACACGCTACCGTGCCGATGACCGCTGGACGGTTCGTGCGGCATACAGCTTTGCACACATTGACTCCACCGATCCCGAAAAGGGCTTCCTCTCCTCGAATACGCGTCCAAACGGCTATAACCTCGGCATCTCCTACACGCAGGGGAAATGGGATGCAGACCTCGATCTGAACTATGTGACGGGGCGCAGCGCGGCGCGCTTCACAGATTCCCGCTACCTGACGCTCGACCTCGGCGTGAACTATCATATCTCGCCGGAGTTCAAGGTCTACCTCAAGGGCATCAATCTCACCGATGAGAGCTACGAGTCCATCGGTGCCGATGGTGTATGGACGCCGATTGGTGCCTACGCCATGCCGAGCCGCCACTTCATCCTTGGCGGAACGTACAACTTCTGATTGATTTTAGGGAACCAAATACAAAAAGGGCAGACGAATATCTGCTCTTTTTTTGCTTTCCTGTGAAGAAACGATGTGCTATAATGAAGCTAGCGACTGGTGAATGTCGGTTTACTCCCTTCCGGGGGGTGATGTGCGTGACGCTTTTTGAAAAGCTATCGCTCCTGATTGCGGCGGCAACGCTTGCAGTCAACATCATATTTCTGATTACTAGATAGACAGAAAAAAGAACCGTACGTGCGGTTCACGTCGGCTCCTTCTTCAAGAAATCTAATTTCGTAGGAGTGACCGGCGCAACCACACACCGGTCGTCCTTTTATGCTGTTATTATAGAAAAATATTCTACAAATGTCAAGCACGGCGCATGTTTACAAATATATATTCCTCATGTGCGTTCGTCAGCAGGACCGTTGTTCGGATGATTATTTCAGGGAAAACGGATACTTCTCCGGAAGCTCTTTATCCAATTTTCGCATCTCGTCCCATATGAGCTCCTCTTGCTTTGACGTATCCTGTGCGTCCGTATTCAAAAAGCACTCCCATTGGGCAATCAAATCTGCGAGTTGAACGAATTTCTTAAAATCAATGTGCAGCTCTGTCAGAGGATGTTCCCATTCTCCATGGTCAAAGAAGCATATCTCCCCATTTTGCAGGTTCATCAGCCAAAGATCCCCCTGACCATCATCGGCAATCGCTATATACTGTTCCGCGAGTTCAGGGAACTCCATATAGAGTTCCTGCCCGTTATCGCTGAAAAACAGAGCCTCTGCCGAGATTTGACAGCCTGTAAGCCGCTGTAGCGCATCTGAAACATAGGGCATGCCATTTTGTTCGTATAAGGATAGCTTCTTTCGTGAATAAAGGGACAATGTCTTGGGCTTATGCCCCCATAGATCCAGAATTTCATTCGGCCGGCGGATAAAAAACAACGGCTCCATGCACAAAACTCCCATCCGCTTCTCTTCGTGCTTTCTATCGCAGGAATTATATGCTATACTCACAGCAAGCGACCGGTGAATGTCGGTTTACTCCCTTTCGGGGGGTGATGTGTGTGACGCTTTTTGAAAAGCTATCGCTCCTGATTGCGGCGGCAACACTCGCAGTCAACATCATGTTTCTGATTACGAGGTAAACAGAAAAAAGAACCGTACGCGCGGTTCACGTCGGCTCCTTCTTCAAGAACATAAAATTCTGTGGAGAGACCGGCGCTACCACACACCGGTCGTCCTTTTATATTCTCATTATATCCATCCCCCTACAAAATGTCAAGGAATCGCTGATAAAATGAAGTCCATTTAGATTGGTGTAGATTTTTGGTCCTGTCAAGGAGACAAACCGGACACATAGCAAGGGCTATGTGGAGGATTTGTCAACAAAGACAGGGCGAAAAAGATGCGCCAAGATAGTGGGCTAAATTTATCAGCGCTTCCTCAAGCAAGGAGGTACACGATGAAGGAGATCGATCGTCTCAGAGAAATCCTCGCAGGAAGCAGCCACGCGGTGTTCTTCGGCGGGGCGGGCATGTCGACAGAGTCGGGCATTCCCGACTTTCGCAGCGCGGGCGGCATCTACAGCGAGACGCTGAACAGAGAGTTCACCCCCGAGCAGATGGCATCGCACAGCTTCCTCATGGCGCATCCGGAGGAATTCTTCGACTTCTACCGGCGGCGCTTTGTCTACCTCGCAGCAGAGCCGAATCCGGGGCACTATGCGCTCGCAGAGCTGGAACGGCGCGGCATTCTCGCGGCGGTGGTGACGCAGAACATCGACGGGCTCCATCAGGCGGCGGGCTCGCAGACGGTCTACGAGCTGCACGGCTCGATCCGCCGCGCACACTGTATGGGCTGCGGCGCGCATTACGGGCTCGACTACATCCTCCACCATCGTCCCATCCCGCACTGCAGCTGCGGCGGCATCGTCCGCCCCGATGTGGTGTTATATGAGGAAAGTCTGGACACGGCGACCGTCGAGGGCGCGGTCACGGCGATCCGCGCCGCGGACACGCTCATCATCGGCGGCACCTCGCTCATCGTCTATCCTGCGGCGGGACTCATCGACTACTTCCGCGGTGAGCATCTCGTGCTCATCAACAAGAGCGAGACGAGCGCCGATGCACGCGCCGAGCTTGTCATCCGCGAGCCGATCGGCGACGTGCTGCACGAGGCGCTTCCAGAGGAATAAAGGCTTCATTTGGGGCGCCCCTATCGGCTCGCAAGCTCGCCACTTCCCCCGCTTCGGCGGGGGAAGCTAATATGCCGTAACCTCAGCCTCCCCCGTTCACAACGGGGGAGGGGGACCGCGTAAGCGGTGGAAGGGGCGCTCCGAGAGCAGCCCTCCTTTTGTTTTTCAACGCACCTTCCCCCGCCGCATACTCTGCAAGAGGATCCCGCCCATGATGAGAACGAGGGCGAGGAACGCCGCGCTGCTCATCTCCTCACCAAGCGTTATGGCAGAGACAACGAGCGAGAGGAGCGGCACGAAGTAGGCGAGGTTGGCGACCATCGCCGAGTTCCGCGCCCCCTGCAATGCCATCGCCCACCAGAGATAGCCCACGGCATCGATAAAGACGCCGAGCCACAAGAGACCAAACCACTGTGTCCACGAGAGAGAGACCCACTCCTCCATGAGAAGTGTCACGGGCAGGGAGCAGAACGCCGTCGTTCCCCATGCCATAATCATCATCACCGTCTGATCCATGTTCCTCCGCTTGTTCAGCACGCAGAAAAGGCCGTAACAAAGCGCCGCCAGGATGCAGGCGGCGGCACCGAACAGCCCATTTCCCTCGGCACTGCCCTCCCCGCCGAGGGCGAGTACCACCACACCGGAGAACGAGAGGAGCAGCGCAGCTGCGGTGCGCAGGGTGATCCGCTCCCCGAGAAGGAGTGCCGCGAAAAGGACGATCATCATCGGCCAGAGGAAGTTGAGGATGCACGCCTCCTGCGAGGTCAGCTGCGAAAGCCCGTAGTAGTACAGCCCCGAGTAGAGGAAAAGCCCGAGGAAACCGAGCCCCGCCATCGCCGCATAGCCGCGTATGTCATAGATACGAAATATGCGCCCCCCGTCGCGCACAAGCTGCACGACGAGCAGGAAGAGGCTCGCAGCGAGCGTGCTCAGAAAGAGCGCCTCAAACGTCGGGATCGCCGTGAGCAGACTCTTCACCAGCGCCGCCGTCGTCGACCAGATCACGACCGCACTAACGGCATAAAAGTAGACACGTCGTTGCCCCTGCATTGCAAAAGTCCTCCGCACGGATTTTATTCAAATACATTCTACCACATAATTCTGCAAATGGAAAATGGGATGATCACAGAAAGTTTAGCAGCTTTCTGCGGTCATCCCATTTTTATACAATCATCGTTTAGAACATCCAGTTTACCGATGCGCCGCCCGTAACGCCCTGGCGCTTGCCCTGCCAGCCCGTAAGATGGAGGTCATAGTTCACGCGGCTCGCCTTCGGTGCGAAGCGGTAGCCAAGTTCGAGGAGGGCGCTTGATCCCTTGAGCGTGGGGGTCGGTGTCCCCTCGCCGTCGTAGCTTGCGCGTGCATCGCCGCCGAACTCATACTCCCATGCAAGTCCTGCATAAAGCTGTGCCGCATCCTTCAACTCCTGCGTCCAGCGTAGGCCGAGGCGTGTGCGGTGCGAATTCACCGCATCGAAATGATAACGCTCGCCCGTGGAGATCGTCTCGTCCGCAGCGCCCGTATGCGCATGGAAATAGCGCAGGTACACATTCAGTGTGTCCTTTTCGCGCAGACGCAGTTCCTTGCCGATGCCAAGATGCCCCGCATAGTAACTACTTGCGCTGTCGTAGCTGGCGGCGGTGCCGTCCAAGACGCCCGCATAGTCGCTCTTTGTACGCCCCAGACGCATGGACGCTTCTGCCCATGTGCCATCCGTCGTCTTGAGCTTTGCCATAACACCGAGTCCGAGATAGCTTGCCGTGCCATCCGCGTGCGTGCCGTCGTCGAGGTAGGAGTCGTAGCTGCCGCGGCCGTACTCGACGAACGGACCAAAGGTGAGCGTTCCCTCCGCCACGGCGAGCGGACGCGCCCAGCCGACACCGAGACTCCAACCCTTCATATCGACATGGGAGCCGGTCTTATACTTCATTGCATTGCCGCCCATGCCTGCCCAGAGTGCATAGCTGCCACCGTCCGCCGCACCTTGTCCTGCAGCCTCCTTCTGCGCCGACGGCAGTGCCGTCTCCACGAGGAAATCTCCGCCGCTGCCGAGGAACGCCGCTGCACCCGCACGCGTCTCGACGAAGGATTTCGCCTGCTCGGCAAACCCGACACTCGTCACCGTTGCGATGAGCTTGTTCCGATTCGCTGCATCTGGCGCAACCGCGAAGCGATAGAGGCGCGACACGCCGTCCATGCCCTCGCCCGTAACGCGTGCGGCATCCCCCGTGATGTTGCCCGCCGCATTCTCCATCAGCGTGAACGTATCGCCCTTTTGGAGCTTTGCGGCTGCACCGCTGCGTCCGACGCGGATCTTCAGCCCGCTTACATCCTTGTCGCCGCCCGCATTCATCAGCTTCAGCAGCGTGGGTGCGGTATTTGCCGCCGCATCCCCGAGGTAGAAATGGAGATTCTGCACGCCCGCAAAGTCTCCGATCTCCGAGGAGCGCGCCGCATTGTAGTATACAGCAAGCGTATTGTTCACGCCGCCCGCCGTACCGCCGACGAGTCCGCCTGTCACGGTGCCCGTGATGTGCGTGCCGCGCAGGGCAATCACGTTGCCCGCCGCCGCTGTGCCGCTGCCGCCCGTCACATTGCCCGCGAGGTCAAAGGTGCCGAGATCGAGCGTATTGTGCGAGGCTGCGCCCGTCGTCGAAACAGCACCCGTGAGGTTTCCTGTGAAATTGCCGCCCAGCGTCACGACATTGCCTGTCGCATCGCCGGTCGACTGCCCGCCGATGACTGCTGCCGCAGAGCCGCTGGTCACCGTCACAGTGTTGTTCGTCGCCGTGCTGCCGCGCCCGCCGATGACATCACCAAGAGGAGTGCCGCCGTCGATGTGCACGGTATTCTTCGTTGCTGCGCCGTTTGCCGCAAATCCGCCGTAGACATCGCCCGTGACCGTCGCGCCGCTCTTTACCGTGACGATATTCTTGTAGCTCGCGTCCTTGTCTTCCGCAGTCGTGCCCGTGCCTGTCGTCCAGCCGCCGTAGACATCCGTATGCGTGCCGCTCGAAAGCTCAATCGTATTCTCACGCGTGGAGTTGCCGCCGACGGAGCGTCCGCCCCAAGTGTCTGTGCCGATCTGCGACGGAGCTTTCTGCCCCTTGAATGCGTAGCTTGTGGACGTAATCTCATGTGCCGTGGACGCCTGCGTGTCCGTGTCGACGATGTGCTCGACATCATCATCCGTCGCGACCTTTTTTCCATGATAGGTCAATCCGAACGCGATGTCCGATCCACTCTGCCGCATGAGCGTGATTGTTTGGTTCAAAAGGGATGCTGCGGGCGTTCCGGTCACAGATAGCTGCGTCCAGTCCATATCCGTCTGTACCACGCCGCCGACCGTCAGCAGCGGATTTGCCGTGCTCGCCACGCCCGCAATATCAAAGGCGTATTTCTGCACCTCTTTGATGCGATCCTGTACGGTGTTCACGCCCTTCACGGTCAGCGTGTTGCCCGTACTGGTCGTGCCGTCGCCGCCGACAATCGACTGTGCGACCGTCACGCCGCCGTTTAGATAGATCTTGTTGTTGTTTGCAATCGCGGCGCTGCCGCCAAAGACCGCCGGAACCGTCACATTCGTCAGGTGCACCTCGTTCTCTGACGCCTCTGTATGCGCGTCGCCGCCGTAGATGAGATCGGTGTATGTGCCGCCTGTGAGAACCACCTTGTTTTTCGTCACCGTTGCGCCGTTGTACGACTTTCCGCCGTAGACGGGCACGCCGATCGTACCGCTCTTGATGGTCACACTGTTCTCCGAGATCGTGCTCCCGATGCCGCCGACGATGCTCCGGACAACGCCGCCCGCAATCTCCTTCGTGTGGTCAATCGAACCGGGGAACTGTGCGCCAAGGTCTTGGAACGTCGCGTTCTCGATGGTCACACTGTTCTCGCGAATCGTAGCCAGCGGCGAAGAAAAGCCACCCGATCCGCCGTAGACATTTTGCATGAAAGCGCCGCCGCTGATCTCGACCGTATTCTTCTCCGCCGTTCCATAGGTCGAGAGACCGCCATAGCCGCTCTGCACGACGGAACTGATCACACCGAGATGATTGCCGCTCGCCGTATTCTCCTGCCCCGAGCCGTTCGCCTCACCGCCCTTTGCCGTCTGAACCTTTGAGAGGTTGTAAACGAGCGCCGTATTATCGCGCACCGCGCCGTTCAGCCCGCTACCGCCGACCGCAATCTTCACCTGCGCCCCGTCGACATGAATGCGGTTGCGCTCGACGACTGTCGCCCGTCTTTGCGGAAACGCCGCTTGCCCTGCGGTGGATGACGGGGCGGTACGAAGGTCATCCGACGATCACGCCGTTCGGGATTCCCGTGCACGAGCGAGTATCGCAGAGCGTGAAGGATTTACAGGACAACGTGCTGATTCCAAACGGTTGGAAGAGAAATCCCGGATACTACGACTACTACAATTTCGATGGAGTTGTTCTCTTTACGCGGTGGAATGAGGCATTCAACGCGCAGGAAGAGCTGTGGATTTCCTATTGGCGCCATGCAAAGAACTGGCCGACCGGCGCAGTCTCCGGATGGACGCTGCTGTACGTGACAGAGGACGGCGAGGCTGCAACGCAGAACCTCTATCATCAGATTGCTGACGAAGTTCAGGAGATCGGGCAGGAGTATGGCTATTGGGAGTCGTTTCGTCGTCAGCGGGGGCTTGGAGACGATGGCTCCTACTACACATTTAAGCCCACTGGTGTCGAGGGCTATGAGGAGGACATGGAGTTCGAGCCCGGCAACGGCGGTGTGATTCTGTCACCGCGTCAGTGGGATGCGCCCGTTGTGCAGGGGCCGGACGGACATGGTGCAATCCGCACCGCCCCCCTATACATCGGTGCCCCGTACGATTATCAGCACGGTGTTGTTTATCACGAAGAGGAGGATCCCCTCCTGCAATAGAGGAATCGCTGCGTACCTCAGCCGCCCTGCCCATTTTCGCAGGGCGGCTTTTGCTGTTGATCCGCAAGTGTATGACACAAAAAAAGACTCCCGATCTCTCGGGAGTCCTCGCTGTTCAAATGGAGCTGATTATAGGACTTGAACCTACGACCTGCTCATTACG
>ERZ773014.456-NODE-456-length-27914-cov-16.982950_pt1 | contig 27914 bp, 23 predicted proteins | sample MGYA00580841_ERZ773014 | MGnify/ENA primary metagenome ERZ773014 (study PRJEB29015, sample SAMEA2737989) | human oral metagenome | biome: human oral; feature: human-associated habitat; material: dental | place: China | collected 2067 ... | reverse complement strand
AAAAACTAGAAGGAGAAGTAAAAGTTTCTGATATTATTACTTTAGTATTAAAAGGAAAAGCGGCTCATGGATCAACACCGCAATTCGGTATCAATGCAGCTACAAAACTAGCAGAATTTTTAAATACATTAAGTTTAGATATTAACGGTAAAAATTATGTAGAATATGTTGCCACACGTTTAGCTAACGACCCATTTGGTAAAGTATTAGGAATTGAATACTCTGACGATGAAATGGGAGCTTCAACATATAATCATGGAATTTTAAAATATGATTCAGTAGAAAAAATAGGTGTTATTTCAACAGACTGTCGTCATCCTAAAAACTTTGATTTAGTGTCTAAACTTGCAACATTAAAAGAGAAAAATATGGTTATAGAAGTAACAAGTACTAAAGAAGCTCACTATATTCCAAAAGATGATGAACTTGTTACAACATTAGTTGATGTATACAGAAAGCATACAGGAGATACTAAAAATGATGCTTTTGTACTTGGTGGAGGAACATATGCACGTTGCCTTAAAAAAGGCGTAGCATTTGGTTTATTATTCCCAGGTAAACAAGATACAATGCACCAAGCTAATGAATTTTTAGAGATTGAGGATTTATTATTAGCAACTGCAATTTATGCAGAGGGTATATATAAACTTTGCTGTGAATAAAATTTTTTATAAAAATATTTATTTGTTCTAAGGAGTTTTCTTTACTAGACAAGTTAAAAAAACATTCTCAAAGATATTTAGTTAAATACTAAAAAGTGATAATTAAAATATCTTTGAGAATTTTAATTATGTAACAAAATAGTAACTTGAAAAATACGTTCAAAGATTGTAAAATAAATAGTGCATTATAGTTTATATAAGAGAATTTAAAGAAAGGAGTAGAAATATATTATGTCTAAAGAATATTATCAGATGGGCTGGACTTTAGATGAAAATTATGAAGAAGATTATTTTTGTTCACGAGATAATCGTCGTTATTTTATAAAAAAGAATACTACTCCTATGATTGCTACTCTTTCTGCGGAGGGTATAGTACCTCGCTTGCGTTGGACTAAAAGGATAAGTAATGGTGATGTTTTAATTGCTCAAGATTTTGAACATGGAAGAACGCTTGAGAAGGAAGATATGATAGATAAACGTATTCCTGAAATTCTAAAAAAAGTTCATACGTCTCCAAAGTTAAAAAAGATTATGAAGGCGCAAGGATATAAAGAAGAGACAGCTTCTAATTCACTTAATAATCTAAAAACCATTATTGCAGATGAATTGAGAAAAAATAAAAATGTAGTTGATGCATTAAACTATTTGGAGAATTTCTTACCAGATGAAGATATAGAATATACTCCATGTCATACAGATCTTCATAAGGATAATTGGTTATTGTCTGACAAAGGGAAATTATTTTTGGTTGATTGGGAACATTCAATATTGTGCGATCCTGCAATAGATATTTCTTTTATATTATATCGCTATATACCTCAAGAAAAGTGGGGAGAATGGTTGAAAATTTATGGGCAAGAACCAACGATAAAGTATAGAAGCAGACTAAAATGGTATATAACACTACAGTCTGTTATTATGATAGTTTGGTACCATGAAAAGAAACAGCTAACAGAGATGAATGCGTGGTTAATATTTTTAAATAGCATTTTTAACGAATTTATATAAGCATTAAGAAGGAAAAACCTAATTAATGCTTTTATTTTTTTTATAAACGTTGTAAAATAGTATTTAGTTAAATTAAATGGAAGTTGACTAATTTACGGAGAAATAAAATGAATATAAAAAAATATAAATTATATCTTATTGATCTTGATGGAACTATTTATAATGGTGAAAAAAAAATAAAATTTGCTGATCAATTTGTTGATTACCTAAATAAAACTAAAATAGATTACCTTTTTTTAACAAATAATTCAACAAAAGAGCCAAAAGATGTAGTTGATAAATTAAAAAATTTAGGAGTAAATACAACAGAAGAACATGTTTATACATCAAGTGATGCTACAAAAATGTATCTTCTGAAGAAAGGGTATAACAATATCTATATAATTGGAGAAAGAGGATTAAAAGATACTCTAGTAAATTTTGAACAAAAAAATGCTGAAGATGTGGATGCTGTTATTGTTGGACTTGATAGAGAATTAACTTATGAAAAACTTACCGTTGCAACAAGAGCTGTTTTAGCTGGGGCAGAGCTAATAGGAACTAATCCAGATACGTTACTTCCAACTGCAGATGGTTTTATACCTAGTAATGGAGGACAAATAAAATATTTAGAACATGCTACGGGTGTTCAAGCGACAGTAATTGGAAAACCAAGTAAGATAATTATGGAATGTGCAATAGAACTTTTTGATTATAAAAAAGAGGAGATAGTTATGGTCGGTGATAACTATGATACTGATATAATGTCGGGTATAAATAGCGGAATCGATACTATCCATGTTCAAACAGGAGTAACTACTTTAGAAAACTTGAAACTAAAAAAAATACAACCAACATATACAATAGAAGATTTATCAAAATTAATAGAAGATTAAACTGAGGAGATTACAATGATTATAAAAACAGAAGAACAATTAGAAAAAATGAAGGAAATAGGTTTTATTTGCGCAACTATTCGCGATGAAATGAAGAAAAAAGCTGTTCCGGGGGTATCTACTAAAGAATTGGATAATATCGCGAAAGAACTATTTGAAAAATATGGTGCAAAATCAGCACCAATAACAGAATATGATTTTCCAGGATATACATGTATTTCATTAAATTATCAAGCAGCACATGGTATACCTTCTAGCACAAAAATTTTAAAAGATGGTGATTTGTTAAACATAGATGTTTCAGGTTGTAAAGATGGATATTATGCTGATACAGGAGTTTCTTTTGTTGTTGGAAGAGTTGATGATAAAATGAAAGAAAAAGTATGTGAGGTTGCTGAAGAGGCATTTTTCGAAGGAATCAAACATGCAAAAGCAGGCAGTAAAATAAATCAAATAGGAAAACATATCCATAAAAAGATTAAAGAGCATAAATTAGAAGTAATAGAGAATTTAACAGGGCACGGGATTGGTACGTCTCTTCATCAAGCTCCACAACACGTATTTAACTACTTTGATCCATGGGATAATTTAATTTTAAAAGAAGGAATGTGCTTAGCTGTTGAGCCATTCGTGTCAACAAAAGCAAAAACAGTAACAAATACAGATAAAGATGAGTGGGAATTAGTAGCAAAAGATGGTTCTTATATAGCTCAATATGAACATACGATTGTAGTAAGAGAAAATGACGAACCACTTATTTTAACAAAAATTGATTAATCCAATATTGAAAAAAGTTGACAAGATAAAGAAAATGTTTTAAGATACTACTTATTAAAAAATATGGAGAGAAGTAAATGGCAGAGAATTTAGTAATAGTCGAGTCTCCTTCCAAAGCGAAAACTATAGAAAAATATCTAGGGAAAAAATATAGAGTAATATCTTCAAAAGGTCACGTAAGGGACCTTCCTAAAAGTAGAATGGGAGTAGAAGTACTAGATAATGGGAATGTTGATGTAGATTACATTTCAATTCGTGGGAAGGGCGATGTAATAAAAAGTTTAAAAAAAGAAGCGAAAGGGAAAAAAGTCTTTTTAGCATCCGACCCTGATAGAGAAGGAGAGGCAATAGCATGGCATATTGCACATATATTAGATTTAGATAATAAAGAAAATAATAGAATAGTTTTTAACGAAATAACAAAAGATGCAGTAAAGGATGCAATAAAACATCCAAGGAAAATAAATACGGATTTAGTACAATCACAACAAGCAAGACGTGTTCTAGACCGTTTAGTTGGATATAATATTTCACCAGTACTTTGGAAGAAAGTTAAACCAAAGTTATCGGCAGGACGTGTACAAAATGCAGCGTTAAAATTGATAGTAGATAGAGAAGAAGAAATCCAAAATTTTATACCTCAAGAATATTGGACTATGCCAATAGATTTTATAAAGAATAGAAAGGTTTTAACAGCAAACTTCTATTCGTACAATGGAGAAAAGATAAAGCTTGAGAATGAAAAAGATGTAAGTAAAGTTCGTAAAGCTATAAAAGGCGAGACTTTTAAGGTAACGGATATTTCTAAAGCTAAGAAAAATCGTAATGCGCCTAATGTATATATTACTTCAACAATGCAACAAGATGCCTCACGAAAAATCAATTTTAAAACAAGAAAAACAATGAGTGTTGCTCAAGAATTGTATGAGGGAATAAACTTAAAAAAATTAGGTGGAGTAACAGGGCTTATTACTTATATGAGAACAGACTCAATAAGAGTATCAGATGAAGCGATAAAGATGGCGAGTGACTTTATTGAAAAAAATTATGGTGAAGAATATCTTGCTACTTCTATAAAAGTTGGAAAATCTAATAAAAATGTTCAAGATGCGCATGAAGGTATACGACCAACAAATGTTAATTTTACACCAGATAGTATAAAAGAATATTTATCAAATGATCAATATAAATTATATAAACTAATATGGGAGCGATTTGTAGCAAGCCGTATGAGTGCTGCTGTATATGAAACAACTGCAACTACATTTGAAAATAATAAAGTGGTTTATCGTGGTTCGGAGTCAAAATTATTATTTAATGGCTTTTTAGCTGTATTAAAAGAAAAAGAAAAAGTAAAATTATTTCCAGAATTTGAAGTAGGGGAAGATGCAAAAATTAAAGAAATAAAAGAAGAACAACATTTTACTCAACCACCAGCACGTTATTCTGAAGCAAAACTTATAGCAGAACTAGAAGCATTAGGTGTTGGTAGACCTTCAACATATGCCACTATAGTAGAAACACTACAAAAACGTTATTATGCTAAACTGCAAAATAAAGTGTTTACTCCAACAGAATTAGGTACTTTGGTAAGCAAAATAACTGAAGAATATTTTCCAGATATTATAAATACTAAATTTACGGCTAATTTAGAAAATCAATTAGATGAGATTGCTGATGGAAAAGTTGAATGGGAAAAAGCTATTTTTGATTTTTATTCTAATTTTAAAAAAGATATAAAAAAAGCTGAATTGGAAATGGAGAAGGTAGAGATTAAACAGGAGTTTACTGGAGAAAACTGTCCAGAATGTAACTCTCCATTAGTATTTAAATTAGGAAAATTTGGGAAATTCATAGCATGCTCTAATTTCCCAGATTGTAGATATACAAATACAATTCAGAAAAAAGTTGGTGTAGCTTGTCCTAAATGTCATAAGCACGATGTGCTAGAGAAAAAATCTAAAAAAGGAAAAGTGTTTTATGGTTGCGAAGGGTTCCCGAAATGTGATTTTGTGGCATGGGATAAGCCTGTAAATCGTCAATGCCCTAAATGTAATAATATTCTTTTTGAAGGGAAAAAAGGAGTTTATTGTGGGAATTGTGATTATAAAGAGGAAATAAAAAAATAATAAAGATAGAAGTCGATATGTACTATTGACTTCTATTTATATTTGTTTCCTAATAATGAAAAGTAGGCTTCCATTTTCAATTATCAGAAAATTAAGATAAATTATAAGAAAAAAATTAAATTATTTTTAAAAATCTATTGACAAATTTTTACAAATGTATTAATCTATATAACATATCATAAATTTAGATGAAATTAAAATTTTAGGAGGAGATGTAATGTTAAAATTTTTAAAAAAGAATTCATATATTTCAATCGGACTTATGCTATTTGCACTATTCTTTGGTGCTGGTAATCTAATTTTCCCAGCGTTTTTAGGACAAAATGCTGGAAGCAATCTATCGGTATCAATGATAGGATTTATTATTATGGGAGTTGGACTTCCGCTATTAGGAGTATTGGTGATGGGGTATTCAGGAGCTCAAGATTTATTAGATTTGTCTAGTAGAGCAGGCAAGGCATTCGGTTTAACTTTTACAACATTACTTTATTTAACAATTGGACCATTTTTTGCAATCCCAAGAACGGGAACAACTACATATGAACTAGGTTTATCTAGTTTTGTTTCACCTGAAAATACGGTCGTTGCACAAGCGATTTTCTTAGCAGTATTTATGGGAATCACATTATGGCTATCGTTAACGCCTAACAAACTTGTTGATAGAATTGGAACTGTTATAACACCCGTTTTATTAATATCTATGATAATTTTAATTATTGCGTCATTATTAAATCCAATGGGAAGTGCTCAAGCACCTACTGAAGCATATTCAACAAATTCTTTAGCATTTACTAATGGATTAATGGAAGGATACAATACTATGGATGCACTAGCTTCATTAGTATTTGGTATTATTGTAATTAACTCAGTTAAGTTATATGGTGCGAAAACAGAAAAACAAATTTTTTCGAATACAACTAAAGCAGCAGTTATAGCGGCATTGTTATTAGCGCTAGTTTATGTATTTATTTCTAACATCGGAACAACATCGGTATCAGTACTAGGCTTACAAAAAACAGGTGCTGGGGTTTTAACTGGAGCAACTACTTATTATTTTGGAAATGTAGGAAAAATTTTATTATTCGTAATTGTATTTTTAGCATGTTTAACAACAAGTGTAGGATTAGTAACAGCGTGTGCGACTTATTTTGTAAGATTATATGACAAAGTAAGTTATAAAACTTATGTAATAGGGTTAACATTATTTTCATTTGCTGTAGGAAACTATGGATTGGCTGCTATCATTCAAGGAGCAATTCCAGTATTAGTATTGTTATATCCATTAACAATGGTATTAATACTATTAGGTTTTACTAATAATTTATTTGGTGGAAAAAAAGTTGTTTATACTTCAACAGCATTAGTAACAGGGGCGTATAGTTTATACTCAACTATAGCATCAACGTTTAAATTAGCAGTACCAGCTGTAGACAATTTTTTAGCAAAAGTTCTTCCAATTCAAGGTGATTTCGCATGGATTAATTTTGCAGTACTAGGATTTATTTTAGGACTAATTTTATCATTTGTGAAAAAAGAAAATTAATTTATTAATTATATAAACAGTAAATTATCATATGATAGTTTGCTGTTTATTTTAAGTAAATCTTTTTTGACAATAATTAAAAGCAATGGTATCATAATAAGATATAATACTACTTGTGTTTAACAAAAATTAAGAATAATAAGTTAGTAGATGTTAGATAGTATTTTATTTTAATAAAGTAGGAGTTACAATGACACTGGAATTTAGAGAGTATAAAAAGAAAATAAAAAAAAATATTTTTTTAGAATTAGATTTTAAAGTTAGCACTGGAGAAATTCTAACTATTATCAGTAATAATACTTTAGAATTAGACAGTTTAAAAGATTCTTTTAGAAGAAGGACTAAATTTAAAGGGGAAATTACCTTTGATAATATTGATATAAATGAAGAAAAATTAATATTTTCTGAAGATTTTGGTTTCTATAATCACTTGTCTTTAGAAAAAAATCTTTTAAGTTTATTAAAAATTTTAGGGCTTACTGTCCCAAGAGATGATATAATAGGTGGATTAGATTTACTAGAATTAGATCCGAATAAGAAATATCAACAATTATTAGAAAATGAGAAAATAAAATTTCATACTCTATTTTCTGTTTTAACTAACCAAAATATTCTAATACTTGATTATTCAAAAGATAATTTAACAAAAGACGATAAAAAAGTTCTAAGAGAATTAATCTTAGAACATACTAATAATGCTAATATTATAATTTTAGATACAATATTAAATCATTATAATAACATTGCGGATAATGTTTTGGTTATATCTGATGGAGAAAAATCATATTATGGCTTATTGGATGATTTATTGATAATCAAAAAACTAGCAGCGATAAGCGTATCGCATCAAAAGGATTTAGATAATATTTTACAAGACTATCAATATACAATTTATAATGATAAAGAAATTGTAGTAAGAGAAGAAGTGCTTGAAGATGTTGTCTATCTACTATTGAAAAATAATATAGAGATATATCAAATAAGAAATCTTGGGGAGCGAATAAAATTATATGAAGGGGAGGGAGTACTATAATGATATTTTCGCTAGAATTTGGAAAAATTTTTAAAAGGAAGTTTAATTACCTTTTTGGTATGATTATTTTACTTATTAGCTTTCTCCTTATATATAAAACAAGTAGCTTAGCAGGATACTATGATTTAGATGAAGTAGATTTTATATTTAAATTTACATTTAAAATATTATTAATACTAATAATATTTCTTATGGGAATAAACTATATATATTCATATCGTGAAGATTACATATCAAAAGTAAGTATTTTTTTAGAATTAGCTAAGAAAAAAACTTTAAGAGATTTCTCAGCATTAGTAGCTAATTTAATGTACTTTGCTACATATTATTTAATTATGCTAGGTGGAATAATTTTAATATTATTTTTTACTAAGAAAAATAAATTTTTAGAAATAAAGAATATTATTTTTTCAAATGTACAAAATTCAATAGCATACTTATCTATGGTTCTATTATTATTGTTGTTAGCTAACCTAATATTTTTATTTGCACTAACATTATTTAATAATACAAATTTGGCTATTTCACTATCATTGTTGTACTTTATAGGTGGAACTGTTATTGCAAAAATGTTAGAAGATAGAATTTCATTTTTATCAGAAAGAATAGAAAACAGCATATTAAATATTTTTGATAAAGAGTTTAATAGCCTAAATCAATTTATTGAATTTAATTTAGCTACTTTTTTACCAATATCATTAAATATAGTAGGATTAATCATAGTTATTTTTATAGTAAAATTAATAAAGAAAGTTATTTAGAGAGAAGAGTTATATGGATACACAAATACTAATACAATATGTTATAGTTTTATTAAGCTTAATTATTTTAGAAGGCTTGCTTTCAGCAGATAACGCAATTGTACTGGCAGTTATGGTAAGACACTTACCGTATAAAGAGCAGAAGAATGCTTTAATGTATGGCTTAATAGGAGCGCTTATTTTTAGAATTACAGCTATTTTTCTAATCACATTACTTGCTCAATATTGGCAAATTCAGGTTTTAGGTGGTCTATATTTACTATATATGGCAGGAAATCATATTAAAGAATTCTTTGATAACAGAAAACAATTAGATAAATCTGAAGAAATAAAAATGCCTAAAAAACAAAGTGGTTTTTGGATGACAGTCCTAAAAGTTGAGCTAACGGATATAGCCTTTGCGGTTGATTCTATTTTAGCTGCTGTAGCTATTGCTATCACACTTCCTCATATTTCTGAAACTAAAATAGGGGGAATTAATCTTGGACAGTTTTCTGTTATGGTAATTGGAGGATTTATCGGTGTAGTTATTATGAGATATGCTGCCAATGCTTTTATAAAAATATTAGAAAAGAAACCAGGATTGGAGATAGCCGCATTTTTAATAGTGGGTTGGGTTGGTATAAAACTTTTTGTTATAGCTGCAGCCCATCCTAAAGTAGCGCTTATTTCAGAACATTTTCCACATTCGGCATTATGGACGGCAATTTTTTGGGTAGTCCTTTTAGGTCTTTTGGTATGGGGAGTGCTTATTTCTAAAAGATTTGAGAAAAAATAGTATAAAAAGGTCAGAGAAGTACTCTGACCTTTTTGATTATGGAAATATATAGGTATCTATGATATAATTTTAAATTATATTGATACTAGGAAATATTTAAGGAGATGAAATATATGGCATTTGATGGTTTTTTTATAAGAAAATTAGTAGGAGAAATAGAGGAAAACATACTAGGAGCACATATTAATAAAATTAATAATATTTCAACTGATGAATTTATTCTAACTATTAGGAAAAGAAAAAACTTTAAATTGTTATTATCAGCAAGTTCTAGTTCATCTCGTTTTCAGTTAACAAAAAATACTTATGAAAATCCTAATACACCATCTAATTTTTGCACGGTTCTTAGAAAATATTTAATAGGTGGGATTATTCAAAATATTGAGCAGATTAATAATGATCGTATTATAGTGTTTAAAATTAAAAATTTTGATGAGTTAGGGTATGAAAAATATTATTATTTAATAACTGAACTTATGGGAAAACATTCTAATATTATTTTAACCGATGATAATAAAGTAATAATTGAATCGTTGAAAAACAGTTATAGTATTGATTATAAACGCTCAACAATTGCTAATATGAATTATATACTTCCTCCAACAGAGTCAAAATATAATCCATTTGACTTTGATAGTTATAAAAATTTAGAATTTAACTATAGTGATAAAAGATTTTTAATGAAAAACTTTTACGGAGTATCAGCGTTATTAAATAATTATTTTATTGCTAAACAAATAGAATTTGAGGAAGAGTTCAAAAGTTTTTGTTGTAATTTAGAAATTTATTATAGTCCTATATTGCTAGAAAGAAATGGGAAAAAAGATTTTTACTTTTTTGATGTAGATACCGGTGAGAATAATATAAAATTTGCTTCACTATGTGATTTGCTTGACTTTTATTATTTAGATATAGCTAGATCTAATATTAATAAAAGTACAGATAAAAGACTATTTGATTTTATAAAAACAAAGTTGAATCGCTTAAGTAAAAAGCTAGAAATTTTGAATAAGGAATTGATTGAGGCTGAAAGTAAAGAAGACTATAAATTGAAAGGGCAATTGCTTATCTCAAATATTTATATGTTTAAAAAGAGTGTTCCAGAAGTTGCGACATTGCCAAATTTTTATAGTGAAGAATTCGAGGATATAAAGATAGAATTAGATCCTAACTTAACTATAGAAAAAAATTCAGATAGATATTTTAATCTTTATAAAAAAAATAAAAGAACAATTGAAAATCTATATGAGCAAATAAAAATTACAGAAGAAGATATAGTTTATTTCGAAACTCTACAATTTCAAGTAGAGAATGCCGATAAATCTGATTTGATAGAAATAAAAGAAGAGTTGATAAACTCAGGATTATTAAAGGAAAAAGTTTCAAATTCGAAGAAAAAAAATAAGAATAATTACTTTGTAATTAACTATAATGGAATAGATATTTATGTTGGGAAAAATAATATTCAAAATGATGCAATTACAAATAAACTTGCACGCCGTGATTATCTTTGGTTTCACGCAAAAGATATTCCAGGAAGTCATGTTGTAATTTTTAATAATAACCCAGATGAAAAAACAAAAGAAGTAGCGGCGATGTTGGCTGGATATTTTTCTAAATTTAAAAATGAAGATAGAGTTGCTGTAGATATGACACTTATAAAAAATGTGAAAAAAATATCAGGAGCAAAACCCGGGATGGTTACTTATACTGGGCAAAAAACAATTAAACAAAAAATAGATAAGATGTTTATTAACGAATTAATAAACAATAAATTTGTTTAATACTTAACTCTAAAAGATTTTGTATTTTAGAGGAAGTTACTATGGAAATTTGTAAATACATGCTATAATAGTTTAATTTTTATAAGTTTTGTGGTATGATTAATAGATAATAAATGTGTAGAAGGATACGAGAAATGGAGAAAGGATTATTAATAGTTCTATCAGGACCATCAGGTGTAGGTAAAGGTACTGTAAGGAAAAGAATTTTTGAAAGTAATGATGTAGACTTTGAATATTCTATTTCAATGACTTCAAGAGAAATGAGGCCAGGAGAAAAAGAAGGTGTTGATTATTTTTTCAAAACAAAAGAAGAATTTGAAAAATTAATTGAACAAGGTGAACTTTTAGAATATGCACAATATGTGGATAATTACTATGGGACACCTGTAAGATATGTAAGGGAAACTATGGATAAAGGGAAAGATATCTTTTTAGAAATAGAAGTACAAGGAGCTGGTCAGGTAAAAAGTAAGATACCTGATGCGCTATTTATTTTTTTAGCACCACCAAGTATAGCAGATTTAAAAGATAGGTTAAAAGGCCGTGGAACAGAAAGTGATGATGTAATAGAATCACGTGTAGCTAAAGCTAAAAAAGAAATAAATATGATGCATTTATATGATTACGTAGTGGAAAACGATGAAGTTGATAAGGCTGTCGAAAGAATAAAAGCTATTATTCTAAGTGAGCATTTAAAACGTGAACGTATAGAGATGAAATATCGTCGTGCACTGTTAGAATTAGAAGAAATGTAGGAGAAAAGAATGTTATATCCAAAATTAGATGTATTAAAATCAAAAGTAAATTCAAAATATATGTTAGTATCATTAGCAAGTAAAAGAGCAAGAGAACTATTTGCTAATCCTGATACAGCAAAATTAGAAAAATATACTTCACATAAAGAAGTAGGGAAAGCATTAGAAGAAATAGCAGAAGGCAAAATTTCTGTTTTAGAAAAATAATAGTTTACAAAAATATTATTTTAGTGTAAAGTAATATAAGTATTTTTCTTTGAGTGATCGCGGTGTATTTCGCTGAGGAAAGTCCATACTCACACAAGCTGAGATGCTTGTAGTGTTCAACGCTAAACGAAAAAATAAGTTTAGGCACCATTAGGTGACGGCAGAAAGTATAACCTAAGTACATGTATATGGTTATACATCTTGAAAGTGCCACAGTGACGAAGTTCTTATAGAAATGTAAGAAGTGGAACGCGGTAAACCCCTTGAGTGAGCAATTCAAATTTTGGTAGAAGCACTTATTCCGCAGAATTGAATGTAGGAATAGGAAATATGTATATATTTAGACAGATGATCACAGCTATTTTTACGAGAGTAGACTAGTCTTGTTTGAGTAAGAATAGATACAGAATATGGCTTATGATAAGAAAAATAACTAGTTCTAGGGGCTCTTAGGGGCCTCTTTTTTAAGGAGGAAGAAATGAAATTTAATTTAGTAGCGACAACGCCTATGGGAATTGAAGCAATAGTAGCAAAAGAAGTAAAAGATTTAGGATATGAAACAAAGGTAGAAAATGGTAGAGTATATTATTCTGGTGATAAAAGAGCTATAGTACGATCAAACCTTTGGTTAAGATGTGCAGATAGGGTGAAAATAGTTGTTGCCCAATTTCCAGCATACACATTTGAAGAGTTATTTGAAAAAACAAAAGAAATAGACTGGGATAAATATCTTCCAGTTGATGCTAAATTTCCAGTAGACGGACGTAGTCACAAATCAACTCTATTTAGTGTATCTGACTGTCAATCAATTGTAAAAAAAGCAATAGTAGAAAAAATGAAGAAAAGTTATGGTGTTACAGGATGGTTAACTGAAACAGGTGAAAGATATCGTTTAGAAATAATAATGTTGAATGACATTGCAACAATATTATTAGACACATCTGGGGATGGACTTCATAAGCGTGGATATCGAGCAAAACAAGGGACTGCACCGCTAAAAGAGACACTTGCAGCAGCAATGGTAAAATTAACTAATTGGAAAGGAGAAACTCCTTTATATGATGTATTTTGTGGATCAGGTACGTTGTTGATAGAAGCAGCAATGTTATCTCAAAATATGGCGCCAGGTATAAATCGTAATTTTGATTTTGAAAAATGGCCATGGATGCCAAAATCTCTGGTAGATGAAGAAAGAAATAAAGCTGAGGAAGCAATAGACTATGAGAAAGAATTAGAGTTATATGGTTCTGATATCGATCCTAAAATGATTCAAACTGCAGAAAATAATGCAGAAGAGATTGGACTAGCGGGTGTGATAAAATTTAAGCAAATGTCAGTTTATGATTTTGTTGTAAAAAGAGAATCTGGATGTGTCATTGCCAATCCACCATATGGAGAGCGTTTAGGTGAGAAAAAAGAAGTTGAGGCAATGTATAAATATTTAGGAAGTCAATTAAAAAATCAAAAATATTGGTCATTGTATTTACTAACTTCTCATAAAATGTTTGAACACTTATATGGGAAAAAAGCAACTAAGAGAAGAAAATTATTTAATGGTTCTATTGAATGTACTTATTATCAGTACTGGGGAGAGAAATTAAGATAATAATTGACAATTATAATAATATATTTTAGAATTAAATTGAGGATAAAAGTTTTACATAATAACATAAGAAAAGAGAGGTAGAGAGGTTATGCATTTAACAAAAAGTACTGAACAAGCGATTTGTATTATGGTAATGTTGTATCTTCAAGATAGACATGTTTTTCTTAATTCAAAAGAGATTAGCCAACGCCTTAATATATCTCCTACATATTTAAAAAAAATCATGAGAAAGTTAGTTCTTCATGATTTAGTAAAAGCCAATACAGGTGTAGGTGGAGGATATAAATATAAAGCAAACAAAAAAGTTTCTTTATATGATATTTATGTGGCACTTAATGGCGAAGTAGAGATTTTTGTTTTAAAAACGGACTATGTTTCTAAAATATTTGAAGGTGCATTAGCTGTTGATAAGAGATATAAAAAATATCTTAATAAAGTTAATTCAATTAATCAATCAATAAAAAAATCATTAGAAGAAATTACAATAGATAATTTAGTAGAAGATATTTTAGATGAAAATTCAAGAATCCGTCTAGATTGGAATAATTGGGAAGAAGAGTTTGAAAGAGTTAATGTCTTCTTTAAGGGATAAAAAAAGAATGGTATTATACCATACTTTTTTTATCCTTTAATTTATAGCGCAGAAGAAAAGTCTTCTATAAATTTATCGATGTTTTCAAAATCTTCGTCAGTATCAGCTTCGATTTCAATTTTTAGGTTTTGTGTAGGGTTAGTAGCACCTGTTTTAGCAATTTGATCATTGAACTGATCAACACAAACGCAGAATTGCTCATAAACAGTATCTCCTGTACCGATAACACCATAAGTTTTACCACTAAAATTTTTCTCGCCAAGTGCTTCAAAGAATTCTTCCATTTCTTCAGGAAGGTCTCCTTCACCATAAGTATAAGTAGCAATGATAAATGCATCAGCATCATCTAAAAAATCAAAATCTACCATATCTTCAATGAATAGTTTTTCGATTTCCAGACCTTTTTCTTCTTCAAATTTTTCTATTATTAAGTCTGATAGCATCTCTGTATTACCAGTTAAACTAGCGTATACTAATTTTATGTTCACTAATACCACTCCAATTCTAATTAAAATTTATTATCAACTAATTAGTATTATAACCTATATAAAGAAAATAGTAAATATAAGATAAGAAAGTTTTTTATCTTCAAGCATATAAGTTGAAAAGTTATTTTATTAGTGGTTTAATATTTATACATCTTTTATTTATGGAGGTATACTATGGAAAATGAATTTATTCGTTTCCACTCTATCTGTAGTTGTTGTGAGAATTAGTTAATAAATTACACAACAAAATTATAGAAAGGTGAATTAGGAAATCTAATTCATTATGAGGTACAATAGAATGGGAAACAAGTTTACATTTTTTGAAAAATTTATTATGATTTCTACAAAGGAGACATTATTATTCTTAGTATTGCTTTTTACGTTATTTTATTTAATGTATTATCTATCTAAAAGACGTGTTAGTTCGGCAAAAAGAACGTTATTAGCAACTGCTATAGGATTAGCACTTGGAATTGTAATTCAAGCATATTCTGGATTTAGTGATGATCCAACGAAAATAAAATATGTTGTAGAAATTACAAAATGGTATTCGCTATTCGGAAATGGATTTATTGATTTAATTAAAATGTTAATTATTCCATTGGTTTTAGTGTCAATTATTAATGTTATTGTTAATATAAATGCTAATACAGATATAAAAAAATTAACACGTTTTACATTAATAATTACTCTAGGGATGGTAGCAATAAGTTCAACAGTTGGTTTTTTAGTAGGAACAGCATTTAAATTAGGAAGCAGTTCTATAATATTAGGTAGCGGTGAAAGTAAAATAAAAGAAGTAAAAGATGTAGTAACTATCTTACGTGAATTAATCCCGTCAAATCCTATTAAAGCTATGGTTGATTTTAATGTTATTGGTATTGTTATTTTCGCTATGTTTATAGGAATAGCTGCAAGGTATATTCAAAATAAAGATAAAGACAAAGTTAAATCTTTTGTTGGATACATAGCAAGTCTTCATGCTATAGTGTCCCGTATTACAGTTATGGTCATAAAGCTATTACCATATGCTGTAATTCCATTATTGGCAAATACAATTGCTCAACGTGGACTAAAATCTATTAAAGATGTATTACTGTTTATTATACTACTTTATTTAGCAGTAATTGTTCAATTTATAATTCAAGGATTATTTTTAGTATTTCATGGATTATCTCCAATTACATACTTTAGGAAAGCAAGTAAAGCATTAATACTAGCGTTTACGTCACGTTCAAGTGCAGGTACATTACCCCTAACTATCAATACTCTTACAAAAGAGTTAGGTGTCAATCAATCGACTGCAAGCTTTGTAGCTTCATTTTCTTCTACAGCAGGAATGCAAGGGTGTGCTGGTATTTATCCAGCAATGCTAATAGTATTTTTAGCAAATGCTAATGGTATAGCTATTGATGCTACATTATTTGTTATGTCAATTATAGTTGTGACTCTTGGTTCAGTAGGAATAGCAGGTGTGCCAGGGACAGCAATTACGGCTGCATCAGTTTCAGTTAATGGAGTTGGATTTGGAGCGTTCTTTAATCAAATTAATCCAATTTTAGCAATAGATCCAATTTTAGATATGGGACGTACTTGTTTAAATGTAAGTGGTGGGATGACGAATTCTATTATGGTTGATAAACATCTTAAATTATTTAATAAAGAAGAATTTGATAAATTTGAAAAATAAAAAGTAGAAAAATGCGGAATCGCAGTACAAATTTGTATTGCGATTTTTTATTTATAAATAATCTATAAAGTATATTATTCGTATTTTTTATATTGTTATGATAATATAATAAAGGTAAAAATTAGTAATGTATCAAAATTTTGGTCAAAGCATTATTTTGCAATTACGTTAAAATATATGGAGGTACTATGACTAAATTTTTAAAAGAATATGATGTTATTGTAATTGGGGGAGGTCATGCTGGGATTGAGGCTGCGCACGCGGCGAGCAGAAAAGGTGTAAAAACTCTTATGATTACAATTAATTTGGATACAATTGGCTTTATGCCATGTAATCCAAGTGTGGGGGGGCCTGCCAAAGGAATAGTTGTTCGTGAAGTTGATGCACTTGGTGGACTTATGGGACGTGTTGCGGATAAAACAAATATTCAAAGTAAGATGTTAAATACAGCAAAAGGTCCAGCTGTTCGTGCATTGAGAATGCAATCTGATAAAGTAGCTTACCAGACTGAGATGAAACGTATTTTAGAGGGAACACCCAACTTAGATATTGAACAAGCGATGGTTCGAGAGTTAATAATAGAAAATAATAAAGTAGTTGGACTGAAAACTATGTTAGGCACAGCTTATAAAGCTAAGGTAATTATTATCACTACAGGTACTTATCTGCGTGGTGAAATAGTTATCGGCGATGTAAAGTATTCATCAGGTCCGAATCATCAAATGCCATCAATTGATTTAGCAAAACAATTAGAAGAATTAGGGTTTGATTTAGTAAGATTCAAAACAGGAACACCTCCGCGTGTTAATGCGGATAGTGTAGATTTTTCACAAACTGTAATTCAACCTGGTGATAATGAGAAGTATGCATTTAGTTATGAAACTACGGAATATGTTGAAGACCAAATTCCATGTTGGTTAACTTATACAAATACAACTACCCACGAGATAATAGATAGAAATCTTGGACGTTCAGCTATGTACTCAGGAGTAATAAAAGGAACGGGACCAAGATATTGTCCAAGTATAGAAGATAAATACGTGAGATTTAATGATAAAGAGAGACATCAATTATTTTTAGAACCTGAAGGGCGTAATACGAAAGAGATATATATTCAAGGATTGTCAACATCGTTACCTGATGATGTTCAGCATGACATGGTTAGAAGTATAGCTGGATTAGAAAATGCAGTAATTATTAGAAATGGATATGCTATAGAATATGATGCGGTAAATCCTATGACATTATGGCCAACTTTAGAAACAAAACTAATAGATGGGCTATTTACTGCTGGTCAAATTAATGGAACAAGTGGATATGAAGAGGCGGCTGGTCAAGGAATTATGGCGGGGATCAACGCAGCGTGTAAAATTTTAGGAGAAGAACCTATGATTTTAGGACGTGATGAAGCTTATATTGGTGTCTTGATAGATGACTTAGTAACTAAAGGAACAAATGAACCATATAGATTATTGACATCGCGTGCGGAACATAGATTATTACTACGTCACGATAATGCTGATATGCGTTTAACAGAAAAAGCATATAATTATGGTTTAGTGACAGAAGAAAGATATGAGAAATTCTGTAAAAAACGTCAAGCAGTAGTAGATGAAATCGAAAGGCTAAAAACATTTAGAATAACACCAACGGCAAAAACATTAGAAAAATTAGTAGAACTAAATAGTGCAGAAATAAGAGATGGGATACTTGCAATTGATATGTTAAGACGCCCTGAATTGAGCCATAAAAATGTTATGTATTTAGCAGATGATTCTACAATATTGCCTAAAGATATTGTTGAACAAGTAGAAATAGAAGTTAAATATGAGGGATATATAAAAAAATCTTTACAACAAGTTGAAAAACTTAAAAAAATGAATGCGATGAAAATTCCAAGTGATTTAGATTATGATGAGGTACCGAGTTTGGCGATAGAAGCTCGTGAAAAACTTAAAAAAATTTTACCGTTAACAATAGGTCAAGCGTCTCGTATTTCTGGAGTTAATCCAGCGGATATTTCTATCCTATTAGTTTTCTTAGAACAAAGAAGAGGGATGAATAATGAATAAGGAACAATTCTATAAAAAAGTTGAGGAAAAAACAAATATAGTTCTTAGTGATATTCAAAAGGAACAATATAAAAAATATTTTGAATTGGTAGTAGAATGGAATCAAAAAATTAATTTAACTGCGATAACTGAAGAAGAGGAATTTTATACTAAACATTTTTATGATTCAATTTCACTCTCGTTTTATAGAGATTATAGTAAAGTAAGTAATATTTGTGATGTAGGAAGCGGAGCAGGATTTCCCTCGATTCCTCTTAAAATATTATATCCACATTTAGAAGTAACAATAGTTGATTCGTTAAATAAGCGTATTAAATTTTTAAATCTACTTCAAGAGGAATTGAGATTGACAAATTGCAACTTTATACATGCACGTGCAGAAGAAGTTGGTCAAGATAAAAATTTTAGAGAAAGTTTTGAGATAGTAACAGCTAGGGCGGTTGCTCGTTTAAATGTTTTAGTTGAATTATGCTTACCATTAGTAAAAAAGGATGGGTATTTCTTAAGTTTAAAGGCACAAAAGGCTGAAGAAGAAACTGATGAGGCAATAACTGCAATAAAGCTTTTGGGTGGTAAATTAGAGCAAGATATAGAATTTGATGTAGAAGGAGAAGAACGTCATATACTAGAGATAAGAAAAGCTAAAGAGACACCAAATAAATATCCAAGGAAAGCTGGAATACCTAATAAAAAACCATTAAAAAAGTAGTTCATTGAAATTTCAATGGACTATTTTTTTAACTATAAAAGTTAATTCAGAGGAAATAAAAGAAAAATTTAATAAATTTTCGAAAAATTCTTTACTTTTTTTTGATTTTATATTATTATATTATAATAATATAATATAAAAGGAGGATATATATGACAAAAAAAGTAAAGAATTTTCTTAACATAATTTTGAATGGTACAGCACTAGGAGTGGTAGCTGGTTTAATTCCAAATGCAGTATTGAGTACATTATTTAAATATCTAGGAACATTATTTGCACCTAGCTTATTTACTACATTATCGCAAGCAATGTATTTATTACAATTCTCGATTCCTGTATTAGTTGGAGTTATTGTAGGGCAGTCTTTAAAATTCAAACCTTTAGAGTCATCTGTGCTAGGAGCAACAGTTTTAGCGGGAAGTGGTTCATTGACTTATAATGCTGCTAATAAAGCTTGGACAGGTGTACCGATGGGGGACTTATTCAATGTAATGCTAGTAGCTATTATAGGGGCATTACTTATTTCGTTGGTAAAAGATAAATTTGGTGCAGTAACAATTATATTTCTTCCAATAATTGGTGGATTAGTAGCAGCTTTTGGTTTAGTGACATTACCTTATATGAAAGGTTTAACTAAACTATTAGCAACAATTATATTTGAGTTTACTACGCTGCAACCAATCTTAATGTGTATGTTGATAACTATGGCTTTTGCATGTTTGATTGTGACACCTGTATCAACAGTAGCAATGGGTATAATTTTATTTACAAATGAAAATTATATAGGTGCTGGTGCAGCAACATTAGGACTAGTTTCTGCGGCAGCTGTATTAGCGATAGGGACATTTAGAGCTAATAGTAAAGGAGCTACAGCAGCGATTATTTTAGGAGCCATTAAACTAATGATGCCAAACTGTGCGAGAAAACCTCAATTATTTTTAACCATTTTAACTACTGCTGCAATAACTGGGATTTCTGGCTATTTCCTAAACATTGTAGGAACGCATGAAAGTGCAGGTTTTGGTATTATCGGATTGATTGGACCTCTAAAATCATATGAGATGACTCACGGAGGTTTATTACAAATTGTTTTAGCATTTTTTGTAATTCCTTTTGGAGTGGCATTCTTAGCTGATAGATTCTATTGTAATGTTTTAAAATTATATACAGTAGATGCATACAAACCAGAAAATCTATAGAAGATTCGACATAAGTCGATTCTTCTTTTTCACAAATTTGTAAACGTTAACAAAAATGTAGAGGAAATTTTTAAATTGAGATATGAGCATAATTAAAATATCAAAGATAAGAATAATATACTAAAAATATGTAGTTAATAGTTCGATTATAAGAGTATTAAGATAAATTAATAATTCATCTAAAAAATAAAGAATTAAATATATAAAGGAGGCTACTATGAGAATTTTATTTGCAGGTGCAGGAGCATTGGGGTCAAGATTCGGTTATATGTTGTTTGAAAATGGAGAAGATGTTACTTTTGTTGATACATGGAAAGATCATGTAGAAAATATTACAGAGAATGGCTTGAAGGTCATTATTGATAACAAAGAGCTTGGTAATTATCATATACCTATATATTATCCTGATGAAGTTTCGGGGGAATATGATGTAATTTTTGTAGCTACAAAGTCAATGCAGTTGAGAAGTATGCTAGAGAAAGTAAAACATTTAATTCATAAAGATACAAAAGTTATTTGTATCTTAAATGGATTAGGTCACGTAGATACTTTAAAAGACTTTGTAGATGAAAAAAACATCTTGATAGGTGTTACTGTATGGACGAGTGGATTAGGAGGCCCAGGTGTTTTGAAAGCTTATGGTACTGGGAAAACTGAGATAAAACAAGTGAAAGAGGATAATCTAGAAAAAACTTTAGAAATTATTGAGAGACTAAACCGAGCAGGATTAAATCTAAATTATTCAGATAATACTTACCAATCAATCTGGCATAAAGCAGGATTAAATTGTGTTTTAAATACATATTGTACATTAATAGATTGCAATATAAATCAATATGGTAGTTATGAAAAACATTTAGAGCTAACTCGTGCTATCTTAGATGAAGTAACAGCAGTTGGTCGTGCAGAAGGAATCGATGTTAAACAAGAAATAATTGAGAAAAATATAGAAAATTGTTTTGATCCGAAAACAGCAGGATTACACTATCCATCATTATATCAAGATATGAAAAATGGTAGATTGACAGAAATAGACTATTTAAACGGAGAAGTCTCTCGTTTAGGAAAAATTCATAATATTCCTACACCAGTATGTGACGTAATCACTTTGATGATACATTCAAAAGAGTCGGTTAACGGGAATAAATAATAAGTAATATAAATAAGAGCCTTTGATTAAATAAGAGATAATCAAAGGCTCTTGTTTCTGGAATATCAATGTTTTACTTGTATTTTTTTGATAAAAAAGGTATAATAATTCGTATGTTCATTTGTCTATTTTTAAATAGGAGGAAAAAGATATGGCATTAGAAATTAAGAATGATCTAGGACACGTTTCTATCAGTGATGATGTGATTGCATCAGTTGCTGGAGGTACAGCTGTAAGTTGTTACGGAATTATAGGAATGGCTAGTAAAAATCAAGTTAAAGATGGAATTACAGAAATATTAGGTAAAGAAAATTATTCTAAAGGAATAAAAGTAAAAAAAGATGATAGTAGATTAGTGATTGATTTATACATTATTGTTATGTATGGAACAAAAATTTCTGAGATAGCTAATAATGTTCAATCTTCAGTAAAATATCAAATTGAAAAAACATTAGGTGTTAAAGTGGATGAGGTTAATATCTTTATTCAAGGCATCAAGGTTAATAAATAGGAGGAAAGATAGTGGAAAAGATAAATGGCCTTGTTTTAGCGAAAATGATAGACTTAGGTGCTAGAAATTTAGCTAAAAATGCAGAAAAAATAAATTCATTAAATGTATTCCCTGTTCCAGATGGAGACACAGGAACAAATATGAACCTATCTATGTCTTCAGGAGCTAAAGAAACAGCAGCTAATACTGTTGAAAATATTGGAGAACTAGGGAAATCATTCTCTAAAGGGTTGTTAATGGGGGCTCGTGGTAATTCAGGAGTTATTCTTTCTCAATTATTTAGAGGGATGTCACAATACATTGTTGATAAGAAAGAAATTGATTCTAAAGAATTTGCTGCCGCAATTCAAAATGGTGTAAGCATAGCTTATAAAGCTATAATTAAGCCAGTCGAAGGTACTATTTTAACAGTAGCTCGTGAAGCAGCAGAAGCAGGAGTAAAAAAAGCTGAAAGTACAACATCTGTTATTGAAGTAATGGAAGCTATCTATGCAGAAGCACAAGAATCACTTAAAAGAACACCAGACTTATTACCTATTTTGAAAGAAGTAGGTGTTGTCGACTCAGGAGGACAAGGACTTGTTTGTGTATATCAAGGCTTTGTTGCTGCTCTTAAAGGAGAAGAAATCGACGGTTTAGATGCAGTTGAAACAAATATAGTTGATATGCAATTTGAAGATAATCATGACATGGACTTTATGAGTCCAGAAGATATAGTTTATGGTTTTTGTACAGAATTTACTGTTCGTCTTGATAAAGATAAAAAAGAATTTGATGAAGACCAATTCCGTAAAGATATGAGTGAGTTTGGAGATTCGTTACTTGTTATTTCTGATAGTGAGTATGTAAAAATTCACGTTCACACTGAAACTCCAGGAAATGTATTCAATTATGGACAACAGTATGGAGAACTTATAAAAATCAAATCAGATAATATGCGAGAGCAACATAGAGAAGTTTTAAGAAAACAAGAATCTAAACAAGCAAGTTCTCCAAAAGAAGTTAAAGAACAAGCTATGATTTCTATTTCAATGGGAAGTGGATTAAGTAAAGTTTTAACTTCTATGGGTGTAGATTATGTTGTTGAAGGTGGTCAAACTATGAATCCTTCAACAGAAGATATTATGAAAGCTATAAAAGAAGTAAATGCTAAAAATATCTATATTTTCCCTAATAACAAAAATATTCAACTTGCAGCTAAACAAGCAGCGGAGTTGGCAAAAGAAAATGTTTATGTTGTGGAAAGTAAGACGGCTCCTCAAGGATTGGCTGCAGTAATGGTATTTAATCCTAATGCTAGTCCTGAAGAAAATTTTGCAAATATGCAAGAAGTATTAGGAACGGTTAGTACTTTAGAAGTAACTCATGCTGTTCGTGATACTCATATTGAGGGCGTTGAGATTAAAAAAGATGAATTTATGGGAATTCGTGATGGGAAAATTGTAGTTTCTAATTTATCGCTTAACACTGTATTAGAAGAATTATTAGAGAAATCTATCGATGAAGATAAAGAAATCGTAACTATTTACCTAGGTGAAGAAAGTACAGATGAATATACTGATTTCTTAGAAAAATTAATCGAAGATAAATATCCTGATGTAGAAGTTGAGCTTGTTGAATCAGGTCAACCAGTCTATCCATACATTATAGGATTAGAATAAAAAATTATTTTTTATTAATAAAGTAGCATTAATCTAACAAGGATTAATGCTATTTTAAAGTTAATCAATTATAATTGATTATCATAATTATGAAAGGAGGATGTCATGGTAGATATACTAATTGTTTTACTTCTTTTTGCAGGAGTTTATCTAGGTTATAAACGTGGACTTATAATGCAACTTTTTTATTTAGGAACAATTATAATAGGTTACCTTGTTTCTATGTTGTTCAGTTCTCGTTTGGCATATCTATTTACAGGGCTAATTCCGATACCTGATAATGTAACAGAAGGATTAAACGGGATTTACCAAAATCTTAATATTCCGACAGCTTATTATAGAGTTATTTCGTTTATTATAATATTTATTGTAATTCGATTGATAATTCAAGTTTTGGCATCTATTTTTGGAATAATAAGAAAATTACCATTAATAAAAACAACCGATAGATTTTTAGGGGCTATTTTAGGCTTTGTAGAAATTTATTTGATAATTTTTCTAATTCTTTATGTTGGAACAGTTTTACCAACATCAGAATGGAAAACAACAATTTTCACTAATTCAACACTTCCAGAGTATATTTTAGAAAACACACCAATATTGTCAAAACAGCTAATAAGCTTATTCTTCGGTAGATAAAACATTAATAGAGTAATAGTTAAATTATTTTAATTATTACTCTATCTTTCTGTTTAATAAAATTGTTAAAAGAATATATTTAGTGTATAATAGTTTTTGTTGAATATAAGAAAATATTATGTTAGAAGGGGTGAAAATTAATTGGATAAGATGATTCGAAAAAAATTGAATTTAGATTTAGTTTTAAAAGATATAGAAAAATATTGTTATTCAGAAATATCTTATGAAAAAATAAAAAATCTTGAATATATAAGTGATTTTGATAAGTTACTAGAAGTCCATAGAGAAAATGAAGAAGCATATGAATTGCTAAGAAAATACCCAAATGAATTTCGTTTGAAAATTTACAATTATGAAGCAAGCGTTAAAAAAGTTAAAATAGATAGTATTCTTTCAGAAAAAGACTTATTTTACATTTTAAGGAATGTTATCGTTTATGATAGATTTACAAAACGTTTTGAAGGAATAAAAATTCAAGAAAATAAATCTTATAGAAATTTAGATAAGTATATAGAAAAACTAGATAACTTCGAAGATTTAGAGAAATACTTAGATAGAATAGTTGATGAAGATGGCTATATTAGACCAGATGCATCATTAGAATTGAAAAATATAAAAGCAAATATTGCCAAATTAAAAACTAAAAGTGACCAAGTATTAAAAAATATAATAAGAGCAAATGTGAAAAAATTAACAGAGGCTATTGTTACTAAGCGTAATGATCGTGATGTAATTTTAGTTAAACCAGAACATAAGAATGATTTTGGAGGAATAATTCATGATGAATCTGCTTCTGGAAATACATTTTACGTAGAACCGAAAGAAAATGTAGAAATAAATAATGAAATAGGTATCTTAAGAAGAAAAGAAAAAGAAGAAATATTAAGAATTTTGAAAGATGCCTCGGAAGTTATAAAAATAAAAGCAAATGAATTGTTAAATTCATTATGGAATTTTTCTCAAGTAGAATTTATTTTTTCAAAAATGAATTTCTGTAGTCAAAAGGGATTTAATAAGCAAAATATTGTTCATAAACAAGAAATTAATTTAAAAAAAGCATATAATCCATTGATAGATAAGGACGTTGTTGTGAAAAATGATATTATTCTGGATAATTTTGGGAACTCACTTATTATTACTGGACCTAATACCGGTGGGAAAACTGTAATATTAAAAACGGTAGGATTATGCGTCTATCTGTCTCACTTAGGATTTTATATTCCCGCTTTAGAGGAATCTACAGTTGGGTTCTTTGAAAAAGTCTTTGTTGATTTAGGGGATGAACAGTCTATAGAAAATAATTTATCTACATTTTCTTCACATATGACAAATATCATTAATATATTAAAAGAAACAAATGAGAAAAGTTTAATTCTTTTAGATGAATTGTGCTCAGGAACTGATCCAAGCGAAGGAGCGGTCTTATCGATAGCTCTTCTTGATAAATTTAAAGAACTAAATGCTACAATGTTATGTACAACTCACTATCCAGAGATTAAAAATTATTGTTTTGAATCGGAATATTATAAAAATTCTTCTATGGAATTTGATTTTGAAAAATTAAAACCTACATACAGATTTATAATAGGTTTGCCTGGAAAATCAAATGCGATAAATATTTCGGCAAAGTTAGGATTAGATAGTTCAATTATAGCTGAAGCAAGTGCGTTACAAGAAGAAAATGAAAAAGAAAATAATTTATTTATCGATAAACTTTCTGAAAGTATAAGAGAATACGATTTTAAATTGGAATATATAAATCGAGTTATTGATGAAATAAATGAAGTGAAAGCAACTTTAGAAAACAATCTTATAAAATATAATGAATATAAAGATAGTTTATATAATGAGCTAAGTTTAGAGTTGAATAGAGAGATTGATGCTAAAAAAGAAGAAATTTTAGATTTGTATCGTGATTTTAAAGATAGTTCAGCTCTAAAACAACATGAGGTAAATGAAATCCTTCATAATATTGATAATAGAAAAAACAAAATTAATTTAACGAAAAAATTAGAGGATCAACTTAAATTTAATGATACTGAAATTAAAGTTGGTGATGATGTATTGGTTCTTAGTTATAATCAGAGAGCAACTGTCCTAGAAATATCAGGTAATAATCTACAAATTAAAATGGGGGCTATGAAACTTAATATTAAGAAAAAAGAAGTTAGAAAAATTGATAGTGAACCAGAAACAACTCAACGATATATTAGTACTAGTAAAGTAAGTAGTAAAAAGGTTGGTATTGATATTAATGTTATCGGATTAAATACTGAAGAAGCGATAAGAGTTATTGAGGATTATATGGACAAGGTTATCTTACAAGGGTATGATACTTTCACTATAATTCATGGTCTAGGCTCAGGAATACTTAGAAAAAATATTGCGGAGTACTTGAAGAATAATCGTTATGTCAAGAGTTTTAGAAGCGGTGGCCAAAATGAAGGTGGAATGGGAGCTACAGTAGTAGAGATGAAATAATAAAAAGATTGAATTACTATTTTATGATTTTGGTAATTCAATCTTTTGTATTTTCATAGAAGATATTATTAATAAATAATGTTGTTTAAAAGCATAAAAGGCAAATGTTAAGAAAAAAGAAGAAACCACCTTGACAAAGGGAAAAGTAGATGATAGAATAGGAAAAGTCTTGAAGAAAGACAAAATCATTTTTAAAAAGTTTGAAAAAAGTTTAAAAAAACTATTGACAAAAAAAAATAAAAATGATAAGATATAAAAGTTGCTAACGCAACAAACTTGAACATTGAAAACTAAACGAATTAAGTCAACGTTAATTCCAAAAAGGACAGTTTTGAAAAGAAACTATAAAACTTTTTAAAGAGCTAATCAAGCTAACAAATTTATTTGGAGAGTTTGATCCTGGCTCAGGACGAACGCTGGCGGCGTGCCTAATACATGCAAGTCGAGCGAAGTTTTTCTGGTGCTTGCACTAGAAAAACTTAGCGGCGAACGGGTGAGTAACACGTAAAGAACCTGCCTCATAGACTGGGACAACTATTGGAAACGATAGCTAATACCGGATAACAGCATTAACTGCATGGTTGATGTTTGAAAGTTGGTTATGCTAACACTATGAGATGGCTTTGCGGTGCATTAGCTAGTTGGTGGGGTAAAGGCCTACCAAGGCGACGATGCATAGCCGACCTGAGAGGGTGATCGGCCACACTGGGACTGAGACACGGCCCAGACTCCTACGGGAGGCAGCAGTAGGGAATCTTCCGCAATGGGCGAAAGCCTGACGGAGCAACGCCGCGTGAGTGAAGA
>ERZ773014.454-NODE-454-length-27986-cov-7.183130_pt1 | contig 27986 bp, 37 predicted proteins | sample MGYA00580841_ERZ773014 | MGnify/ENA primary metagenome ERZ773014 (study PRJEB29015, sample SAMEA2737989) | human oral metagenome | biome: human oral; feature: human-associated habitat; material: dental | place: China | collected 2067 ... | reverse complement strand
TACATGAGGAGAAAAAAACAGTTTAATACCTGAAAAATATATGCTTTTAAATTGGGGGGGGGTATATATGCTCTTGGAATATAATAACAATATTCATATACGTTTCATATTAATCTGTCCTTTCAAAACTATAAGCCGCCACCCACGGATTGCGCTCCCATGTGCCTTTGCCGCTGATTTTGTCAATGAGATAAGCAAACGCTTCATGTAGCGTATCAAAATACTTATTAATGGAAAGCTTATATGCCACCATTTGGTGAAAATAGAAACGACCATTACCACTTAACCTCAAGCCCTCTTTTAAGCATTCATTTTCTAAAATATCCTGTAAGCGTTCTACCATGACATCAGTAATTTTGATATGATGAGGCATTAAATCAGCTTTCACGAACATTTTATTCGTCCATCCCATTTTATACTCCTTACGTGGCATACCCACTTCGTCAAGTATAGCGTCGCTGTACATTGGTAGATATTCTATAATATCCTTATAGGGCTGCGCTATTGCTACTATTTCACCTACCTTATATGGCAAGTGCTTCTCTGTTTCTTCCCAATTACCAAGTGGTGTACCATTTTTCAGTAACCGCCTTGTCATTGTCTTTTTGCCTTCCAGCACTGCTTGCGTTAGGCAATAATAATCTGAAAACATTATCTTCTTCATACTTTACTCTTTTTGTAACAATCACAATCTTTATATGGACACTCATCAAATCTTTCATTAAGAAAAGAGTAGCACCATACTGTGCCTATACCATCTGAACAATGGTGTATCGGCATGTTACAGTTTTTAGGGATTATCTTCTTTTTCATATTGCAGTACTTGAATATTTGTTGCTCCACTATATAACACCTTTTCTTTAGCTAAAGCATTGTCACTTGGTAATCTGTTCGTGCAACCAAATTTAAAAGCATAGAAATCTTCAACATCTTTGATGTCATAAATCCCATCAATTTCTACTTCTAATTCAAATATTACTTTCATACGCTTACTTAATTAATTCTGGATTATCTGTTACATTGCCTATCAACTCACCTTGCAATATCTCGTCATCTATCGCAATGGTAAATCCATCTGCACGCTTGAATACCCACCCATAAGTAGTGTAAACATCGGTTATCTTTCTTCTGAATACCATGTGGGTGCATTCTTCTTCGGTTCTTCCAAAAATTACCTCACCGATAAAACCACGTGGAGTTTTAATTATATCCCCCTCGAAGATTTTCTTTCCATTCTTATCTTTTAAGCCTGTGTACTGACCAAGAGAAGAAAGTTCTGTAATAGGAAAATGATGTTCACCATCTACTCCATTAACAACTATAAAATCCCTATATTCGCTATTATAACAACTATGAATAGGTTTCTTATCAAGGTGTACATAGTTACCATAACGCCATACTCCAGCACATTTTGCTCTAAATAATATTTCTCTATCCATAACTTATTTATTTAAAAAATCAAGAACAAAATAACGTTTAGGCTTTACAGGGAAACATAATTCTGTTACCCATGTTTTATTTTCATATTCTACTACTTCATAATGCCCTGTACCATAATCACATAAAAGTAAGGCTGGACGAGTAGGTCTATGAAATTTTTCTACTGAAAGCCATAATTTTGAAGGAAAATCTTTTATCTGCATAATCCATTCGGGTGTATGTAAATAAGGATAATCTCCATAATATAGTCCCATTCCACATCCTTCAAATAAAATACAAGCTATTACAGCTTGCAAAGGGTATGAGTTACTATCACTTTTAACAAGTAAAGGTAAGCCTTTCCTACCAACAGGAATGCTTTCCTTTAACTTGTTAATATCATATACACATGGTACACAATTATTAAAATAGTCTACACATGCTTTTTCAAGTGCATATTGATTTGACATACGCTTTTCCTCTCGGCATTTCTCAAAATATGCTTTTAATACTTTCTTTAATATCATAACTTATTTATTTAAATAACCCTTGTTCCTTACACATCTTTAATGCTTCTATCAGATAAGAAGGTGCATTTGCTATTGCAATATCTCCACTCATTCCTTTTCTCCATATTTCCACTATCCAATCTTCAGCTGTTATAGTTGTAGAAACATCATACTTATTGAGAACTTTATTAATTTCTGCACATTGTTTGTAATCCTCTTTTTCTTGAAAAATATTACGAATGGATATAAGTATGAAGCCTCCATAGTTCAATAGTATTTTCTCAAAAACATCCATATTATCTTTCCACTTTTAATTCTTTAAACACATAGTCTATACCACTTTTTAACCCACATAATGTAGCCATAGTGTAACATAGACAATCACATAGGTGATTATGTAAATCACAATCTTCACATCTTGTAGCTTTCTTATGACTATTAACCAAGATGTACTGCTTATCTTTTATTGTTATTGAGTTCATAGTTTTACTCATCAAAATTAATTTTCTGTAATACTCATTCTCTTCTTCGAGTTCGGTAATGATACCTTTCAAGCGTTTAATCTCATTATTGTATCTCTTACGCTCAAAACTTTCGTAGGTGGTATTATGGCAGGTGCAGAGTTCAATATCGTTATCTACAGCTACTGCCATACAACCAGGGATAAGAACTTTGCCGACACCTTTAATCTTTTTGTAATGGCATTTCATTTTCTGTAATTAAAGATCCCTTTTTTTACTCCCTCTCTGCGCATGATACAAAAATCTTCTTGATGTTTCATTGTGCAATAGCTTTTTTGCGTTTAAGATATTCCTCGTAGGAAATGGCATCTTTCATTTCTACCTTTGCCCGTTCTATGCGCAGTTGGCTTTCGCGCAGTGTGTAGCGTGCCTCTCGTTCTTTGCAGAAGTCGCGCAACGCAGCAGTGATGAATTGTGGGTCGAAAAAGCTATAGAAGCGTCCGTAGCTTCCGCTTTTGAAGCGCAGGAAGAAATACATCAGCTCGGTTACTTTGAGGAAGTAATAAATACTTGAGATGGTTTTGGCACATTCCTGGAGCTGCATGGTTGAGGCTTTATCTTTTAGGCCGCAATACTCGGAGAGGTTTGTGAGCTGTGGGATGAGCCATGCTACATCGGCATTGTCGCCATAACGTTTGCAGACTTCGCTTAGTGTCGGTGCTGTACCAAAAAAGCAGCGATCAACGTCTTTGCAGTATCTATGCTGCATGCTTGGGTTGAATGTTTGCAAGAACGTAGCAGTATTACCATACGTTGTCGGGGATGGGTTCATCGCTTTCGTTAAGCAGCTGGTGGACGAGCGTTGCTGCGTCTTCAAGTCGTTGACTTGTTGTTGTACGAGTGTTTCTATTTTCATTTTCTGTTTGTATTTTAAATTGAATTCTTAACCAGTCACAGAAATGTCGTTGCATATCTGCGAGGTTGTTATGTTTACTTTTGCGACATTCGCAGTCAAGCATGAAGTCATTTATTCGGCTTGTAATGTCTGAGCGCGAGCGGCGGAACTTCATGCAAACGACTTCGAGCCATGGCTCGTCTGTTTTCATTTCCGTCAGGAATTGTTTCTCGCGGTCGTCAACTTTTGTTTCGGTTTTTACCTCGACAATTTTTTCGTTTTCGTCAAGGAGGGCTTTCTCTCGCGTGCGCGCGCGCTTTGCTGACGACGAATTTTCTTCTTTCCCTTCTTCTTTTTCTTTTTCTTTTTCTTTATAGGGGGTGAAGGGGGAAATTTCTTTTTCTTTTTGCTCTGTTGTATCGTTTGTTGTATCGTCTGTTGTATCGTCTGTTGTATCGTCTGTTGTATCGTTTGTTGTATCGTCTGTTGTATCGTTTGTTGTATCGTTAGATTGATACTTTTCGTAATTAACTATTGATATACAGCCTATTAGACGCGAGTTCTGTTGTGTCGTTTTTAGTTCAATCTTGTTAACGTCAGATAGATAAGATAAGAAACGCAAGACTTTCGCACGACTCCACATCCAGCGTTCGCACAATGTTTTCTGACTTTTATATACACATCCGCGCTTGCCAACTATTCGAATACCACGAATAAAGAACGCCTCGTCTTTCCACAAAGCAAGAGTAATCAAATCCATCCATGCTTGCCACTTCGTGAAAGGCTCCAAGAAGTACATTTCATCCTCTGTAGACTTTCTATAATACTTAATATATCCTACTTCGCACATTGCTTATAAATAATAGAGGTAATCGTTAATGATTTTGATAAATTCTTCTAATGAGTGGGCGATGCAATATCGGCCGCCGTTCTTTTCGATTGCCTTTTGGTAGGCTTGCTGATGTGCACTTTGCTTTCCTTTTGCCGTCTTTAGTTCTATGGCTAAGTAGGGATAGAAACGGTTGGGCTTTAAGAATATAAAGTCAGGGAAGCCCGCACGCACGCCCATAGCCTTTCGCTTAGCACCATCCTTTGCTCGTTGCACCAGTAGTCCCTCGTTAGGGCTGTGGTGCAAGAGAATAGAGAGTTCTTTATGCTGTAGGTCGAACCATGTGCGGCAAGCAATTTGCAATCGGTCTTCCTCGTGTGATGATCGACGGCGCTTTGTTGGTGTGTTACATAGCGCACGTAAGCGGTCTAATTGGTCGAAGTAATTTTCAGTCATGGCAGAAAACTTCTAAGATGGGTGTTTCTGCTATCTGTACCGTTTCATACTCCATCATAGTGTTTACAAAATGTCGTTTGATATACTCACGTGCCACGTCGATATTTTCGGCCTGAACAAGGATGATTTCGCTACTACGCTTCACTTTTTCATCTTCATTAAAGATAAGATACTGCACTTTTGCCTTGAAGAAGCGGTCGTTGCCTTCGTTTGTTAGTAGGGCTTCTTTGAATGGTGCCCGCTTAATAGCTTTAACCATATACTCGCCGCAGGCGTAGGGTTCCATTGCCTCTGTGATGGCTCTTTCGGCATCTGTGAAGCTCAATGCATCTACAACATACAGTTCTGTAACTTTCTTGATAAGCCCATTTTCTAAGGTCTTGTCGTACTGAATTTTGGTTTCAAACCAAGTTGCTGTTTTACTTGTCATCATCATTTATTTTATGTTAGTTATTTATGGTCTACCAATAAACTCTTCTACCTCTTGCAATAGCTGTCGGCGGTTTACACCGCATAGATACTTATTAATGATGGTTGTTATCGCGCGGTCATAAAACTGTTCGAACTCCGTTTGATCCATCTTTGCGAAGCTGATAGACTTTGTCTGATATACTTCTTTTCCGTTGAGGCGGAACACTTCATAGTATCCCATATCTATCTTTATTGCTGTGAGTAGGCTGCTGAGGTTTCCAATATAGCTGCCACTATTTTCAGAGTTCGTGAACTTCTCCGGTAGGTTGTCACAGACAATGGTGAGTAGTGCCATGAATTTGCGGTGGAACTTTAGGTTGCGTGGCATGGTGATATGTACCTTTACCTCTCGGCCTATTCCTAACTTGTTCTTTTCACTCCAATCAATGTCATCGAGAGGAACAAGCCCTTCGGGTTTCACGCAGCAGTAGAAATCCATTGTTATTTATTTGCGAATTATTTTTACTTTTACGATGCTCTTTCTATTAGAGGTAAGATACCCGTTTCTTTGAGTGCGTCATATAAGAAAAGACGACCACGTTGAGTGAACTCCGTGCATAGACGTGTGTCGGGACGGCCATCTTTATGGCGAAATGAGATGGTACGACTGTGAACATATCCTTTTCCCATGAACTCACTATAGAGTATCCACTGGCCATTGACCTTTCTTTGGATATGCATCTCATTGAGTTTACGATTGAAAGCGATAGCACTCATACCATAATCTGCTGCAATCTGTGTGATGGCCAGTGTTCCTTTACTTTGCAGAATTGTATTGAGGTAGTCGTTTCCTTTCTGCATTTGTGCAATGAGCTGCTTTTGCCCTGCGTTCTCTATTTCAAGTTGCTTGATACGAGCATTACGCGTTTCTATTGTGGACTGTGCAACGAGTACTGCCTTAGCCATAATTTCAGCGTCGGTCATTGTGGTATTGGTTGCTATATAGCCACCAGTCTTTCGGATGGAGGGGAGGACTTCCCCACAGACCCAATCTTGGAAAGGTTCTGCCTGTGGCTTATCAGAACGCATGATAACCTTGTAAAGGTTTTGTTCGTTGATAAAAATAAGAGTCTGATTACCTCCACTTGTAAGGGTATTAATTGGACTAATACCCTTTGGATTTAACCTGCTTTTTGTAGCTCCAGTTTGTAGGTCAAGTGCTTTACAAACATCCGCTAAACAGAATAATGGTTGCTCAGCTGTACCTGCCGTTCGGATTTCTCCAAATTGAGGATTGTTGAAGATAGTAATTTGATTTTGCATTGTTATATTTTTTAATATGGTGTTTTGTTGAATTTGATAATCATACCTTTACGTGCAGCCATAATGTTCTTGCCTACAGCAATCTTTTGTACATCACTTACAAACTCCTTTTCATTGCTGTTCATAGCTGAAAGATGTATGAGGATGATGTTATTCACCTGTGACAGGTCTGTAGTCTGTAGTGTTTCGAGACAAGTTTCAATACTCATGTGCCCCAAGACGGTGTGGTCATAATGTTTTTTGTTTATTGCTCCACTGTTGAGGTTGTGCATAATCATGTCTGTTTTATAGTTCGCTTCTATGAGCATATTGCTTAACCCCGAAAAACGTTGATTGAGATAGGCACAATCAGTTGCGAAGAGGACAAAGCCACACTCGTTGTGGTGGATGATATAGGCATAGCATGGTACACTATCGTCATGCTTTACCAAAAAAGGAGTGACAGAGAACCCATTGAGGTTTGTCTGTGTTCCCTCCTTGATGACATGGAGATTTGAAGCTTTCATCCTTAGGTGCTCGGCCGTGATAGGATGCATATATACAGGGATGTAAGCTGCGAGAACTTCACTTACATGTGCAGCGTGGTCTCCATGCTCATGGCTTACGATGCATCCAGTAATATGAGAGATGTCGCCATCCAGTGCACGCTTGACAAGTTTGAAGTCTATTCCAGCCTCTATCATAAGTATCTCTCCTGTATCCGCTTTGAGCAGATAACCGTTGCCACGACTTGATGACCCAAGGATGATAAGTTTCATAGTTGGCTACAATTACAATTAGTAGGCAGGTTCAGACGTTACAGGTTGTTGTGCCTCACCCGTAGACTTCGCCTCGCCCGTTTCTTTATCTACACCCTCTTGAGCATTCATTGTAGGCTGCTCCTTTGTGTCTGTAGGCTCTTTGAGGTCGATGATGCTTTTGCCAGCGTTTTGTTCTTTCTCTGCTTTGAGTTGTGCGATGGAAGATTTTTCGTTGTCACCCTCGCGCAACTCGACGTACTCCGCGTCCTCTACTTCTTCAACCGTGCGCATACCCATAGAAATCTCAGGTGCATACGCCGAAGTCCAAAATGATGCGGCGCGATACATAAGCATTTGTTTAGGAATTGTTTGCCACTTGCTTCCATTCTTGGTGTACCATCCTTCTTCTATTGCAATGCGGATAGAGATGGGTGAGCTTTCCAATAGTTCTGTGCTACCTTTTGCCGTGGTGTAGGCTACACACTCAATGTCTACAATTTTTGTTCCATCAAACTCACGGGTAATGGGCTTTTTACTATTGGTGGCTCTGTCCCAAACGTACTCTGTGATACCCATTTTGCCGACCTTACCTTTTTCTGTGAACCTATATTTCAGCGGTTCAAAGCGCCCGCAGGTGTTAACTGTTGCAATGAGGAACTTAGATGACCATGAGGGACGACCATAGATGATAACAAGGTTTTGCATGATCATCAGCGGACTTGCTCCGATACGTGTTGCTACGTCAAGTGCAATCATGCAGTTTGCTGTAGCCTCAATCGACGCATTGTTGTGCAAGGTCTTTGCGTCGAGTTGCTGGTCTTGTGGCAGACGTGCATTGTCTTTGATGAGGTCTTTGTATATCTCATCTTTTTGATACATGTTGGGAACGAGCTTTGATGACGCGAACATCTTAGCCATGCGCTGCGCTGTATCGAACTGTGCAGGATTGAAGAAGTTTACCGACATGCTGTTGTTTGTTGTTGCCCGTTGTACAGGCATGTTTGAAATTTGATTTTCCATTTTTGTGTAATTAAAAATTGTTATTTGTGTGTAAAGAAATTCTTAAATGTTTCTGCTTGATACTCGCCTTTTGTAAGTTCTATCATTTCTCTGACAGTATACTTTTCCTTATATGGTTTTGGCAACCTATTCTCTACATAGTCACGTGTACCAGCAGCACAAGCTCCTGTTATGGTCCTATAAGCTGCAATCGCTTCCTCGAAAGTCATAGTATCATCAAGATTTAGCTTTGTATACGCTGAAGTATCGCGGTCGTTATTCTTATAGATAAGGTCTGCACGTGCTTCTTTGAGGCTATCACCATGTGCCCAGTGGTTCTCACCGTCAGTAACCACATACATACTTTTTGATTTGCCCAGTTGATGGACATGAAATACATTACCATGACTGCTATCTACAACAGAAAATACACCGTCAATCTTAATATATTTTCGTCCATTCCATTCCCATGTTAATAGTTTATTTCTAACACATGCTATACGCATTCTTGCATCTGCAGAAAGTACAGTATTAACATTTTTATTAGTGATGCCTGTACCACGCAAGTCGAGAGAGCCACCAACGGTAAGGTTGTCAGGTAGCGAGGTGATGCCTGTACCATACAAGTCGAGAGAGCCTTTATAATTTATTTTACCTTCTATTACATTTAACTTTATGTTTGTCTGTTTCTCGAAAAGAGCGACTTGTTTTTCTAAACTATTCTTATTCATAAGATTGTTATTTTATAATGAGTTGTTTATCTGTTGTCACTTTCAGGAATATCATCTGTGACGGCATATCAATATAACTGTTTACACTTTCGCTACCATCGCAGAAGATTGGTGCACAGACGTTATTGAATTTACATAACGAGCGAATGATGTCTAATCCAGCATTTACCTTACCAGCAGAGTTGGCTGTTGCATAGGGGACACCCTTTACGAGACATGTGCAGCACTCAAACTCATTCCCATCCTGTGTGTAATCAAAGAGTTGGAATTTTACCAGCTCGAACATATTGTTGATGCGAGCTTCGCAATCCTCAATCTTCTTTCTTGTAAATTGTGCTGTGACGTACTCACGCTGCTCTACATCTGCGATTTTCTGCGATAGTTCACGACCAATACTTTCAAGACGAACTATTTCCTTGTTAGCGCAGTCTATCTGTATGCGCTTTTGGAGACGCTCTTGCAAAGCTGTGCGCTCGTCGGCGAGTACATCCCGTTTACGTTCTACCTCTTTGAGTAATTCATCGTCAGTTCTGTTTTCGGTATCTTTGCGTTTTTCCTCGAGCATTGCAATCTTTTCAGTAATAGCTTGCATTTCTGCTGTTGGTGCATAGCTAAAGTCGGACGCTTTCTTTTCGGGTGTACCTGCGAACTGCTTATAAAGGTTATCTATTTCTTGCTGTTTACTGGTTACCGCTTTTGCAAGAACTTCTATTTCCTTTTCTTTGCTTTCAAGTTCTGTGGTGTAATCATCAAGTTGACTTTTAAGTTCTTTGCCGCGGGCATTGTTTGCTTCGATATCCGCTTGTTTTTTGTTATCGAATAACTTATGTATCTCCTGCAATTTGTTTTCAGGAAGCCGCTGTCCACAATGTGGGCATGTTTCCTCACCATTGAACTCGCGGCTATTAATCTTATACCAGTCAGAGCGTAGGGTGTCAAGCTGTGCATGAATGGTTGTTACTTGTTTGTTGAGGTATGACACACGCTCTGTGGCACGATTATGGTCTATGTTTAGCGTGGACAGTTCGCTGTTTGCATTCTTTAGTTTTACATCGAGTGCCCGTCTTTCAGCATTTGCTTCATTAGCAAGTTTTGTTGCTTCGAGTTGTTGCGTATTTTGCAACTGTTGCAATGTAGTTTTGAGGCGGATAATTTCCTTAGCGATTACTCTTTGCTCTTCGGCCTTTGCTTCGTCTGCACCTGCTGCGTCAGAGAGCTGTTTGGTAAGGGCACTAATTTGTGTATTCAGCTCTGATAGTTGCTTTTCAATAGCAGTCCAGTCTTCTTCTTCCGGCATCATCTTTTGTGTTTGATCAATGCGTGGATTGATTTCAGCCAATTCTGCTTTGAGCCGTTTCTTTTCTAAAGAAATCTCTTTTCTATAGTCGGAGAGAGATTTGCCTGAAAGCGTATCGAGTAGTGTTTTGAAGTCCTCGTTGGTGGCCGCGATTTCAGTATCAGATTTAACTCCTGCCATTTGGAGAAGCACTTCGCGTTGTTCTTGCCACTTCATCTTTTCGGTGAAGTACTTCGGGTTAGTTAGCATCTTAAATAGGGTGTCATTAATGATATGTTCATTGACACGGCTTTGATACTCTGACACCTTTATGGGTGTTCCGTTCCAGGTACATAGTGTAACATTGCCACCGAACACTTCGTTAATTTGCCCACGTGGTTTTGTCCATTGCTCGTCGAACTCGCGTTTAATAGTGAGCTCTTCACCATCGATAATAAGAGTTGCTTCTACAGAACACTCACAGCGGTGCAGGAGATTGTGATTTTCATCATAGGAACGAACTTCAAAATCTTTTCGGTCTTCACTATCTTTGCCGAAGAGCAGCCAGCAAAAGGCGTTAAAGTGACGGCTTTTGCCAAGTCCATTACCTCCAAGAATAAAGGTTGGCGCGTCAACATTGAAGTTTGTCGTGCGTTCTTTCTCACCTCGCCAGTTGCGCATGGTGATTGATTTGATAATAATTTGTTTCATATGTGTAACTAATTATAAATGTTTATTATTTTCTTTCGATATATTGCCGTAAGGCACGTTCTGAGAAGCGGAGAGTGCCGCCAGTGTTTACTCCTCCTAACTGCGCAGCCTTATTGTAGACTGTTTTTACAGATAGTTTTAATAACGCAGCAGCTTCGCGAGCACTTAGGTAATTGTCGCCCACGGGAAGGAGGTTGTTCTTATTGCATAGCTTAAACAACTCTTCGGCTATCATGCGTGCATCATTGCGTGTCATAGGCTTTTTATTGTTACTTATTAGCTTAATAATGAACCAACAATGATTGAGGCTACAAGTAGGGTGATGGCTGCAAAATGTGTAATCACCACTTCACGATTGGTGTACTCGTCACCATCTCCCAATGCAGAGAATAATTTACTCTTTGCATTTAACCAGTGTTCAATACTCTGTTTCATGTTGCGTTTCTTTACAGGGTGAATAATGCTTGTATTCTACATATATATTCAATTTCTTGCAATAGCGCCCGTTGAGGCAGTTCTTACCATGCTCGCAGTGATTACATTCGGTGCTCATTTAAAATCCTTTTGTAATGATGCCGCCATATTGAATAGCTTTTTTTCGGATGAGCTCCGACAGTTCTGAATTGGAACGATACGCGAGAGCTCCAAAAACACATGCTCTTGTCACTTGCATCTCTTTAGAGAGCATTGGCACTGTGCCACGAGGCACAACAATCTTCTTGATAATTCTTGTCATATACTTTGTTGATTTATAATTTTTACTTACTTTTGTAATCTCACATCTGAACGTTTACAAGTTGATGATACTTTGTTTATGCGTTGATGGTGCAAAAATATAAATAAATATTTGTTTAAATCAAATAATCATTTATTTTTAACAAACTTTTATAAATGTGTTGTATAAAATAATATTAGTATGAATGGCGAGGAGTTGAAGAATAAATTGAGATTAACTGGTATCAATTTAACTGATATAGCAGATAAGGCAGGTATGTCACAAGCAAATTTTAGTGCATCTTTAAAAGTGAAGGATGTGAAGACAGGGTTCATTGAGAAGCTCTGCGACGTTCTTTCATTAGATTTATCTTTCTTTTATGGAGGAACAAAATATGCTCCGAGCCAAATCCATGCTGATCATGGTAGCATCGCAGCAGGTGGTGGAAGTCGTATTCAAGGGAACACTACAAATACGACAACTAATAATTATGGTGATGGCTGTGGCACAGGAGAGCCGTCCCCGATTGTTCAAACGCTCACGGAAAGTGTAGCGACACTTACAAGGGAGTTAGAGACAAGTCAAGAACAAAAGAGTAGTTTAATCAAGATTATCGATAAGTTAACAGAGAAGTAGGGCGGAGTGTTGAAAATAGTACGTATCAAACTATGAAGAGGTTCATCTTTTATTTGTTATTTCCGTTCTTTTTCGGTTTACCCCTTATCGTAGCACTGAAATATGGCGATTCCGGTTTCATATCCAAGCCAATTTTGGTAGCATACTACGGAATAACTCCTTTTATAATCATCGATAAAAGCCATGTTATCAGCTCATTTTTTAAGAGTAGCCGAATGAAACACGTCGGCATGACATGGTATTATTTATCTTTTGCCGTTCTTTTGTCAATAGAAGGAGCATGGCTTTCGTTAACAGCACACATCTCTTCTGCCGGTTATTGTATGAAAGGTACTGCTATTATGCTCATCGTGTCTTTAATCACATTCTTATTAGAGTATTTTGTCGGAGAAAGAATATATCCAGAAGAGTAGATAAATAGCCATTTTTTTATGAAAAGGATTATATATACTTTGATTTCCTTGCTACTAATAAATTTATCCCTCCAAGCAGAGACTATAAAAGGGCAAACAAAAGAATATATCAAGCAGCAGTGGATTGATATGTGTAAAACTATTAATCAACAATGTCCTATTCCTGTTGATGAATATACAACTTTATATTCGGTCACATTTTATAATTGGACAATGACAAATGTTTACCATTTCAATTTAGATTTGTCTGATTTATCAAGAGCAGAAAAGGATAGCTTGCTTTTAGAAATGAAACGATACTTGAAGGAAAGTATACCATCCATTTATTTTAAAGGTAATTATAACTTTAATATAGCAGAGATGGTAGCTTTTATGAAGGAGCTTGCTATAAAATTTAAATACGTTCTTTTCGATGGGAACAAAAAACTTATTGGACTAATCTCTTTTGATTATAGAGACTTTCAACAAGCTTCTAATAGCATAATTAGAAAAAAGAACAAACAAAAATAGTATTGTAAAATTAAGAATAAAAAATATAGATAAAGTATGAAGACTTTTTATTATTATCTTTCCTTGACGGCTCTGTGGTTAATATTTGTATTTTTAATAGCATCATTATTCGTTGTGCTTGGTTTTTCAAGATTATCCGAGGATTATGGGTTTTATGCTAAACTCGGGAGTGAATGTACCAACCTACAGATTTTGTTATTTTCATTAGGGACAGTATTGCTGTTGCGCCCAATAATTTATTTAAAAGTATTTAATTCACACAAGAAATTTGCTAAAGATACTGCAATTGCATGTATAGTGCTAAGCATTCTATGGCTTATATTTAGCTTATCCTTTGAAGCGATAACGAAAAATGAAAGTAAAGAAATTATGGAGCAATATAAATCAGGTAAGTAATTGTTATGCGAACTCAAATCAAATTAGCGATAGCATCCTTGCTCATCTTCGTCCCTGTTTTGGGCACGAGTGGCAATCAAGATGCTAAGAATACAAATTCAGAGCCAATAGTTTATATCTGTACAGGGTCAAAGGCCTATACGTATCATAAGACAAATCGTTGCCGTGGCCTTAATCGGTGCTCAGGTAATGTGGTCGCAGTCTCGCTTAGTAAGGCACAGCAAATGGATAGGAGACCATGTAAATTGTGCTATTAATTCAAAAACGTGATACCAACTAATAGAATGTAAATATATATCACATTGGTAAATAGTAAAATAGATAATAGAAAACAAGCCCCATGCGAGTCACAAAAAGGGTACAGAGGATGTATCCCTTTTTTGTTGATAAAGGGGATTAAAGTCTGTATAATGACTTAGTAAAAGGTGAAGTATAGTTGTGTTTCCTTTGTTTTATAAGCAAATGTAGCTATTTTTGTGGCAAAATCAATTCCTTAAGCGTATGAAGCAGTTTAAAAAGATACTTTTTATTTCTTTGACGACAATTTGTATCGTTCTTTTTGGTGTGAACTGTCAAGGAATAGCTCAGTTGCATTCTGCACAGAAAAGCCTCTTAGACAGCCTCCATCGGGTAGATACAACGCAAATGAAATCAGCTTTCTTGGAGCGCATACATCAATATATTCAAACGAAACCAAATGTGAAAAGTTTCATATTGCAATGTTTTTATGTATACGAGGATCGGGGAATACTGTCGAACGGGGTAACCATCAATAATGATATATTTCTTATTATGCCTGCTTTTCAATGTGCTTTCGAAGGTGGCGAGTGGTCAATAGATGATGTTTATCCTAATCATTATTTCTTGATGAATGATAAAATTATTTTCGTATGCTCACGATGGGATGCGTGCTTCCAGCAGCAAAATGCTCGCAAGATTTATGAAAAGTTGGTGCCAACTCCTAAAATTCTATATGGTAATGTGGCTGCCTTTATTATGGTCGAGCATAAACAAGACCGTGCAAGTTTTTTAACTGATTTCAAAAAAATTAATCTTGAACCGCTGACGAAATTCAGAACACCAGTGAAGTTTGAACCTCCAAAACCTTAGAAATAATCATATAGATAGACAATATAGGCTTCAAAGCAGAGCCATATATAAACAAGAAAATCGCCATAACTCTAATATGTTACGGCGATTTTCTTTCTTTTGTGAAGCTATAAAAACGCTTGTTCAGAGTAATCAAGTGGAGCTGGTGGGATTCGAACCCACGTCCGCACAAGGAAATCATACGCTTTCTACACGCTTATTTCAGCCTTTGGTTTTCGTTCTGTAGCAAGACCTGAACCACCAACTACAGACTTATCCTCTAAAAGTGTCATCAAAGTTGCGAGGCCAACCTCAACTATTTCCGATTTACCTGCACCGCTGAGTCTTCAGATTCGGAAAAACATCCTTGGAGCGGTGTCTCGTTGCATCACCTGGTGACGCAATTAAGCCAGTAATCTACTATGCTTCGATTAGGCAGCGAGAGCGTAATTGTTTTCGCCAATTAATTTTCTGATTGCTTTGATTAGGGAGAAAACAACCGAATCTCCGCGTGCTTACATACCATTTCATCTCGCCGTCAAATCCAGTCAACCCCGAGATATAGTGCTGCAAAGTTACAATTATTTTTCTATAAAAGATGATTTTCGAAATAATTTTGTTTGTTAATTGTTTTATGAAAAGTGTCTTTTGATGTGTTCATGCATAGCCTGCTTCATAAAATTGATGTATATTTTATTTTTTCCTTATAAATACAAAAAATGAGATAACGACAAAGAATAGCACATAGGCTATGTTTACGTATTCGCCTTTCGAAAAGTTTATTATCCCGCTATAAAAACAATAGTTTAACCTCCACACTGTACTATAGGGTATAAGGTAGATATAATCTTTATTTTGAGCAATAATACCAAAAATCGTCATGAGGCTAGCAAACCCAATAGGTAAAACAAAACTCTTAAAAATTAAACTAAGATAATATTGTATAAATGAAACAGCAGAAAGTGCTATAAACAAATACGAGAAATAAGAAGCTATTAGGTTATTAACATTATAACTGGAGAATTCATATCCAGGTAATAACTTATCCAGAGCAAAACCAGACAGGAGGAAAGTAAGATAACCTATAAGGAAAGAAATAAAGTTAATCTCTAAAAGGAAGACCATTTTGCTCGAATAAACTGTCACCTTGCTAATAGGTCTTGTAAAAAGAAGTCTAAATCCATAATTTTTATATTCTACATCGCATAAAGAATAACTCAAAACGGCTGCAAGAATTGGATAAAGCAGACTGTAGAATTCAAAGATGTATCTACCCAATATCCATACCCAAGGATTATAATCAAAAGTTATTGTTGGATTATTGACAGCATCAGCATGTTTAAACAAAACATATATATCAACGCATAAAGTCATGAACAAAGGAAATAACAAGAAGAGCCAAATGGCAATATTAAATCTTAATTTATAGTGTTCACTTTTAAGAATAGTAAAGAGCGATATTGGTTTCATAAGTCGGTTTTTATTAGATGAAGGAATACAGACTCCAAATTTTCTTGGTATGTATCTGCAAATAAAATTTGAATGTGGTTTTGTTGCATTAATTTTTTAAAACTGTCAAAGGAACCATCTTGCTCTATTTCTATGATAAGCGTTCCATCAGAAATCCTTTTTGTGGGAATCAAGTGTTCTTTACATATCTCCATGCATCGTTCCGGTTGGTCCATATGTATTAAATAAGATTGCTTTTTCTGATTGAGGAGACTGTTAATTTCTCCTTGAAACAATAATCTTTTATTATTTAATATTCCGACATGTGTGCATATTTTCTCCATTTCAGCTAAGATATGTCCTGAAATGAAAATAGTTTTTCCTTCACTTTTAAGTTTGATCATTAGCTCTCTCATTTCAAAAACACCTTGAGGATCTAGTCCATTGAGTGGTTCGTCAAGAATGAGTAATTTAGGATTATGAAACATTGCCATCGCAATTCCCAAGCGTTGTTTCATTCCTGTAGAATATTTTCTAATTTTTTTGTCTTTATCTTTAGTCAAATTCACAAACTCTAGAACCTCTTGAATGCGTTTTTGTCCACAATGATATAGTATATCCAAATAGTTTAGATTCTCATAGGCACTCAAATCTGCATAGAAGAATGGATGTTCAATCAAGCATCCTATATTTTGAAGGATATGCAATCTGTTGGAATGAAATTCTTTTTTATTGAAAAATACCGTATTTATTTTAGTTTGCTCCAATCCTAAAAGTATCTTTATCGTAGTTGATTTACCCTCTCCATTCTTGCCTAAATATCCATAAATGGAACCCTCTGGAATCTTCAAGTTAATGTCTTCTAATACAGGATGATTTCTGTAATTAAAGGTGAGATGGTTAGTTTCAAGTATACTCATAATCAACACTTTAACACTTTCTTTTAAAATTATTCGTATTTAAATGATTTAACTAAAGTTTCCCTCCCTATAAATAGATAGAAAAAATAACAGTTTGTCGAATTTTCTTTGTAAATTAGTAATCACTAAAGAACTAATTTTAAAGACAAGACAACAAAACTTGTTATGGAAGCAAAAATAGAGAAAATAAGTGAGTTATCCAAACTTTTGAATGTTAAAACTCGAATGAGTGATGTTAAAAGTCAATGAATATGGGGGACGACAAGCAAAGGTGAATGAGAAAAGACAATGTTTTAAGGGGTGGGAAACTTTAGTTATTAATATAATTCATACTAAAATCCCAAACTTAATTGGCACCCCAGTTGTGCACTTTCGTTTGATAACGTACAAAATGGACTATATTGCGTCCTAATTTCTATCAGTTTTGTTGCAAAAGTGGGTGATATTAGGTGGTAAACGCCACCATTTTATAGAGTGTTGTGCTTTCTATGCTGGAGCAAGGTCTATGGACACTGTTTGATGAAACGAGTAAATCATGAGTCTTTTTCTCATTGTTTTTCGTTATCAGTTTTAGGCTATACCCGTCTAAAAATCCTAATAAATGAGGATGAGTAGTGCAAGAAAAGCCGCAAAATGTGTAATAGAAGTTAATAAGTGCTATGAAAATCACTAAAAATGGGGATTGCATGGTGTTAGAATTAGTTTTATTTTTGCACAAAACTTTTAGACTTATGAATTTTAAATTTGTTTTTAAATCCTTTTTAGCACTTTGTGCTTTGGTCTTGTTTTCTTGCAGCGAGAAAGACAATGCGCCATCTTTTAGTTCGCAGGCATTGCAAAATGCTGAGTTAGTAAATGTTTTGAAAGCGAAAGGGTTCACCTTTAATGAGAAGGGACAACTGGAACTTAACGACTTAGCTCAAAACACCCAGTCGCTTGATTTAAGTGGAACAAAGTTGAAAGACCTCACCGGGCTTGACGTGTTCCCCAATCTTCACGAGTTGAAACTCGCCAATAATGGCTATGGCCCCGTGTTCGACTTTGCTAAACTTCCTACTCAAATCACAGGTGTCGACCTGACAAATAATGACATTTATGATTTTGAAGGCTTAGTGAGTACAAAGGTTGAGAATGATGAAGTAAAGACAACCATTCTTCGACCATTGGCAAAACTCTATCTTCCGGCTACGGCAAAATATAATGTAGAAGACTTGATGCCATTCTACACAGAGAGCAAAGCTGAGAAGAAACAGGTCGACATGCAGATGATGGGCGCTGAAGGACAACTGAAAGCCTATAACACAATCAGAGAAATTCCCGACGAATATTTTAGAAAATATCTTAAAACAATATTCAGTAAATTGTTCGTTAACGAGACATCTATCGATATCAGCAAGCCAATGGCATTGGAAGCAACGGGACAAAATGTGATGTTAAATGTTATGATTCCGTTTGAAGATATTGATAAGGTGAAATCTGTTGAAGGGATAGAATATTTTATCAACAACCCTTTCTATAAACCTTTCGGAGTTGCTTTGAATTGTACAAACCAGTGCTCCGTAGCGTATATCGCCCCAAGAGCGAATATCAAGGCGTTAGCACTCACTCACATTGATACCGACCCAGCATCAGATTTCACAAAAGCAACAAGTTTAGCGGCTTTAGACTTTACGCACAACAATACAGTTCAACGCTTAGATTTTTCACAAACATTAATCGGAAACCAAAAGGCAGAGGCTTTTGATGTGCTCTTCACCAACATTTTAGGTTTGCGAGATTGTAAGAACTTACAGGAAGTGGTCATTCGAAAATCTGGTGAAGGAATATTAAATAATCTGGCATTTATTGACTTGCCTAAGTTGAAACAGATTGATTTGAGCTTTGTAAAAGGCCTCCAAGACCTCATGTTACTCCGCCTACCGAATTGTAAAATAACTTATCCTGCCACCTTAAAGTATTATTATGATGGTGGTGCTAACGAGTTGGTAGACCTGTCTGAAACGAATACTATTAGTTTAACGCTATCAGAAGATGTCTACAAAAAAGACGAAACAAAGGCATTTATAACAAAATACAATAAATACCTTGGGGATGGTTATGATGTTTGGAGTGAATACAATCCCTATAATTGGAAATAAACAGTTTTAATTTTCAGTTTAACTTATCATGCAAAAAAGAATATTTTCGTTGTTGATGCTATTATGGTGCATCGTTTCATTAAATAGCGTTTACGCTGCTAATGAGGCTCATGTTGGAGACCGGGTGGCTTATTCCGGCACACTGACTCGCGTCTATATGAATGGCGAAAAGGCCTCAGGGCAAGCCGTAAAGGCATTTGTAACAAAGACATCAGAGCATACCTATACCATAGAGCTTCAAGAATTCAAGGCCGGAAAAATGCCGGGAACTATCCAGGTAATGGCAAAAGATGTCAGTGTTTCTGCAGATGGTTCGTTTAATATGCCGTCAATGCAGAATATTATTGTGTTGAAATTATTTGTTCTTTTTACAACTAAAAGTTCTTTCAACGCAGATCTTTCTGGGGCAATCACATCCGATGGTCGGTTGACATTCACCGTTACATCGGTGAATGCAAAATATTTTGGAATTCCTTTCAAGGCAATTGTTACTTTCAAGGGACACCAATAAGACAATGGTTTGCGGCATTGCACGTAGCTGTGCATTGTCGCAAACCGCGAATTTAGTAGTATTCAATTCGAGGGTTTAATCATGACATATTCATATTTTCGTAGAATTCCACTGTTAGTTCTTTCTTTCTTATGGATTTTCCTCACTGTTTCTTGCAGTTCAGATGAGGAACTGAAAAGAGCCGATGCCGACATTAATTTGGTGAATGAGGCTAAATCTTTTCTTCAAGGGGATATTATCCTGAATACACATGCTTTTATGGGTAATGTTAACAAGACCTTACTTCCAACAGGATGCCCTACAAAATTTAACTTTACCTGGAGTAATACAGACCCACAAAGCTTTACAATCTCGCTGTTAGACTTTACTGTTGGTAAGATGGGGATGATTATAAACTTCAACTGTGCGGTAAAAACGATGCAGCTTAATTCTTGGGAAAAAGAAGAATATAAAGGAGATGGTTGGATTAAGTTTTATGGTGAAAATGGCTCTGTTTCTGGAGAAGATGCGAAGGGAGTGCCATCACAAGCAACGGGAAGTATCGTGAAAGGATATTATAATGTAATGACTCATCAAATAAACTTCATTGTCAATTACAACATGATGAATGTGCGTTCAGAGTGTTTCCTGCAAGCCATTGACAAAAATCGTATTAAAACCTACGAAAAGGACTTTAAAAAATATGAGGAAGACCTCAAGAAATATAAAGAAGAGCATGGATTGTAGCCCGCATAGCAAAGCCTTGTAACATTGAAATGCGGGTGAAGCCAAGTGTTATCCGCATTTCTTTCCGCATAGAAGAAACGTAGATGAAAAGAAAAAAGCTAATTCTCACCTTGTTGTTCTGTTGGGGTTGCATGGCGTTATGGGCGCAACAGCAACTGAAATTCAAGGTTGAAGAGCAAGGAACGCAGCAACCTTTGGAAGGTATTTATATCTCTCTCACTCCAAATGGTAGCACAAAGGCGGCCTATACAGCCGTGACCGATGCTGCGGGCGAGGCTGTTTTCAATCTTGAAAAACAGGCTGTTTACCACTATCAGATTATTGCTGTGGGCTATGTTACAGCTTCAGGCGAGGTGCAACTGCCTCAAAAAGAGGCGGTAAAGATTGCCTTGCGCGAGGATGTGATGCATCTGAATGATGTGGTTGTGACGGGTTCACGCACCGAACGTCCTGTGAAACTCTCGCCCATCACGACACAAGTGTTAGGTGGAAAGGCTTTGGTTGATGCAGGATATAGCGACCTTCAACATGCGCTCCAGCAGGAAACACCCGGCATGAACATTCAAAAGGTGGGCTTTGGCAACGAGATTTCGATGCAAGGGTTGGATGCGCGGCATGTGCTTTTCCTGCAAGATGGCGAGCGAATGACAGGCGAAATGGCCGGCAACTTAGATTATGAACGATTTAATTTGCACGCCATCGACCGCATCGAGATTGTGAAAGGTGCCAGCAGTACGCTCTATGGCAGCCGAGCTTCGGGCGCAGTCATCAACCTCATCTCAAAGAAAGCGGCGAAACCTTTGGATATTCAGGCCGGCTTTCGCTGGGGACAGATGAACGAACGTAACTACAAACAGCCCTCAAAGCGCGACTTTCTCTATATGTTTGAGAAGAATAGCGACCGTCCCAACCTGCAAGCGTGGGTGTCGGCAGGCATGAAATATAAGGCGATTACCTCGCAAACCGATGTTTGGTATAGCTCGAGTGATGCGTTTTATCTTTACCAGGCCACGCACGACCAAAAGGTTTATACGAAAGAAGCCAATCCGTTTTTGCCGCATGATATTGTTCTCAACAGCGTCGTTGCACGTCCACCGATGGGCATTGAGGGTACCGAGCATGTGTCGTTGGCACAGAAATTCTACATAGACCCTGTGAAAAACCTCTCGATGCAGGTCTATGGCACGCTGTTTTTTATGAATTCCTACGACCTCATTCAAGACCTTAATTTCACGCAGAGCCGTGATTTCATGACGGGCTTTAAAGCAAAGTATGATGTGAAGAATTGGTTCTCGGTGCAGTTGAGCTTGCATGGTGATTTCTATCAGCGATTTAAACGACACGAACGAATCGACGAACGCAAGGTGGTTTATAAGAGTCAGATTTTAGAACCGCGCCTCTCGCTGACGAGTAATTATTTCAATCATCACAGTTTCATCTTCGGAATAGAGCACACCAGCGACGATTTAACGAGTGACCGCTTTGTCAATCGCAAGATGACCACACGCGCGCTGCGCGAAACCGAATATTTCTTGCAGGATGAATGGACGCCCACAACGCATTGGATGTTATCCTTGGGGGTGCGCACTAACTTTTCAAAAGCTTTTGGTTTTATGTGGATGCCCAAGCTCGCAGCCAAGTACTCGCTGAACGAGCGATGGGCCTTTCGTGCCAATTATTCCATGGGCTATCGGGCACCGAGCATCAAAGAGCTGTTCTTTAACTGGGATCATCTCGGCATGTTTCAAATTCGTGGCAATGAAGAGTTGCGTCCCGAGAAAAACCATTATGTATCGGTGGGCACGGAATACAGCACCAATCGCTTCTTTATGAATGTGAATGCTTATGGCAATTTCTTTCGGAAAAAGATTGAAGGCGTGTGGCACATCTACGACATGCAGTATAACTTTGAATACACCAACCTTCGCAATCAACGCATGTTGGGCGTTGAAGCAATTCTCAAATGGCATTTCATCGATGGATTTACGCTCAACGGAACGTATAGCTATGTGAATGTAAGTAAGCAGCAAGGCATACAAGTTAACACCACATCGCCCCACGCTGCAACGGGAAGTTTGGACTATACGCTGAACCGAAAGAACTATCGTTTGAAGACCATTTTCAGCGCATCGCTCATGGGGCAGAAGCAGTTTGACGTGCAAGACCGTGTGTGGGTGGACGAACATCGCAAGAGTTACGATGCCTATTTCCGTTGCACCCTGCCCACTTATGTGCTGTGCAATTTGGCTCTGGTGCAGACCTTCTATAACAAAGTGAAGGTAACGCTCGGCGTGGATAACCTCTTTAACTATGTGCCCCACACGTTGGGGTCGGGCATTACGATGTTCAACGTGCCGGCAACATGTGGCGCAAGGGGCTATGTTCAAGTAGAGTTTTTGATGGATGAAATCGTGAAATCCCTAAAACATAAGCGATGAAAGCAATACAATATTTATGGCTGAGCTGCGCGATGGTGTTGGCTTCGTGTGTGCATTATGATGCCGAACCTTTCAATGGAAAGACCCTTCCGCGCATCACGGGCTATTTAACGGGCGTGAGCAACGACTGGTTGTATATCAATTTGCGCACAGGCGAGGTGTTTAATCGCTATATGCCTGGCAGCGATATCAAGGAAGGTGAGCAACATCATCGTTTAGATTGGGATGTGGCTTTCTGTGGTTATCGGCTTCGAACCAACAGCGGTACGTCGGGCGAAGGGCAGGGCGGAGCGGCCGATTTGGGCTATGGCAACTACGATAAGTGGCAACATGTGGCGCAGTTACCGGCTGGTTTGCAATGGACTGTCGACGACCATTCGGTGTCGATTACCTATTCGCGCAACGATTGGAACAAGTATCTCATCGCCCATCATCTTGACTTCAATGAGAATCCTTGGTTTGACCCTAACCGCGGGCCAGCCACATTGAAGACCGATGCCAACCCCTTGTTGTCGCAAGCGCTCACCTTCTCGGGACCACCTCCCGTCTATGCGCCCTCGTTTCACACCTATGTTGTGCGTACGGCTGATGGACAGCGTTATTTTAAACTGCAAATCATCAGCTGGTTTAAGGGCGATGTTGAGTTGGGAGACACGGGTGGACAAATCAGTTATTATTGTGATGAATTAAAATAGCAGCGTGTAAACGCTGTTCTAAAACCATTTGAATTATGAACAAAGAAAAAGAATCCTCCTCGCAATGGTATGTGAAACAAACCCTCGTGGCGTTTCTCTTGGTGCTTTTTGCCATGCCTTTAGCCCATGCCGCGATGATTTTAATGGAGAAATTGATGAGCGAAGGCAGTGTGCATGTGGCCGGCTTTCTGCTCGGATTGTTAGGCTTTGTGCTCGTTATCATCGGCGTGTTTGCCCGAGGCGACACGCGACAAACGCTGTGGGGCTTGTTTGGTGGTCTGCTGTTTTGGACCGGCTGGGTTGAGTTTCTCTTTATGTATTATGCGCGGCGCTACGGTGTTCAGCCCGAGATAGAGCATGGTGTGGTGGTGACAAAACCCGAATATCTCATCCTGCCCGCCACGTTTGGCATGTGGATGATGACGATGTTGATGTATGTTTTCAGCACGCGCAACGGCTGTTTGTTTATCACTTGGCTGCAAAAGGTGCTGTTCAGAGGGCGAAGAAGCCAAATTGTTGTGCGCCCGATGACGCGCCACACGTCCATCGTTACCTTTATGGAAGTCAACATGATGCTGTGGGCTTTCTATCTGCTGTTGATGTTCTGCTACGACAAAAACTTCTTAGGCGACCATCATCCCGTCACGTTCTTGGTGGGGTTGGGCTGTTTGGTGGGCTCGATTTTCATGCTCAAACGTCAGTTGCACCTTGCCGCTTGGGGCGCCAACATCCGTATGGCCATCGCCACAGTGATTGTGTTTTGGACACCGGTAGAAATTCTTGGGCGCATCAACTTCTTCAAAGAATTTTGGGGGCAGCCCGAGAAATACGCGCTCCCCATGCTCATCATTCTGCTGGTTTTTATAACTTTGGGGCTCTATTTGTGGGTCACGAGCCGTTCTCGGCGTGCTGATTGAGCTTGCAGACGGCAACAGTAGCCCCCACGCTAACGTTATTAACGAACACAAAATGAAAAAATCCACTTGGCGGAAGCATCACAAATGGTTGGGCTTGATTTGCGCCTTCTTCCTCATCATGTTTGCCTTGTCGGGCCTGGTGCTCAACCATCCCCGACTGTTTGCTTCGGTGAATGTAAGCCGAAGTTTGCTTCCGGCCTCCTATCGCTATATGCAATGGAACCGCGGACTGCTGAAAGGCACGTTGAAATGGCGTAGAAAGGTGCTCATCTATGGCAACAACGGCATTTGGATGACCGACAGCACGGGCGCGGGTTTGAAAGATTTTAACCGTGGATTGCCCACAGGTGCTGACTATCAGCAAATTAAACGCCTTTGCCTCACCCCGCAACAGCAACTCTTTGCACTGGGACAGTATGGGCTCTATCGGTTGCAGGCCGATGGTATTTGGCACGAGGTGGCGTTGCAAAACGACGCTAATGAGCGGCTGGTGGATATGAGTTTGCAAGGCGATAGCCTTGTGGTTGCCAGCCGATCGATGCTCTTTTGTGCCGCGCCTCCCTACAAACAGTTCCGCCCCATCACCTTGTTACCGCCACAAGGTTATGATGGGCAGGTGTCGTTGTTTCGTTTGGTGTGGCTGCTGCACAGCGGCGAACTCTTTGGGATTGTTGGCGTTTTGGTGGTCGATGCCATCGCCTTTGTGCTCATTTTCTTGTCGCTGACGGGCGTTGTCTATTTCTTTTTGCCGCGCATGCGTTGCAACAAGCATCCCAAAGTCATGCGCTGGCTGTTGCAATGGCACAATCACGTGGGCAGGTTCTCCATCGTCTGCACGCTGTTGCTGAGCTTCACGGGTTGGTTGTTGCGCCCGCCTGCCTTGATAGCCATCGTCTCGTCGCGCGTGCATCCGCTGCCTTTCTCGACCATGGACAGCGAAAATGCGTGGCACGACAAGCTGCGGTCGTTGCAATATGATGCCGCACAGGGCGATTGGTTGCTCTATTCGTCGGAAGGATTCTATGCTTTGAAGACCCTGAAGAGCACGCCGAAGCCCGAACCGGTGCAGCCTCCTGTGAGCGTGATGGGCATCAACGTTGAGGAGAAAGACGCGCAAGGCCGCTGGCTCATCGGCTCGTTTAGCGGCATGTATTGCTGGGATCGTGCGCAAGGCTATGCGACCGACTATTTCGATGGCGGCCCCATGCAGCCCGTTTCCGGTCCACCGATTGGGAAAAATGCCGTGGCGGGCTATTCGAACGACTTCAAAGTGGGAGCGCTTGTGGTCGATTATAACGAGGGAACCGACCGCCTGCCTATGCCGCAGTGGATGCAAACGCTGCCCATGTCACTGCGCAATGTGGCGTTAGAAGTGCACACCGGCCGCATCTACACCTTCCTGTCGCTGCTCCAAGTGTTCTATATTTTCCTCATCGGTCTAAGCGTGATGTGGTGTTTGTGGAGTGGGTGGAAGCTCCGCAAGCTGAGCAAAACGCAATCTTAACGTCCGTCGCGTAGGCATAACCTTATGCTTCGCTCAACCGAAACGGGGAAGTGCAGGCATAATCGCTGCATGTGTAGGAGAAACGGTGAAGCGCTATTGTGGGGTGAAAGATAATCTTTTAAAACATCTGTTTTTTAGCAAAATCTTTGTACCTTTGCGAGCGACACATGCTATGCGTAAAGGCAATGGTGATGTGCTTTTAACAATGCTGCATGTTTCAATCAACAACAAACAACATTATCCAATTCTTAACAAAAGCAGATGAAGACAGACCTTGAAATTGCGCGCGAATGTCGGTTGAAAGACATCAACGACATTGCGCGAGGCTGTGGCATTCCCACAGAGAAACTCGAGTGTTACGGGCGCCACATCGCCAAAGTTCCCGCCGCGTTGGTGGATGAAAATCGCGTGAAACAAAACCATTTGATTTTGGTGACGGCCATGAGTCCTACGAAAGCGGGCATCGGTAAAACTACCGTGAGCGTGGGGTTGTCGATGGCTTTGAACCGCCTGGGAATGAAATCGGCCCTGGCTTTGCGCGAACCTTCGCTCGGGCCATGCTTCGGAATGAAGGGTGGTGCCACGGGAGGCGGTTATGCACAGGTGGTGCCGATGCACAAAATTAATTTGCATTTCACGGGCGATTTCCATGCCATCACCGTGGCCCACAACATGATTGCGGCGCTGTTGGACAATTATCTCTATCAGCACCACCGCGATGGCTTTGCACTGAAAGAGGTGGTGTGGCGGCGCGTGCTGGATGTGAACGACCGCAACCTGCGCAACATCATCACCGGTTTGGGTGGCAAGAGCAACGGACTGATGCGCGAGAGCGGCTTCGACATCACTCCTGCCAGCGAGCTGATGGCCATTCTTTGTTTGGCTACCGACATGAACGATTTGCAGCGTCGCATTGAAAACATCTTGCTGGGTGTGACGTTGGACAACAAGCCCTTTTGCGTAAAAGATTTAGGTGTGGCGAGTGCCATCGCCGTGTTGTTGCAAGATGCGCTGCAACCCAATTTGGTACAGACGTTAGAGGGTACGCCGGCTTTCATCCATGGCGGGCCTTTTGCCAACATTGCGCATGGCTGCAACAGCATTATGGCTACGAAATTGGCCATGACATTCAGCGATTATGCCGTGACCGAGGCGGGTTTCGGTGCTGATTTGGGCGCCGAGAAGTTCTTGGATATCAAATGCCGCAAGGCGCATATCCATCCCGAACTCACCGTTTTGGTAGCCACCATTCGTGGGTTGAAAGAGCATGGGGGCGTCACCATCGACACACCTGCCGGCGAACAGTTGGCTTGCGTGGAGCGTGGGTTGGCTAATTTAGACCGCCATGTGAGCAATTTGCAGCGCATGGGGCAAACGGTTGTGGTGACGCTCAACCGATTTGAGAGCGACACCGCCGAGGAACTTGCGCTTGTAGCAGCACATTGTGCCGCGCAGAATATTGGCTTTGCCGTGAACGATGGCTTTGCTCGCGGCGGCGAAGGCTGTGAGGAATTGGCGCGCTTGGTGGCCGAAACCATTGCCAAACAACCCTCTTCGGGCGTGAAATATGGTTACGATGAGGCTGACGATGTGCAAGAAAAAGTGTGCAAGATAGCCAAGGAAGTGTATGGTGCCGACGGTGTGGTGTTCACAAAGCAGGCCTTAAACATGGCGCATCAGATAGCACAGTGGGGCTACGACCGCTTCCCTGTGTGTGTGGCCAAAACGCAATATTCTTTCAGTGACGATGCCTCGAGACGTGGCGTTCCGACCGATTTTGCCATTACCATTCAAGATTTCGTGATCAATGCGGGAGCCGAAATGATTGTGGCTATTGCAGGAAATATCATGCGTATGCCGGGCTTGCCGCTTCATCCGCAAGCCGAAGCCATTCACTTTGAAAAGGGTGAGATTGTAGGCTTGTCATAATGAGCAAGTGGCTTTCTGAGGATTGCAACATCAGAAAGCCACTTGTTTTATTTTTTCTCTTTTTGAAAGCCCTCAAATGGTGACCGTTTCGGGGTATTCGGCTGTGAAAATTCGCATCCGCTGACTTTTTCGGGGTATTCGGCCGTGAAAATTCGCATCCGTTGACTTTTTTGGGGTATTCGGCTGTGAAAATTCGCATCCGTTGACTTTTTTGGGGTATTCGGCTGTGAAAATTCGCAT
>ERZ773014.450-NODE-450-length-28117-cov-18.732271_pt1 | contig 28117 bp, 15 predicted proteins | sample MGYA00580841_ERZ773014 | MGnify/ENA primary metagenome ERZ773014 (study PRJEB29015, sample SAMEA2737989) | human oral metagenome | biome: human oral; feature: human-associated habitat; material: dental | place: China | collected 2067 ... | reverse complement strand
CATGCCACCCCTATTTTGCATCAAAACAAACCTTCGCGAGAATCGATTTTTTGCGATGGGGTGAGTGGATGCTTCAGAAAAAGGCACTCATAATGTTAATTTTCTTACTAAAAAAAAGACAAAACAAATTTGCAGCAAACACACGCGCGTGGGCAGCGGCGTGGAAAGCATGTACGATTACAACGGCCTGCGCGAACGGGTGCAGTGCATGTTGCTCATGGACAACGGAAACAGCAGCATGCAAACTAAACTAAATTAATCCCATTCATTGGCCTTATGTTCCTTATGTTCTTATGTCAAAAACACTTATATTTATGTCAAAACGCGAAATGAAAGTTTGCAAACTTCATTGCACCCTCGCGTGCGCGCGTACCATATAATATATTTTGTTGTTGAGATTATAGGTTCTAAGCTTCTGGGCCTTGCGGTCTTTATTATGTGCATTTGTTCATAAGTGTATGCAGAAGGCACGAGATTATAAGTTTCTACACTGCTGATTTATATCCATTTATCGCCGCCGTCTAGTCTGTAAGAGACGTTGTTGCTGCAAAAACGAACAATTTTGATGGTTCGTTCGTTTTGTTTCGTCACGCCCTATTATGCAATCGCCGCCATCTTTTTGCCCCACATTGTTTCGCAGAGGGATTTATATTTCGTTGAAAATAAAATTATTTATTTTTATGTGGTCGATTAGGTAATATTTGTTTGTTAGTTGTGTTGTTATTGTAAGGTGCATTAAAATGTGCCACACCGAATCCTTTTGAAGTTATAACTACTTTATAATAATATTACTACACGTATGAAAAGAACAAATGCACAGACAGAGGGCTTGCTGTTGAAGGCACTTCTGGCATTGTCTATGACCGCAGTTCCTAGCGTGGGCGTGCTGGCTGGTGTTAAAGCCAACGCAACGCAAAACCCACTGCTTAAAGCAACTGCAACAACTCAAAACTCGGCCTTGCAACGCGTGCAGGCTAACACGCGAACCATTACGGGCGTTGTGAAAGACGCACAAGGCGAACCGCTCATCGGCGTGAGCGTTCAGGTGAAGGGTACTGGCAAGGGTGCCATAACCAACATCGACGGCCAATACACCCTAACAACTAACGAGAGCAATCCCACGCTGGTGTTCAGCTATGTGGGCTACACGGCGCAGGAATTGGCAGCTGGCAGTCGTTCGCAAGTAGACGTAACCCTTAAAGAAGACAGCAAGGTGCTGGGCGAAGTGGTGGTTACGGCTATGGGTATTATGCGAAAGCAAGAGTCGCTTACCTATGCTACACAGAAAGTTAAGGCAGAAGACTTGATGAAAGTGCAAGACCCCAACGTTGCCAACACGCTTGAAGGTAAGGTTGCCGGAGTTACCATTACACCGAGCGCAGGTGGTGCGGGTGGTGCATCGAAGATTATTCTGCGCGGTAACAAGTCGATTACCGGTAACAACTCTCCGCTAATTGTGGTCGACGGTATTCCCTTGACTAACGAAACTCGTGGCAAGATAACCAATGGGGATGATTTGGGATATGCAGGTTCGTCGGAAGGTTCGGACCCGCTTTCTATGATTAACCCAGACGACATCGAGTCTATGAACGTCCTTAAAGGGGCAAACGCGGCCGCACTTTATGGTTCGCGCGCTGCCAATGGCGTTATCATGATTACCACCAAATCGGGACGCGAGGGTAAAGTGGACATCAACTTTACGTCTAATGTTACGTTCGACACGCCATTGCTTACCCCCAAGTTGCAGAACACTTATGGTGCTGCGCTTACCGACGGTTCGGTAGTAAACGGAACACAAACCTATATGCTGTCGCCTTCAAGTTGGGGCGGTAAACTTTCAGACCAAACGAACCTGCTCCCCTCTGTACAGCTCGGCGACCAGTATCCCCAAGGGGCGCTAAACCAAGTGCATCTCCGTAAGAATGCGGTAAACGATATAGACAACTTCTTCCGTACAGGCGTTACGACCAACAACTCCGTATCAGTTTCGGGCGGTACGGAAAAGTCGAGAACCTACATATCATTGGGAAATAGCCACTCCAATGGTATGATAAAGAACAACTCGTATAATCGTAACAGTATAACTTTGCGACAGAGCTTTAAGCTTTTCGACCGTCTGAAGTTGGAAGGTTCTGTTAATTACGTTGAAACCATCACCCGGAATCGACCTGGTGGGGGAACGATAGGTAATCCTATCTATCATGCGTACATGATGCCTCGCAACATAGACATGGATTATTATGCCCAAAACTACTCTAAGCAAGGTACATGGCTTTCTAATCCCTTGTCGTATTATGAACCGAAGGAATTCACAGTGCTGGATCAAAATGGTAATCCAAAGAAAGAGACCCACTTTGTTTACACGCAGGGCAAACGTGTTCCGCTAAGCAGTGAGATGCAAGATTGGGCATATCTTTCGAACGGCAACAACAACCCTTACTGGCTGGTGAACAAAAACCGCAACCGACAAGACGAAAACCGACTGTTTACAACGCTTTCTGCAACCATCGATATATATAAGGGGCTTTCGTTCCAAGCGCGTTTTAACTACACCAAGACTCACTTTACCAAAGATGCTCGGCAGTATGCTACAACCTTTTTGCCGTCTAGCATGAACAGCTTTGGTAGCTACTGGAGTGAAGATTTCAAAACAACTGAGATGTATACCGACTATTTGTTGAGTTACAACACAAACGTGAAAGATTTCAGCGTTTCAGCAACTGCAGGTTGGGTTGGGCATACAATTAAGAACACATACAAGCGCACCGCTGTTGGTAACGCCACTTTCGTAGACCCCTTACGCCGCATTTTACCATCGGCCGTGAATGTGTTCGAAACCAGCGCAGGCGATGTGGGAGCTACAACAACGACTAAGAGTTCTAATTGGGACAAGGCCATGCTCTTCACTGCCCAAGTGGGATGGCAAGATAAGGTGTTTGTTGATGGCTCGTATCGTTTGGATGCCTATCGTCCCTACCGACAATTTAAACTGAGAGGCATTATCGATTCGGAATGGCAAGGCTACTTCGGCGTGGGCGCCAATGCAATCGTCAGTTCGTTGGTTAAGCTTCCTGTGTGGATAGACTACTTGAAGTACCGCGTGTCTTACTCGGACGTAGGTAACTCTATTCCCAATAACAGTTATTTCGATGTCAGTCGCAACTACCTAACGGGAACGGCAACGGTGAACAAATATTCGGACTTTGTGCCGAAAGTGGAGACGTTGGGCTCCTTCGAAACGGGTGTGGAGATGTTGTTCTTTAAGAACCGCTTGAGTTTCGACCTAACCTTGTATGATAGCCGCTTGCGCAACATGTATATGGAGTCGGCCAATATCTCCGCCAAAACGAACGCGGGGAACACGGGTAAAGTACGCAACCGCGGATTTGAGACAACAATTGGTTATGACTTTAAGTTTGGTAAAGACCTTCGTTGGAGAACTTCTTACAACCTGTCGTTCAATGACAACAAGATACTAGAAACAGCCTACGACAACCAGGGCAAACAGAAAGAAATAAAGAACGAGATTGCAGGTGTGTATGTAGTATACAAACCAGGTGGTTCGCTGGGCGACATGTACGTAGACGATTTTAAGCGTGATGCAAATGGACACATCAAACTGACACGGAACGGTGCGCCAAGGTTCGACAAGTCGGGCAATAGCCGCAAATATGTTGGCAGCATGAACTCTAAGTGGCAGATGGGATGGAGCAACACTTTTAATTACAAGGACTTTACGCTCTCTATGCTTATCAATGGCCGCCTGGGAGGCAAGGTTATCTCACTTACAGAGGCTTACCTTGACCTTTATGGACTGTCTGAACGTTCGGGTAAGGCACGTCAGGATGCCGAGGCAAACGGTATTGTTGCCGCAAACTATGGCAATGTGCCTGGTATCCGTCTGCCTGATGGCAGCGGAAGAATTGTGCCTATCGACACCTATTATAAAACCTTGGGAGGTTCTTCCAACCCCAACAGTTACATATATAGTGCAACCAACTTCCGCCTTCGCGAGCTATCGCTGGGTTATACGTTCAGAAACCTCATGGGACAAAACAAGAACCTTTCGGTTTCGTTCATCGCACGCAACCTGTTCTTCCTTTACAAGAAAAGTCCTGCAGATCCAGACGTGTCGCTTTCTACGGGTAATGGCTTAGGAGGTTTCGAATTGTTCAACACGCCCTCGTCGCGTTCGTATGGTTTGTCGATGAAGTTGAACTTGTAAGCAGCCATACTTTCAAGAGTATAACTAAAGAAAATGTTTCCCGAACTCCCTTTTTTCGGGCAAAGCTAATAAAGGGGAGAGGGAGTGTTAATAACAACAAAATTATGAACAGATATAGCAAATGGTTTGTAGGCGTTATGGTTCTGTTGAGCCTAACCTTACAATCGTGTCTGGATTTCGATACCACTGGCGACGAATTCAGCGCAACGCAAAAGAATACCAATAAGGTGAGCCGCCGAGGAAAGGTTGATTCCTTGAACTATCGGGCTAAGTTTACGGCCGAGGATGTGAAACGAGCAGCTAACAAGATGTCTGATGTTATTGCGGCGGGACTCAGTGCCCAGTATGCAATGCGCGGTGGCAAGGAAGGTAAAAAGCCTGTTACACATGCCTATCAATATCAATATGGACTGGGTGCCGACTTGTATGCGCAGTATGGCGTTATACCACATACTAATTTTCCCTACTCAAAGGTGACTGTTACCTCTGCCTATAACATCTCCGACAGGTTTTATGGTGGTGCGATGGGGTCTTTCAATGAGGTTTCAACGCAGATGGTGCCGTTGCTTAATCACGAGTCTATCGACACTATTCCCGAGTTAAAGGCCATTTATCTACTGTTGTACAACTATTCGGCAGTTGAGGTGGCAAATGTCTATGGCCCTTTCCCCTATCAAGATATTAAAACGAACGCCCAGTCGGCCCCCTTTGAATATCAAAGCCTGGAAACGATATACAATAAGGCGGTGGACAATATAGACAGCATAGTGGCTTGTTTAAACTACTATGAAACCAAGCCCGAGGAATATAAGGAAGCCTTGCGCGACATTCTGAAACAGAATATGCATGTTACTAGCGATTACAAAACGGGTTTCAGCAACCTCAACACTTTTGTGCGTTTTGCCAATTCGCTGAAACTACGCATGGCCATGCATATTGTTAAAGTTAACCCAACGTTGGCAAAGCGATGGGCAGAAGAAGCCGTTAAAGCGGGAGTGATAGAAGAATACTCGCAAGAGGTATGTATCAACACGGCCGCCGAGGGCATAGCTCATCCCTTGCTTGAGGCTAGTCAAAGTTGGCACGACACGCGAATAACAGCCTCATGGGTGTCGATATTGAAAAGTCTTAACCATCCTTACCTTAAGTATCTCTTCCTAAAGAACGATGGCGACATTGTCAATTCAAAAACAAAGGAAGTGACACCAGCCAATACAGACGTTATCGGTATCCGCTCAGGAGTAACGCCTGGCGAGGGTCAGGATTACGCCGGCAATCAGTTTATCGCTTTCAGTGCCATCAATCCAGAGGCGGCACATAGCATGCCCTTGTACTTGATGAAACTCTCTGAGGTTTGTTTCCTTAGAGCGGAAGGTGCGCTCAGAGGATGGAGCATGGGCGGAACGGCCAAAGAATTCTACGAGAAGGGTATTCTCGCCGGAAGCTGCGAGGACCGCGAACAATTCTATACTGATGCCAATAACCAAAACCCTTACGATGCAGGTATGGCCGAATACATGCAACAAGAGAGTGCCACACCTTATACATATAAGGACCCTACTGGTGAGAGCGACCCCATTGAAAGCTTAACTAAGATTGGTGTTAAGTGGAACGAAGACGACAGCAAGGAGGTAAAACTCGAAAAGATTATCACCCAGAAGTATATCGCAGGCTATCCTGAGAGCTTTGAAGCTTGGGTGGACTTGCGCCGCACGGGTTATCCGCGTTTGTTCGATGTGCTTCAGGCTGATGAGGCCGACGGAAGTCTTAATGATGGCGACATTATCCGTCGTTTGCCGTTCCCCGGTCGTACCGATCCTGCCACGCAAGCAGACATTAAGGCTACGGGACTTGGCGCGCTAGGCGGGCCTGATTTTGTAGGAACAAGGCTTTGGTGGGACGTAAAAGGAACTCCGAACTTTTAATTTAAAGTAATAAACTATGGGAACGGCTGCGCCGCCCTTATTAGGCCACAGCCGCTCCCTTAGCTTAACAATCCTATCTTAAAACGCATTTTAGTGTGGCATAGACTTACCCTTTATAATGTGATTAACTCTAAATATCTTATTATTTAACAATATAAAACTAAGCAAGAATGAAGAGAAAAGTTACTCTTAGTGCACTGGCGTTGGCTGGTATGCTTTCTGCGGCTCCCTCTATGGTTAAAGCGCAGGGTGGAAACACCGCTCCAACCGCCTCTAAGGTGGTTTACGACTTTCAGCATTTCAACGACATCAAGATGTTGCAGTTGTTTGAGAAAGCCGTGAGAGAAGGAAAACGATACCCTTCTAAAGAAGAACTCAGGGCGGCAGGATTGGCCGACGAGATTGAGTTCGTGCGTTCGCACGTTCGCAAACGTTCTATTCTTCCCCGAAAAGATCGTCTTATACAAAGTACTTTCGAAACCCGTGAGTTGTTCATGAACATTCCTGCCGGTGCAGGACGAACCATCGGAGGCTACCCCTCTTCCGATTTTGCTTCAGACAACTTCTCCATGTGGAACTACACCAACCTCTTTGGCGCATGGAACCACGGCTTGTTCCAAGCTCCTGGTTCGTGGGCTGATGCTGCACATAAGAACGGAACCGACATCATGAGCGGTATTAAGTTCTTCGATACCACGGGCAATATAGGTGGTGTTGACGCAGGAGGCTGGCTGCCTGTACTTAAAGCCAGGAATGATGACGGCTCGTTTAAATATGCAAAGCCCATGATTTACATGTTGCAGTACCTTGGCCTTGATGGTATCAACTATAACTGGGAGGCACCAAGTTACGATGACCACCAAGTGATAGCTTTCCATCAGAAGCTGTACGAGATTGCTAAAGCAGAGAAGTTTGATAACTTTCACATCGCCATTTATACCCATAACAGCTCGTTGACTGCAAGCAACGTAGAGGCTTTGTTTGGAAAAAACAAGAAGAAAACTGCCGACGTGATGCTCAACTATGTGGGCAACGACTTTACATACGGCATGAGAACATCTGTGGATCAGGCCAAAGCGGCTATGGGAACAGCCGATGGCGTTTATGCTGGCGTGTGGATGGTTACGATGAATCGCGCATGGAGCCGTGTTTCTGCAACTCCCGAATGTGGCGTTTGCCTTTGGGGCGAGCATGCACAAAGCCGTTTTTGGAGCTATAACTCGGGCGGCGATGCCGATGAGATGATGGTTAACTACCAAAAACTGCTTGAGCGTGGTTTCTCTGGTGGCAATCGTAACCCCCTATCACGCCCTGCAGTGAGCGACAGAGGGCATAACTGGGAAGAGTCTAATGGTGTTCAGCCCCTCTCTACCTTCCCTGGCATGGCAACTTGGATTCCCGAAAGAACAACCATCAAAGGCGATCTGCCTTTTAGCACCCACTTCAACATGGGAGCAGGTTCGCAATATCATTATAAAGGTAAGAAAACCGCTGGTTCTTGGTATAACATGAGTAACCAAGACATCGTTCCAACCTATCGCTGGCTTGTTGTACAAAGCAATAGCAACACCCATAGCAACAAGATTAACCCCGAAGTAACCTATAAGGATGCTTACATGGGTGGGTCGTGCCTCTTGCTTAGTGGAAATGGCGATGCTAACTCTACCGACCTTGTTCTTTACTCTACCGACATCGCTGGCTCTAATGGCGCCATCACTGCCAATGTGGCCATCAAGAGTGGCAAAGAAGTGCCTGCCGAGTCGAACCTTTACCTCATTGTCCGTCTTAAGAACAGCAAAGAATGGAAAGAATATGCTGTTGGCGGAACAACTGGTAAAACTTGGGAAGAGAAGAAGATTGCCTTGAACGACATTACTTCGGGAACGGCCATCGATAGGATTGGGCTTCGCGTAAAAAATAGCACCAGCAGCTACAAGATGATGGTTGGCAAACTAGAACTTGTTGACGGATTAACCATTGCACCTGCAAACGTTAAGGATGTGGCTATTCAGGTGAAAGAAGAAACTAAGTCTTCGCTTTCTGTTAAGGCTACATGGGCCGTAGATAAAGCCGAAACCGCCACGGGTATGATTTACAACGACGACGCCAACATCGACCATTTCGAAATTCTCCTCAAAGACGGTACTAACGGGCGTGTGTCTGAAGTGGCCCGTACTAGCCAATGGGCTGCTTACGTGGGCAATATAGATTTGAAGAACTTTAACAACAATCCTTTTATTGGAGTGCGTGCCGTATCGAAAGACCTCAAAAGCTATTCGCCTGTTGTATGGACTGAGGTTGTTCGCGCCAATGCCAACGAATTGCCCGAATTGGTTCTCAACCCATATACCTCACCCGAATTGGACACCGATGCCGACGGCTACAAAACAGCACAAGCCATTCGCTATGTAGAAGTGTTCAGAACTAAGGGCGGCTCTACCAACATCAACTACAAGGCCGAAGGTCCTACGGGCGGTACCAACTACGTTGATTTTACCACCGACCCCAACCAAGTGCTGACTATTGGGCAAGGCCAAACTGTTACATTAGAGTTCAAGGGCTTTGAAACAAAAGTTGGTTACGAAAATGGCAAGCCTAAGCAAGGGGCCGCTCTTGACGACTTGCGTTATTGCTTTGGTCGTGGATGGATAGACCTCAACGCAGACAATCGTTTCGACCCACGCGAACTTGCCGCAAATCCCCAAGAAGGAGAACAACTCTTCACCATTGGACGGTTGAGGGCAAGCTCGCCTGAACAGGTTCAGCAAATTGTTACCAAGACCTTTACGATACCTCAAGATGCACGCATTGGCGACACCCGCATGCGTATCGTATTCTCTGATGCTTGGTTCAAGGGTGCTTTGAAACCTACGGGTAAGTTCAACAAAGGTTTCGCCATCGACTTCCGCGTGAAGATTACGGGTAGCAACAAACAACGTCCTGTTCCTGCCGACATGCGCGACCAAGGATTGGCCGACGAACCCGCAGGGCTTTCTACCACTGGCGTTAACACCATAGCCGTAGCTCCTTCGCAGTTGCAACAAGAAGGCAATAGCCTTAACTTTACCAATGTAGAGAAGGCATGGATATTCACAACCGATGGCTCGTTGGTTGCTGCCCTTAACAATCCGGCCAACTACAACTTGTCTTCGTTGGCATCGGGTGTTTACCTCGTGAAGATGCAAAACAAGAATATCATTCGCACGCAGAAGATTACTGTAAAGTAAACGTGGCGTTTGGTTTTCTTTAAATCCTAGCTTAAAGAGGGGAAAACCAAAAATGGTTTTCCCCTTTCTTATTTCAGCCTTGCATGCTATCCGCAATGTATGCACACTAATAACATTTTAAAAACATCACATAAATGAAACGAAACCATGTATTAGCATCGTTAGCCTTAGCCGCGCTTTTGACGTCGACACCCATTAGTGGGTTTGCACAACAACAGTCAGAAACAGCCTCGACAGACATTTACGATTTCTCCAAGTTTGATGAGAAACTCTTGCTCGACCTTTTTGTAACAGCCCAAGAGAATGGACGTAAATATCCCACTGTGGCTGAATTGAAAGCGGCTGGCATTTACGAAGAACTGCAATTTGTGCGCTCGCATGTGGCCAAGCGAAAGCTTATTGACAATGCCGACCGCCTTATACCCAGCACTTATGCAGAACGCGAACTGTTTCTTAACCTGCCTATGGCTGTGGGTAAAGGAATTGGCGGTTACCCGTCGAAGAGTTTTGCCAGCGACAACTTTTCATTTTGGAATTACACCAACCTATGGGGTTCGTGGAACCATTCCTTGTTTCAAGCGCCTGGGGCGTGGGCAGATGCTGCACATAAAAACGGTACCGACATCCTTAGTGGAATGAAGTTCTTCGACAGTAAGAGCGGTAATCCACGCGCATGGATTGCATTGTTGAGCCAGAAAAAGTCAGACCAAACCTACAAATATGCCCAACCTCTCATTAACTTGTTGCGCTATCTGGGTATGGACGGCATTAACTACAACTGGGAGGCAATGGGCTATAACAATGGGGATGTAGTGAACTTCCATCGCGAACTATATGCAATAGCCCAAAAGGAAGGTTTCGACAACTTTCACATTATGATTTACACCGTCAACTCTACCTTAGGCGGTTGGGATGCCCCCGCACTTTTCGGTTTCAATGGCAAGCGCACGGCCGAATTGATGCTTAATTATTCGGGGTCGGGCTTTACTTATAACATGCGCCAGTCGGTGATGATGGCCGAGTCGGTGATGAAAACCAGCAAAGGCCTTTATGCAGGGGGATGGCTGGTTGGCATGGATAAGAACTGGAGCCACTTGTCGAACGACGAAGTTACCAAACGTTGCGGCATTGCCCTTTGGGGCGAACACGACCAAAGCCGGTTCTGGTCGTATAACTCAGGGAAAGGGCCACACGACCTGATGAGCAATTACCAAATGTTGCTCGAACGAGCCTTCTCTGGCGGTTATCGCAATCCTGCTAAACGTCCTGCCGTGGCCGACCAAGGCAATAACCTGCGTTGGAGCGGTTCAACACCGCCCTTGTCTACCTTTGCTGGCCTGGCCACGTGGATTCCCGAACGCTCTGCCATTGGCGGAAACCTGCCATTTGCCACCTACTTCAACCTTGGCAACGGCGAGCGCTATTGCTATAAGGGGAGGAAAACGGGCGGAGCATGGTACAACATGGCCAATCAAGACATCGTGCCTACGTATAGATGGTTGGTTTACGAAGGTGGCTCTACTAATGTAAGCACCGCAGTACAGCCAGAATTTACCAATACCGATGCGTACATGGGTGGCTCGTGCCTAATGCTTACAGGCAAGCAGGCGGCTGCGCAGACGGATGTGGTGCTTTACAAAACAGACATACAGGGCACCAAAGGAAACATTTATGCCAACGTTGCCATAAAGAATGGCAAGGGTACAGAGCAGGCTTCTAATCTCTACTTGCTGGTTCGAGTTAAGGGCAACCCTGCATGGAAAGAGTTTGCCGTGGGAGATGTTGCCACCAAGCAATGGGAAGAGAAACGCATCCCGCTTACAGGCATTAATTCGGGCGACGTAATAGACCGAATTGGCTTACGCGTGAAGAATAGTGACGCTAACTATAAAATGTATGTGGGCAAGCTTCTCCTTGCCGACGACTTTAAGGCTGAGCCTAAACCTGTTGAAGACTTTACCGTTCAGGTTAAAGAAGAAACAAAGAAAAGTTTATCGGTGAAGGCTGCATGGACAATTGCTGGCGAAGACGGACAACGCGTGCTGACTAATGCAGATGCTAACATCGACCACTTTGAGTTGCTGTATAAGAATGGTGAAAAGGGTAAGGTTAGCGAGATTGCCCGCACAACGCAATGGGCAACGTTTGTAGGCGACATCGAGCTGCCTAACGCAGGCGATGCACCTTTCGTTGGGGTAAGAGCGGTTAGTACCGACTTGAAAACCTATTCGCCCGTTGTTTGGCAGCCTATTACAAGAGCAAAGCAAGAATTGTTACCCGACTTGCCCGAAGAAGATTATGGCACTGTTGAACTGGATATGGCAGCAGACGGGGCAGCAACAGCACAGAGAGTGCGCCACCTTACCGTGGTTAAAACAGAAGGTGGTTTGCAAAACATCGAATACACTGCCAATAAGCCTGTTGGAGGGAAAAACTATGTAGATGCAACCCATTTGGTTTGGAGAGTGAAACAAGGTCAGACCGTAACAATAAAGTTTAAAGGATACGAGGCCACCGAGTATGCCGATAACACCAAGGACGACCTGCGCTATTGTTTGGGTAAAGGTTGGTTAGACCTTAATGGCGACCATGTTTTCAATGGCGACCTTTTGGAAGACAACCCAGATGCAGGAGAGTGCTTGTTCAATGTGGGAAAGTACAAAAGTTCAACGATATATAATGTGCAGTCATTGCAAGAAAAAACCTTCACCATTCCCAATGATGCACGTGTGGGCAAAAGCCGTTTGCGCATCGTGTTCTCCGATGCATGGTTTGAAGGGGCTTTGCAGCCCGTGGGCAAGTTTAACAAAGGCTTTGCCATCGACCTTGGCGTAATGATTGAGGGTACTAATACCTCGCGGTCAGATAAGTCGGGCAATTGGGATGAGGGACAAGCCGATCAACCCGAAGGGCTTGACATAACCAATAGCATTACTAATGCTGCTGCAGAGGTTTCAACCTTGCAGGTGGACGGCCGTAGCATGACCTTTGCCCATGTTGAACAGGCATGGATATTTGCAGTAGACGGAACGCTGGTTACTACCTTGCATAAGCCAAGCTCGTTCGATGCAAGTGTGCTGCCCAAGGGAGTTTATCTTGTGAAGATGAAGAACAAGAATGTGGTTCGTGTTGAGAAAATTACGATGAAGTAGACTTACAAATCCACATATAAGCATTAAGCGATTTTAGCTTTCACCCTGCTGTTTCTTATATGGAATCAGCAGGGTGATTGCCTTTCTGATGGTAGCTTTATGTTTAATTCAGGAATGTAGCCAGCTCGCAGACCAATATAAGTCTCCATCCATAACTTCACCATCTCACCAATTTATATCCCATCCTAATTTCTGCATTATATTTTACAAAAGGCACTCTTCTGGCCACCCCATTCTAGAACAAAAATGCTACGAAAAGCATGCAAATAGCCGTAATTTTGGCTTGGCGCGTTTCTTCATTTGTCTCATTTTTGAGTGCTTTACTTGCATTTAGCACCATTTTATCTTTCTAGTTTGTGCCCAGTTCGTAATTTTCTCACCCCCAATTACCTGCTTTTAGTACCTAAAAACCCGCTTTTTAACGCTCGCTTTACCCTTTTTAGCCATGTTTTTAATGGCTCTGAAAGGTTTTATTTATACCGTTGTGGCGGATATTTATGCTTAATCGCCACGTATTTAGCGGCAAATCGCAAGGCATTTAGCACCAAAACACCTTGCGTTTTGCACCAAAACGCACTGTATTTTGCACCAAAACGCACTGCATTTAGCGGCATATTGCACTGCATTTAGCGGCAAATAGCCCCTAAAATGGTGCAAATGGCGATTGTTTTAAATTAATATTCATTTTGCCGCATGCACAGGCTAACCCAATTTAGCATTAAAACAAACCCTCGCGAGAATCGTTTTTTTGCGATGAGGTGAGCGGTTGGTTCAGAAAAAGGGCACTCATAATGTTAAAATCTTTGCTGAAAATAAGACGTTCTTTGGCTGGAAGGCGTTAGGCCTAGTAGGTTGGCTGGGGTAGTTTAGCTAGTTGTTCTAGGCTTATTTTGTTTGCCTAGGCTTTTTAGTTATTCTAGGTTTTCTAGGTTATCTAGTTACACTAGGATTTATAGATGCTCTAGTTATTCAAGGTTATCTAGTTACACTAGGATTTCTAGGAGCTCTAATTATTCTAGGTTTTCTAGTTGCACTAGACGTTCTAGATTGTTGTATGGTTTTGAGTAGGTTTTGTATCTTGAAATACGCGGATGGTAAACTATTTGGTTTGTTGTTGGTGTGATATAAAAGGGAGTAGATAATTAGAACATCCATAACGAGAAAGATTTATTTTTATTAAAGTACTAAGTAATAATGCTTATTAAGTTGTTATAGTATTGTAAACTCTTGGAATAAATACAATTCCATGCGTTAAGGCGTGCATCAATCTCACGCCTACTACCTGTAAATTGAGTATATACTTAAATATTATTTACTAAACTTATGAACGAACCCAAATTCAAGACAGACGGATTGCTGTTGAAGGGATTGTTGGCTTTGTCGATAACGGCGACGCCAATGGTTTCGGCGTGGGCTGGCGTGAACAAAGCCGGTGCGCCCATGACAATGAGCAAACCTACGATTAGCGCCATGGCAACGGCGGCTCAGCGAGCTCAGGCCACGACTAACACCGTTAAAGGCGTGGTGAAGGATACGCATGGAGAGCCGCTTATCGGCGTTAGCGTGCTGGTGAAAGGTACGGGTAAAGGTGCCGTTACCAACATCGACGGCGAGTATACCATACAAACCGATGCTGCAAGCCCTACGCTGGTGTTTAGCTATGTGGGCTACCAAACACAAGAAGTGGCGGTAGGCAACAGGCGCGTGATGGACGTAACGATGCAAGACGACAGCAAGGTGCTGGGCGAGGTGGTTGTTACGGCTATGGGCATTATGCGAAAAGAAAAGTCGCTTACCTATTCAACGCAGAAAGTGAAGGCAGAAGACCTGATGAAGGTGCAAGACCCCAACGTGGCCAACACGCTTGAGGGTAAGGTGTCGGGTGTTACCATCACCCCCAGTGCCGGTGGTGCTGGTGGTGCATCTAAAATCATCTTGCGTGGTAACAAATCTATTTTGGGTAACAGCGCGATACTTATCGTTGTTGACGGTGTACCCATGCTAAACAATACCCGCGGCCAAATTGGCAGCGGCAGCAACGTTACCTATTCGGGTGTGGGCGAAGGTTCCGACCCACTGTCTATGATCAACCCCGACGACATCGAGAGCATCAACGTGCTGAAAGGTGCCAACGCTTCGGCACTTTATGGCTCGGTGGCTGCCAATGGTGTGGTGATGATTACCACGAAGAAGGGTAAGGAAGGCAAGGTGGCCGTTAGTGTAGCGTCGAACGTTACCTTCGACACGCCATTGCTTACTCCCGAAATACAAAATACTTATGGCGCTAGTTACAGACAAGGCGGCGGATTGTCTATCGATGGATGGGGCGGAAAGATTGCCGACCTGGCTGAGGCAGACAAGCTGTTGAAATATAAGCCCGACCAGAACTTCTTCCCTGGTTACGAAAACGTGGCCCATCTGCGCAACTATGCCAAGGACGATGTGGCCGAATTCTTCCGTACGGGCGTTACAACCAACAATTCGGTGTCGGTGTCGGGTGGTACAGAGAAGGTGCAAACCTATTTCTCAATAGGTAACTCGCATGCCAATGGTATGATACGTAACAATGCCTACAACCGTAACACGATGGCTTTCCGCCAGAACTATAAGCTGTTCGAAAAGCTGAATATTGAGGTGTCGGCCAATTACGTTAGTACCAAAACAACCAACAGACCTGGTGGTGGAACGGTTTATAACCCCATTTACCATACTTACCTTGCGCCGCGAAACATAGATATGGACTATTATCGCGACAATTATGTGCACGAACGTGGTAGTTGGATTTCGAAACAGTCTTATTACGAGAAAGACAAGACGTTGAAAAACCTTTATGGTCGCGAAACCCACGACGTGCCACTAGAAGGCCCCATGCAAAACTGGGCTTATATGGAGAACGGACAAAACAACCCCTATTGGCTGGTGAACATGCACTCGAGCGTACAACGTGAGAATAGGTTTACTGGAATGATGACCGCCAAATACGAAATCATCAAGGGATTGGACTTCCAAGCACGTTTCAACTATATCCTTACCAATTATAACAGTGAGGGCAAACGCCACGCCACCAACTTCAGTCCATCAGGCGTAGACCCCTTCGGTATCTATTCGCTGGGTTGGGAGAAGACGCAAGAGTTCTATACCGACTACTTGCTGTCTTATAATAAGGAGTTGACGCCCGATTGGAGCCTTTCGGCAACGGCGGGTTATGTTGGTCACTCAGTTCGTGGCGAAAGCCAAAACAAGTACTCGGCTGCCACCTATGTACACGCAGCACAAGACATGCCTTCTACTGAGGTAAACTTCTTCGACTCGCGTGCTGGCGGCTCTGGAACACTTAACAATTCTACTACTTCAAATTGGGACCGCGCCGCACTGGCTACGGCTCAGATTGGCTGGAAAGACATGGTTTACATCGATGGTTCGTATCGTGTGGACTGGTATCGCGCTTTCCGCCAGTTTAAGAACCGCGGAACAGCCGACCACTATGGCTATTTCTCGGTAGGTGCCAATGCTATCGTAAGTCAGTTGGTAAAGCTGCCCGAATGGGTTTCGTACCTTAAATATCGCGCATCTTACTCGGAGGTGGGTAACTCCATCCCCAATACGGTATTCTCTAAGGGGTCGCGAAACTTAGAAACGGGTGCCATCTCGGCTAGTCCTTTCGCTAAGTTCGAAAACCCCATCCCTGAGAAAACCAAGTCGTTTGAAACAGGTATCGAGTCGTCGTTCTTCGGTAGTAAGCTCGACTTCGACTTTACTTTCTACAACACCATATCCGATAACCTCTACATGATTGGTAGCAATGCTTCGGGTAAGCAGATACCTGTGAACTCTGGAAAGGTGCGCAACCGCGGATTTGAGACCACTGTGGCCTACAACTTCAAGTTTGCTAAGGACTTTACTTGGCGCACGTCGGCCAACTTCTCGTTCAACGACAATGTTATTTTGAACGTTGCTACTAACCCTGATGGTAGCGATGCCTTGGTATATAACGACATTGCAGGTGTTCGTGTGAACTATTTGAAGGGCGGACGTATTGGCGACATGTACGTAACCGACTTCCGCAGAAAGGCCGATGGCACATTCGAGGTAGAGGACGAGGACGGACCGATGCGCGAAACGCAGGTGAACAAACTGTATAAGAAGTATGTTGGCAACATGAACAGCAAGATACAGATGGGATGGAGCAACACCATTAACTATAAAGATTTCCAGTTGTTCTTCCTCATCAACGGACGTGTTGGCGGTAAGGTAATCTCGCTTACCGAAGCTTATCTAGACTATTACGGCCTCTCTAAGCGTACCGAAGAGGCACGCCTTAATGCCGAACGCAACAACTTGCGCACCTCTGAAGGCCAGTTGGCCATGTACTTGCCCGATGGCAGCAACCGCCTTATCGGTATTGAAGAGTACTATCGCACCATTGGCGACCAGAAGAACCCCTCGGAATACATCTACAATGCCACGAACTTCCGCCTGCGCGAACTGTCGTTGGGCTACACATTCCGCAACCTCTTAGGTCAAGGCCGTAACCTGAACCTGTCGTTCATTGGCCGCAACCTCCTCTTTATATATAAGGACGCGCCTGTTGACCCCGACGTATCGCTATCTACTGGCAACGGCATGGGTGCTTTCGAGGCCTTTAACATGCCCTCGTCGCGTTCGTATGGTTTCTCAATTAAACTTAATCTGTAACGAACAATGAAGCTAAAAAGATATTTTGCCATGGCTATGGCTGTGGCCGGAGTGGCAACTTTGGCCTCGTGTCTTGACTATGACACGCCCGAAGACACGCTGCAATCCAATGAGGTGAAATTGCCCGACAACGTTTATCATGGCAACGTAGACTCCATAGACTACAAGAAAGAGTACACTGCCGATGAACTTAGAGGCGTGAATAATCGCTTATCTGTAGAGGTTGGCTCGTTCAAAGGTGCTCAGCAGGTACTTATGGGTGGTAAAATTAATGGTGGAAAGGTTGAAAAACCAGGCCCGCACGCTTATCAGAGCTACGCTACGATAGCACAGGTATATGCCCAGTATTCGGTTATACCCCATTCTAAGTTTCAGTTTGGCGATGAGATACGTGCATCTTATCATGTGGCACGTGGGTGGAATGCCGGGGCCAACGGCACTTTCGTGGCAGTAAAGAACCAACTGACACCGCTGATGAACCATCCCAATGTAGACTCTATCCCCGAATTGAAGGCCTTGGCCTTGCTTTTCTACAACATCGCCGCTGTACACAACACCGACCTTTATGGTCCGATGCCTTATCAGGACTTTAAGCTAAACAAGCAGTATGCGCCCTTTAAGTACGACTCGCAAGAGTTTATCTATAAGCGTGCGGTGAAGAACATAGACGACTTTGTGGCTTGTTTCAATTACTTCAAGAAAAAATCGACGGAATATAAGGAAACGGTAGACGAGCTGTTGAACAGTCATGCTAGTATCCTTAAACAACAAGCTACGTCTAGCCCAGACGAAACAGCCGATTGTTGGATACGTTTGGCCAACTCGGTAAAGTTGCGTATGGCTATGCATATCGTTAAACGAGATGCAAGCTTGGCTAAAAAGTGGGCGGAAGAAGCTGTGAATAGTGGAGTGATAACAAATCGCGACCAAGAGTTCTACATGCCTGCTGGTTCTGCAATCGGACAAACTCATCCGCTTGCTGGAGTTTCTGAGTGGAACGACCTCGCTCCCAGTGCCAGCTTCGTTACCTTGCTTAAGAGCTTGAACCACCCATACGTGCAAGAGGCTAAAGACGACTATGCACCGCTCTTCACGCTTAATAAGGGTGACATCACGTCTACGGATGGTACGCTTACCGAAGGTAGAACTATCGTGGTGGGCATACGTTCAGGCTCGAAGGTGAAAGCAGGACAGGGTTCTGATAACCCCTATACGTCGTTTAGCGTGTATAATCGCGCCCTGGTTGATAAAGCGCCACTGTATCTCTTTAAGTGTGCCGAGGTTGATTTCTTACGTGCCGAAGGCGCTTTGCGCGGATGGCAAATGAAGGGAACAGCCGAAGAACTTTATAAAAAGGGTATTGAGAACTCTATGTTGCTAGAACCCTATGACACCAAAGCAGATGAATTGAGTGCAAGATTGCAAGCATATCTCATGGTAGAGTCTCCTGTCGAGGTTGTGTATAAAGACCCAACAGGGAAAACACCTAACGAAACAACGCGCACGAAGATTGGCGTGAAATGGGATGAAAGCGACGACAGGGAGGTGAAACTCGAAAAGATTATCACACAGAAGTACATCGCATTGTTCCCCAATGCCTTCGAGGCTTGGACCGAAATGCGCCGTACGGGTTATCCCAAACTCTTCCCCGTGCTTACCAGATATAACGACGGAAGCTTGAATCCCGGCGACTTGGTTAGGCGAATGATATTCCCCAACGACGACCAAGCATCAATAGCCGACATCCAAACCACTGGATTGGATGCGCTTGGAGGCCCCGACCAACAAGGTACGCGCCTTTGGTGGGATGTGCAAACGCCGTCTAACTTCTAGTCCCTAAGCGATGAATTCTGGGGTTTATGGGTTGGTAGGAATTTCGAATGCTAAGACCTTCGGCCTGCAAACTCATAAACCCAAGATTTAAAACCAACGCATAACAATAGCATTTTATACGTGTAATTCCGCATTCTGCAACATGTGCCAGCGTAAAATCCACATATCGCTCATGGCTTCAATGGCTCTTCACTGGGCTGTTGCGAACCATTGCATGGTGGAAGATGGCCTTTGCAGGATGCTTTTTTTGTAGATTATACTAAGCATGGACACTTTTTTCGTTGTAAACTTGTGTCCGCGCAGGTCTAACTAATAAACAACTAAACCCATTATGAAGAATTTCAACAAGAACATCCTCTTTGTTGGGCTTACCCTTACTTCGCTTGGCGCACATGCTCAGGCGTACAAGGACGGGTATGTAACCTACAAAGACATTGAGTCGAGCAAGTTCCACCTTATGCTGCAGCAGTGGGATGCAAACGGCAAACTCAATGACGACGACCACTTCTTTATCTCGCGTGTAAAGCCGAAAGTGCGCTTTCGCAACAAGGCTACGCAGGTGAAGAACACGCTTGAAGCAAAAGACGACAAGCGACTGATAGCCTGGTTGCCCTACGACGACCCACACAAGAACGCATTGCCCGACGGTAACTTCAACTCGGAAGTGTTCTCGATGTGGAGCTACGTTGACCATTGGGGCGACTGGTCGATGCCACTTGGCCGAGTTCCTGCTGCGCTGCTAGACGTTGCGCACAAGAATGGTGTAGCCGTTACCTCTGTGGCAGGTATTCCTAATGCTACCATACCACCTGCTTATTCCACGCTTCTCGGCGCATTGGGCGCTAATGGCATGGCCCAGAAGGCTGCACGCTTCTTTAATTATTACGGAATTGATGGATTGGGTTACAATTCAGAGTTCTGGGGTTCAGCTGCCGACGTACAGAATGTTCGTAAGTTCCACATTGCCCTGAACAAGGAGATGGCTTCGAAGAACCCCATATTCGAGAACATGTGGTACGACGGAACGAACGACAATGGCGATATTGCCTTCGACCGCGGTCTGGGTGGCCATAACCGTAAGAACTTCGGAAAGAAGGGAGAAGAGGCTGCGTCGTTGTTCTTTAACTATAACTGGAATAAGACGGGACTCCTTGAAAGGTCGGTTGCTTATGCACATAACATTAACCGCGACCCGCTTTACCTGTATGCTGGTATCAACATGCAAGGTGGCGAACCGAGGAGTAATCGTATCTGGACGCTCTTGCAAACCCAGCCTATTTCTATCGGATTGTGGGGTGCTCACTCGCGTAACATGTTCTGGGAGAGCCGCAACGAGAAGGGTAGCGACCCCGAAACCATGCAACGCACCTACATGTTGCGTACCGAACGCTGGTTTACAGGTGGCACGCGCAACCCTGCCAACTGCCCGGATGTGGGTAGCAGCCTGCGCTATCATGCCGATAACTTTGATTTCCAAGGCATGTCGCCCTTTATGTCGGCACGAAGCAGCCTCTCTTGGGATCTTTCTAAAGAGCCTTTCGTAACTCGTTTTAACCTGGGTAACGGTAAGTTCTTCAACTGGAACGGTGTTCGTCAGCACGATAGACAATGGGCCAACGTTGGCGTTCAAGACTATCTGCCCACATGGCGTTGGTGGTTCACCTCCGAATTGATGGGTCGCGAAAGCAGCAAAGTGCCACAAGATGGCCTTGATGCCGAGTTCGTATGGGACGATGCCTACATGGGCGGTTCAACCATGCGCGTATATGGCTCAATAGATAAGGAGTATCTGCAACTCTTTAAAACACGTTTCGACCTGCAAAAGGGCGACGTTATCACGCTGAAATATAAGATGAAGGCCGGTGCTGCCAAGATGAACTTGGTGCTAACCGCCGAAGGTAGCGAGACAACCGAGCATGCCTACGCCCTGAGAGCTAAGGAAGAATTGGCCGATGCCGACGAGTGGGTAAGCAAGAGCTTTGTTGTGGGCGACGATTTCAACGGCAAGAAATTGGCGTTGGTTGCTCTGAAGTTTGAAGAAGCCAGCAACATAAACCTCTACATGGGCGAATTGTCTATCACGCGCGGCGATTACGCAATGCCGCAAAAGCCCATCAACCTCAAAGGCAAACTACTTTCGTTCAACGCTAGTGGCGTGGATGCTAAGCTTACTTTCGACATGCCCAACCAAGTGGCTAAGGGTGAGCCTTGCTACAACCTCGATGTTAACACCTCGCTCTTTAAGCTTTACGCACAAGAAGAGGGCAAGAACCCTGTTTGCATGGGCATAACCACATCGTGGGGCGCATTTATCTATCGCATTCCTGTTGACCCCTCGAACAACAATCCCAAAGTGAAGCTGGGTGTTTCGGCTGTGTCGCTCGATATGAATCGTGAGTCGGACATTAGCTGGACCACAGATTTCACGCCTACTGGCTACGATTATACCGACGACATCACCATCTCGCAGACTATGATTAAGCCCAACGAACCTTTCGAAATGAGCTATGCAGACCCACGCCATAAGGCTGGCGACTGGAAGTTGGTGGGTGCTAATGGACAGGTAGTGTTCTCTGGCAACGGTGTTTCGGTGAAGGTTCCCGGCATTCCTAGCGAAGGCGTGTACAAACTGGAACTCAACGGCGATGTGAACGGTTCACCCGTTCTGCGCACCTTTGATAGTTTCGTACAGGTTACGAGCGAACATATCGGTGCTATTCCTCAAATCAAAACGCTTACTGCCAACGGCAAGAACGAAAACATTGAAATAGAGGCTGGAAAGGCTGTTGATTTGGCTTACACGGGCCGCAAGAGCGATGGACAACTCTCTCGCGCGTTGAAGGTTAACGAGAAGGGTATCGGTATCCGCTCTAATCCTCTTGGCTTTAACAATATGCAACGTGCTTGGACACTTTCGTTCTGGGTGAAGTTCAACAGCATACCAGCTGGTTCGATGCAGGTGCTCGACCTACGCGACCAAACCACGACATGGCCACAAAACAACTGGGGCTCGTTCTGGTCTACTTACGAACCTGCTAGCAAAACCCTCTCGTTTGTTATCCGTCATAACCAAGGTGGTGGCGACGAGCACAAAACGCATTGGAAGGTTGATTTCGCACCTAACACTTGGACGCACCTCACCTTTGTGATGCAGCACGTACCAGGACAAGGTATCCGCGAAGTGATTTACGTTAACGGCAAGCAAGCCGAAGTATCAAGCTGGCAATTTGGCTCACAAACGGGTACGGGATTGCCTACTGTTTACCAGAACCCAGGTTACTATTGGTCGCGTGGCGACAGAAGCTGGTTCCTCATTGGTAAGGGGCGTCACCAAACTGCTGCCATCGATGGCGTAGTAGACGATGTGAAGTTCTTTGACCGTGCGCTCAACGACAACGAAGTGGCTGCGAGCATGAACAATGCCGATGCAACGGACAATCCGCTTGGCTTCTGGAACTTTGAGAACGCTCCATCTGCAAACCACGAGTTTGCCAATGTTAAGAATACCGAGGCTCCCATATCTGCCATAGACGTTGTAACAGGTGCAGGTGAAGGACAAGGTAGCATCCAGCCCATCAAGCCCGATTTCACTGCAGGTAGCGCATTCTGCAAAGGCACTGGTTTCCAAGTTAAGACCACCGCAGAATGGAGCGCACCTAAGGGTAAGCTTAGCGACATGAGCGGCAACGGCGAGTCTGGTAAGGCTAAGGTGGCCTATGCACAGCCTGGAAGCTACAAGGTAACGCTTACCTTGCAGAACGCTTATGGCAAAGACATGCGTACGTTCAGCGTTATCAAGGTGGGTAACTCCACGGGTATTGATGGCGTTGAAAGCAGCGATGCTCAACCCAAGGCTTACACCGTTGGCGAAGACATCCTCGTTGACTGCCCACAAGAAGGCAACTATCAGTTTGAGGTTTACGCCCTCGATGGCACTCGCCTCTTGGCTCAGGCCGTGAAGGTTGCTGCTGGCAACAACGTTCGCCTGCACATTGCCAACAAGGGTGTTTACATCTTGAAGATTCGCAAAGACGGCAAGTCGCTGCCTAGCGTTAAGTTGTTGCGTCAATAAGATGCCAACAAGCCTATAACCGAGGCACGCTAAACAAAGCCAACTCGGTAACTTATATCTCTACGCCGACAAGGACTTTTGTTCTTGTCGGCGTTTTTTGTGCAAGTAAGGAAAGGTGAAAAGAGGATTAAAGGCATTTAAAGGTGAAAAGGTGAAAAGGTGAAAAGGTGAAAAGATGGCTGCGTACCTTTGAAAGGTGAAAGGGTGAAAAGGTGAAAGGGTGAAAAGATGGCTGCGCCCCTTTGAAAGGTGAAAGGGTGAAAGGGTGAAAGGGTGAAAAGATGGCTGCGCACCACCGATGAAAAAGCAAGCCTAATGCGGCCAAAATCTAGACCGCCTAGTGTACCTAGAAAATCTAGAATAACTAGGGCACCTAGAAAACCTAGTGTACCTAGAAAATCTAGAATAACTAGGACACCTAGAAAACCTAGTGTACCTAGAAAATCTAGAATAACTAGAGCACCTAGAATGCCTAGAAATCCTAGATAAACAAAATAAGCCTAGAACAACTAGCTAACCCACCCCAGCCAACCTACTAAACCTAGCGCCTGCCAACCAAAGAATGTATTGTTTTCAGCAAAGATTTTAACATTATAAGTGCCCTTTTCCTGAACCAACCGCTCACCTCATCGCAAAAAATCGATTCTCGCGAAGGTTTGTTTTAATGCTAAATAGGGTTAGCATGTGCATGCGGCAAAATGAATATAAATTTAAGACAATCGCCATTTGCACCATTTTCAGGGCAATTTGCCCCTAAACGAAGTGCAATATGCTGCTAAATGCAGTGTGTTTTGGTGCTAAATGCCTTGCGTTTTGCACCAAAACGCAAGGCGAAATGCCGCTAAATGCAGTGCGATTTGCCGCTAATTGCTAGACGAAAAGCATAAATATCCATAGCAAATGTATAAACAAAACCTCTTCGAACCATGAAGCAGATGGCCAAAAAGGGCAAAATAACCATCAAAAAGTAGGCTTTTAGGGGCTAAAAGGCCGTAATTGGGGGTAAGAAATAATGGGCCAGCAACCAAAATAGAAAGGCAAAATGGTGCAAAATGCAGTTTTTTGGCTTAAAAACCGATAGGCCTCAAGGCGTGAATGGGTAGAAAGGGTAGACATTTGCCTACTTTTTAGCCAATGTTTTCGCTAGAACGGAGCGAAAATTAGAGCGACATTGTAAAATAAAAGATAGCAATTTAAGTTTTTGAGTGAATGAGTTGATAAGTTGTCGAGTTAGTGCGTTGGTGTCTTCGGGAGTTGTTGGCTTTGTGTGTGTGTATAAACCAGTGCGTTGATTTGTCCAGCATCCCTCTCAATTTATAGAAAGATTAAAAGTCAAGACAAATTCAGTGACTAAAATTGCAAAGCCAATTACTTTCTCTTTGCTTGGGTGGGGCATGCGTTAAAGCTTAGTTGCTTGTATATACCAACTTGGTATATGTATAAAGAAAAAGATGACGGCATGATCACTCATCCCGTCATCCCAAAGAATAATGTTAACGGACGTTGGTGTGTTGCAAAGCGATAATGCTAAGAGCAGTTACGATTGTAACGCCAACCAACATCGCGATTGTTTCAAAATCTAATAACATAATCTTTAACCTTAAAATCTATCAAACTACTAACCTAATGAAAACTTATTATGAAAAGCATTCTCTCGAATACAATGCAAAGTTACGATGTTTTTTTTAATCCTGCAATACTTGTGCCGAAAAATCTGCAAAATTTCCACGAAATTGATGTTTGTCAACGCTTTTTATGTTTTATGACATAAAAAGGCGCAGTTTGTAAAGCCATGTTTATAAAATTGTTTAGTTGTAAAGCGTTTTTCTATGTCGAGCAACTTTACTTTTCCGAAGATAAATATACCCATGTGATGTACCTCGTGTTGAAAGATTTTTGTAACTTTGCGGCAATATGAATACCATCTTTTAAACGTTACGCACAAATGCTACAACGCGATTATATAAAACGACTTATCCGCGAATTTGCGGAGGCCCTACGCCGAATGCTTGACCAAAAAGAGGTTGCTAAAAGGCGTGAGTCTATCCGCCAGTTGTACGAACAGTATTTAGGCCCGTACAATCTGTACCATTTCGCAACCATCGACGAGTTGATGTTGGCCATTCAGTCGTATCCCGAAGACGAGCGATTGGAACGACTGGCGATGTTGGCCGAATTGTATTACGCCGAAGCTGATACCGAAGCGTCGGCGTCCGATAGGGAAGTGCTATTGCAAAAGGCTTTCAACCTTTTTGAATATCTTGAAAGAGAAAGCGGCGTGTACTCGATGGAACGCCGCGGCAAGATGGCCGAATTGATGAAACAGCTAAGCAAATAGCCAAGAACCGATGGCCGCTGCTTGGCCTTGTGCGTGTTTTTTTTTGGTGTAAAAGATGTGCCTATGCCTTGCCTTTGCCTTTTTGATGAAGCGATGAAGAGGCAAGTGCGTGGTTACAGGCCGTTTGGTGCTGCCGCTGTATGGCTAACAGCATTTGGATATGTTGTGGCAAGCGTTGATATAAGGGCTACTTGTGAGGGATAGGCACTATTCGGCTAGAGTAGACTATAAGTAAGATTGCCATTCCCGCCTATCTTGTTCTGTGAAAAAAGTGTGCGAATAAAAACACCTTAGTATATGAAACGAAAACTATTAACTATTGCCTTTGCACTGTTCGCCGCAATGCTCATGGCACAAGAAAAACCGCGGCGTGCCGTATACAACGAGTTAGCTGGCGCAGCGGGCATTATTGGCGCGAATTTCGATTCGCGCTTTTCGGCTAACAGCCATCTGGGCTATCGCCTGGGGTTGGCCTTTAATGCAGGCCGAACATCTGATAAAAGCGAAGGCGGCGCTTGCGTTTATCAAGGGCCGGCGGCGGTGTTCGAGGCTTACGGCCTTATTGGTGGCGCTAACCATAGCTTGGAATTGGGGGTGGGGATGATGCACGGCATCTTTAAACGCGATTATGAGTGGGATGCAACGCCCCCTCTCGGCATGTCGTCTGATCCGCCCGAGATATGGAAGTATGGTTACTATGGCTTTGCGAACGTGGGTTATCGCTATCAGCCTGCCATAGGTTTCTTTCTCCGCGCTGGTGTCAACCCAACGTTTGTTCCCGAAACCCATTACGGCATCTCTCGTTTCCTTGTATATCCTTACTTAGGCCTAGGCTTTGCCTTTTAAGCTTTAATAGGCGGCCGACCAGCAGGCTCAGCTTGGCGATAAGACCCAGTTTGTTGCTAACTAAAAAACAATCGGGAAGCCCAGACAGCCTAGGCATCCCGATGTGATAAGCCACATAGCCCCGTGTTGACTGTGGCCGTGAAGGCGTGGAAGCGGGCTTTATTTCTCTTCCAACATGGGCAGATACTTGCCGTAACCCTGCTTTTCCATATCTTCTTTTGGTACAAAACGCAGCGATGCGCTGTTGATGCAATAGCGCAACCCGCCCGTTTCTTTGGGGCCATCGTTAAATACATGGCCTAGATGCGCGTTGCCTTTGGCCGAACGAACCTCGGTGCGCAGCATGCCATGCGAACGGTCTTCGATGTTGTTTAGCAATTGGTTGTCGATGGGTTTGGAGAAAGCCGGCCATCCACAGCCCGAATCGAACTTGTCGGTAGAAAGGAAAAGCGGTTCGCCCGTGGTAACATCCACGTATATGCCGGGGCGAAACTCATGGTCGTATTCGTTTGCAAAGGGGCGTTCGGTGGCCGCATTCTGCGTAACTTCGTATTGCAGGGGCGTTAGTTTGCTTTTCAATTCTTCGTCAGAGGGCTTGGCGTAGACTTTCTTTTCACCTGTTTCCTTGTTGGCTTTGCGGGCCATGTCGAACAAGGCTTGTGGCAGGTGGCAGTAGCCCGTAGGGTTCTTGTCGAGGTAGTCTTGGTGATAATCCTCGGCATCGTAGAAGTTTTTCAGGGGCAACACCTCCACTTGCAGCGGTCGGTCGTAGCGTTTGGCCACCTTCGCCATTTCTGCTTGGATGATGGGCAGGTCGTTAGGGTTGGTGTAATAGATGCCCGTGCGGTATTGCGTGCCCACGTCGTTGCCTTGTCGGTTGAGCGAAGTGGGGTTAATCGCCTTGAAATAGAGTTGCAACAGCAGCGAAAGCGGTAGGCGTTCGGGGTCGTATGCCACGCGTACAGCCTCGGCAAAGCCCGTTTTGTCTGTGCAAACCTCTTGGTACGAGGGGTTCTTGCCATGTCCGTTGGCATATCCCGTTTGCGTGTCGGTCACGCCGTCGATTTGTTTCAGAAAGTGTTCTGTACCCCAGAAGCATCCGCCGGCCAGGTATATTTCTGCTTTTGTGTTCATTGTTTGTCCTTTCTTTTCTTGGTTTTTACTATTGCCAGTGCAGCATGCCATAACTGTACATAGTGCGGTTATGGCCAATTTCATTGTCAGTCTGTTCATCTTTGTTTGTTTTGAGTTACCACAAAACTATACATTTTTGCGCAAATAACCAAAGAATGCCAACTTTTTGAACGTTATTTAAAGATAAAACATTACTTTTGCACTAAGCCGATGTTGTGCGGCATACTTTTAGTAGGGTGGTGTCGCCCACGTTTTGAAACTTCATTTACTTGCAAACAACATGCAAATACGATTGGCAGCAAAGGCCGACCTCGATGCCGTGATGCGCCTGCTGGACATCGGTAGGCAGCGTATGGTGGCCACAGGCAACACCCAACAGTGGGTGGAAGGCTATCCACAGCGTACCACGGTTGAAGAAGACTTGCGCCGTGGGCAATGTTATGTGGGCGAGGATGCAGGGCGAGTGGTGGCTACTTTTGTGTTGGCAGAAGGTCCCGACCGCACATACGCGCGCATTTGGCAAGGCCAATGGCTAGACAACGAACGTGCTTACCACGTTATTCATCGCATGGCCGCCGAAGAAACGCAACGCGGCGTGTTTGCCGAAGTGGTGAAGTTTTGCAAGTGCAGGGCCAAGAACTTGCGTATCGACACCCATCGCGACAACGCC
>ERZ773014.449-NODE-449-length-28131-cov-7.530631_pt1 | contig 28131 bp, 26 predicted proteins | sample MGYA00580841_ERZ773014 | MGnify/ENA primary metagenome ERZ773014 (study PRJEB29015, sample SAMEA2737989) | human oral metagenome | biome: human oral; feature: human-associated habitat; material: dental | place: China | collected 2067 ... | reverse complement strand
ACACGGGACTGCATGCCATCGGCATCTACGAGGACGAGCTGACCGTCTACCGCATCGTTGCTGCGTGTTTCAAGCCATTTTGAGGAAAAACCTTATTAAAAATTTGCAGCATTGGCACGAAGTAGCTACCTTTGCGACGAAATTCATTCCACAGATGAACTTCTTCGGGGTGCTACCGCCGTTGCGGATGCTGAGATTAGACCCATGGAACCTGAAACAGGTAATGCTGGCGAAGGGATAAATTAAAATTTCCACGTGTTTTCTTCATCAACACTGCGTTGCGTTGTTAAAAGCGAAGTACTCCAATGAAATCCATTGTTGGATGAACAGAATGTATCATTTTTAACAACGATTATCGTATGAAATCATTATCTTTCGCATGGCTCTGTGTTGCTTTGCTGGCAACTACGGCAGAAACTAAGGCCGAGAAGCTCGACACGCTTAAAACTTATGAACTGCAAAATGTGCAAGTGACGGCCACACGTGCGCAGCACAACACCCCCATGACATTTAGCAATCTCACCCAGCAAGAGCTTGCAAAACACAACCACGGACAGGATATTCCTTCGCTGTTGAGCTTTATGCCCAGTGTAACCTTCACGTCGGATGCGGGCAACGGCATAGGCTACACGGCACTAAAGGTGCGCGGAACCGATCCGTCGCGCATCAACTTCACAGCCAACGGAATCCCCTTAAACGACGCCGAAAGCTCACAAGTGTTCTTTGTGAACATGGGCGACTTCATCAGTAACGTCAAAGACTTGCAGATTCAGCGCGGCGTCGGCACTTCAACCAATGGCAGTGCGGCCTTCGGAGCTACGGTAAATCTGCAAACCGATGCACCTTCTCTGAAACCGTTCGTGACGCTCTCGACCGCAGCAGGTAGTTACGCGTCTCACAAAGAAACGCTCCTTTTCGGTTCGGGACTTCTGCAAAATCACTGGAGTTTCAACGTGCGTCTGTCGAATATCGGCAGCCACGGCTACATCGACCGCGCAACATCGAGTCTCAACTCCTATTTTCTGCAAGGCGCTTACAGCACTCGTAGTACCTTGGTAAAATGGCTTACGTTCAACGGAACCGAACGCACGTACATGGCTTGGGATTACGCTTCGTTGGCACAAATGGCGCAATATGGGCGGCGTTACAATCCCGCTGGCGAATACACCGATGCTAACGGGCAAACACAATATTATCCCAACCAAACCGACAACTATCATCAGCAGAACTATCAGCTCATTTGGAATCAGCTCGTCTCGCCTGCTTTCAACTTCAACATTGCGCTCCATTACACTGCGGGTAATGGCTTTTACGAACAATATAAGGCGCAACAGAAGCTGAAGAAATATGGATTTCCACCCACTTCGCCCATTGCCGACCTCATTCGCCGCAAGCATTTAAGCAACGATTTCTATGGATGGGTGTATGCACTCAACTACCAACAGGCACGTTGGAATGTCACTTTGGGAGGCGCCAACAACCGGTATAGCGGCCGACATTTCGGTAAAATTCTCGCCATCGTCAATGCTGCCGTGCCCTATTCTCCACTACAAGAATACTATCGCAACAAAGCTGAGAAGACCGAAAACAGTGTTTATGCCAAAGCCAACGTAGCGTTGGTGAAAGGGCTTAGCGTCTATGCCGACCTGCAATATCGCAACATCAACTATCGGTTGCAAGATCCCAACGACAATCCCACAACGGCTGCCAATGCACCTTGGCGCTACAACGAGCACTATCACTTCTTCAATCCCAAGGCCGGTCTGTTTTTTCAGCCCACAGAAGCACACGCATTCTATCTTTCTTGGGCCGTGAGCCATCGCGAACCCACGCGCAATGACTTTGAAGGAACGCTACGCCAACTGCCGCGTGCTGAACGAATGACCGACTGGGAAGCAGGCTACAAGTTGGCTTTACCACGCTTGACCATGGGCATCAACCTTTATTCCATGCACTACAAAGACCAGTTTGTGCTCACAGGCGAAATCAATTCCACAGGCGAAATGATTCACCGCAACGTGGGAACATCCTATCGGGAGGGCATAGAATGGCAGGCGTCGTGGCAACCGCTCAACTGGTTTAAATGGCAAGCCAACGCGACATTCAGCCGCAACCGCGCCAAAGACTGGATGGTAGAGAGCAATGCAGGGCGACCGCTGCGCTTTGGAACAACCCATTTAAGCTTCTCTCCCGACGTGCTGGCCAACCAAATCATTACTTTTACACATGGAGGATTTGAGGCGATGGTGCGCAATCAATTCGTCAGTCGACAACACATGACCAACGACAACAACACGAATCTCATGTTGCCAAGCTATTTTCTGACACATTTGGATGCCAACTATAGTTTCCATCTGCCGTCCATTCGCCGCATCACAGTGGGCATCACCATCTACAACCTCTTCAACAAAAAATATTTCTCCAATGGCTATGCCAGCGCTGAATATGACAATATGGGGCGCGAAGTCTCCTCTTCGGCTGTCTATTCAGCACAAGCCACAGCACATTTCATGACGTATTTAACGATTACTTTGTAACGCATGATGCAATTTCTCACACAGCATGGGCTCGACTTGCTCACCACTTTCCTTGGCATCGTCTATCTCGTTTTAGAATATCGTGCCAGCACCTGGCTGTGGATTGTGGGCATCATCATGCCGCTACTCGATGTGTGGCTCTATGCCACACATGGTCTTTATGGCGATGCGGGCATGGCCGTCTACTATACTTTGGCGGCCATCTATGGGCTCGTCGTGTGGAAATTTGGACGCAAGCGCGGACAAGCGGCGAACCAACCGATGCCCATCACCCACATGAAACGACGTCACTACCTGCCCCTTTGTGCATTTTTCTTGTTGGCATGGGGCATCACTTATTGGCTCTTGCGCACGCAAACCCATTCCACGGTTCCCGCATTAGACGCTTTCACCAACGCACTTAGTTTCATCGGGCTATGGGCATTGGCACGCAAATACATCGAGCAATGGTGGGCATGGCTCATCGTCGATTTCATCAGCACCTATCTCTACCTCACCAAAGGCATTCCCTTCAAGGCGGGGCTCTACGCACTCTACACCGCCATGGCCATTGCCGGTTACTATAAATGGAAACGAATGATGCAACAACAACATGACACACTACCCTAAAATAACGCCTGAAACCCCATTTGATGCCGTCATCGTGGCCAACGGAGCCTTTCCCAAACACGAGACATTACTACGCATTTTGCACCACGCACCGCATGTGATTGCTTGCGATGGTGCCGCCGAAACGCTCTTAGATGCGGGCTTCACTGCTCAGCAAATGACAGTGATTGGCGATGGAGACAGTCTGGCACCAAGGCTCAAACGACAATTACATTTCATCTCCATCAGCGAACAAGATGACAACGACCTTACCAAAGCTACACGCTATGTATGCACACAGCACGGGCAAGCGCAACCGCAACTGGCCGCTAACCGCCGTCTTCGCATTGCTTATCTCGGTGCAACGGGCAAACGCGAAGACCACACTTTGGGCAACATCGCCCTCATGATGCATTATTACGACCACTTCAACGTGCAGCCATTCATGCTCACCGATGAGGGAGTTTTCATTGCGGCATGTGGCGATTGTCATTTCGATGTCACACCGGGACAGCAAGTAAGCCTCTTCAACTTTGGTTGCCAACAATTAGAAAGTCAAGGGTTGCACTGGCCCATCTATCCATTTGATGCCCTTTGGCAAGGCACTTTAAACGAAGCAGTGCACCCCATCATACAGATAAAAGCCGATAATGCCTATCTCGTGTACATCACATGGACGTTTTATTGACATTTAACCAAATTTTAAAGTCAAAAATTTGCATGGTAAAAGAAAACATAGTACCTTTGCTTCATAAATCATTATATAGACTACTATCATTTAGAGTTACACACGTTACCGAAACATTTTCGTGAGAAAGATATTCGTAACGCATGGTTAAGACTATTTAGTTTGATTATAAGAGATGCTGGAATCGTGAGGTTCCGGCATTTTTTGTGCACTTAATCTCATGCATATTACGGTGCAATCTGCCTCATTTTAGCACGTGATTAGAGTCACTTTGCACGGTAATATGAGGCATATTGCAAGGCAATGACAAGCGACTTGCTGTTTCATACTTTTATTGCCATGATGAACTGATGTGCGTTCAGCGAAATCAAGCGATGGTGCGTCCCTTGTCAATGTCCTTATATTCTGTATTTATTTATGTTGAAAAATCAAAGCAGGTAGAACTGTTTGCATATTAAGCTTGTCCCGAACTTGCGTAATACATCAGTGCAAGCCTTAGCAATGTTTTCTGCCGTGTGCTCAGATGGAGTAGAGCTGCCACGGATGTATATCAATAGGTGGAAATAAAAAAATGCTGTTTCCGACGTTGGAAACAGCATTTTTCGGTTCGAATCGATTTTAATAGCCGAAAATCTCTTCGGTGGTGAGCCGCTTCACGGGCGCAATCTTTTCTAATTCTTTCATATCAAGTTCTTTCTCATCGCCCAGCACAATGTAACGGTAGGTTTTGTTGGCAATGTTCTGATGGGCAAAGTTTACTACGTCTTTCAGCGTGATTTGGGGCAGTGCGTCGTAAACCTGCTGCATGTAGTCGTTGCTCAGACCGAGTTGTTTCATTCTGAGATAGCGCGTGATGACGCCATAACGTGTGACGCGGTCGCTCTGAATGGACTTGATGAGGCTCTGTTTGGCCAAGTCGAATGCTGCCTCGTTCTCGGGCATGTTGTTGACGATGTCGTTGAACACGCGCAGGCAGTCGCTCATCTTGTCGTTTTGTGAGATGATTTGTGTGAGGAAATATTCATCTTCGTTCTTCATTTGTGGCATTGCATAGCGGGCACCGGCGTTGTAGGCTAAGCCGCGGGTCTCTCTCAGTTCTTGAAAGACAATGGAATTCATGCCACTGCCAAAATACTGGTTGAACAACATCTCGGTGGGTGTTTTGCTGACATTCCACTGGTTGCCCTCGTTGTGATATTGGCGCAAATAGATGTTTTTCGCCTTGAAAGGTGCCAGGAGTACTTCGTTTTGGGGTGTTTGCTGCAAACGATAGCTCTTGTTGACGGGCAGTTTGAGCAGCGTTTTACCCACTTTGTGCTCGCGCTGCACGATACTAATGAGTTGCTGCTCGGTAGCGGGTCCGTAGTAGAGCACGCTGTGAGGCATGCGGGTGAGGTTGGTGATGAGTTGCACCATCGACTGCGGATTCATGGCGCGCAACTGTTCAACGGTGCAGATGTTGCGCGTGGGATTGTAGGCACCGTAGCGGGCATAGTCCAACAGTGCAAAAGAATTGGTGCGTTGGTTCTTCTTTTTGTCGTCGCGGTTCTTTGCTACTACATCGCAGTAGCTGAGCCATGAGTTTTTATCGGCTTTCGCTTGGTGCAGCACCTGTTCTAATAGTCGCAGTGCGCGTGGCATGTTTTCACTCAGCCCGGACAGGGTGACGTTGAGTTTATTTGCGCTGACATTGATGTTGTACTGGCAGGCAAGGTTGTAGAAGGCTTGTTTCAGCTGCGAGACTGTGGTGTTCTGCGCGCCGATATAGTCTAAATAATCGGCTGCATAGTCGTAGCGTTTGTCGGCGGTGGTGCCAAAGTCATAATGGAAGGTGAGCACGAAAAGTCCATCGTTGGGATTGCGCTTATAGATGAGTGGCATGCCGTTGATCTTCTTGCCCAGCGATAGTTCTTTGCTGAAATCAAGAAACTTGGGCTGTATCGGCGTTGTTTTGCTCAAGCGAATGCTTTTCAGCAGTGCACTTTCATATTCGCGGTTGGCGGGAATAGGTGTGATGATGGGTTTTTCGATTTTTTTCAGTGTGCTGTCTACGCCCTGCCGTTTATAGACGCAAACGAGGTTGTTTTCGCCAAAATGCTGGCTGACAAAGCGCTGGATGTCTTGTTTTGTGATCTTTGCCTGTCGATCAAGCTGCAGTGCCACGTCGCTCCAGCGCTGGTCGTTAACAAACGCGTGTACCATGAAGCTGGCGCGCAGGATGTTGTTTTGTAAATCTTCAAAATAGTGCAGTTTCTTGTTAGCCATGACGGCAGGCAGCAGTTGATTGCTGAATTCTCCGCGTGCCAACTTGTTAATCTGTTCAAGTAGCAGTTTTTTCACCTGTTGCAGGGTTTGGCCATGCAGGGGCGAAGCTTCGATGATGAATGCCGAGTAGTCATGAAGCCCGTCAAAGTCGACTCCAACATCCTGCACCTTCATAGGCTGTAATAAATTGATGTCGATGAGGCCTGCCTGCCCGTTGTAGAGCAGGTGACGCACGAGATCGAGCGTGTCGCTCTGCATATCGTTCTCGCCTTTGAAGCGCCAGGCCATCATCAGGTTTTCAGCATCCTGTCCCACGACGGTTGTATCGCGTTGCGCGGTGATTTTGGACTGCGCAGGAAACTCGGGACGAGTGAGGTTGGTTGACGGCTTCCACTGGCCAAAATATTTGTCGATGATGGCGATGGTTTCGTCGGGATTGAAGTCGCCCGCCAGAACAATGGCTACGTTATTGGGCACATAGTAGCGATGGAAGTAATTTTTGATGTTGACAATGGATGGATTTTTCAGATGCTCCTGTTCACCGATGGTGGTTTGTGTTCCATAGGGGTGGGTAGGTGTGAGCAGCTTCCACAACGCGGCATATTCCTTCGAACCGTCGCTTGCCATGGAGATGTTTTTCTCTTCATACACGGCTTCCAGCTCGGTGTGGAACCCGCGAATGACCATGTTTTGGAAGCGGTCGGCTTGTATGCGTGCCCAATTATCGATTTCATTCGTGGGAATGTTCTCTACATAGCAGGTAACGTCGTTGCTCGTATAGGCGTTGGTGCCTTCCGATCCAATACTCGACATGAGCTTGTCGTACTCGTTGGGTATGTTGTATTGCGCGGCCAGTTGCGAGACGGAATCAATCTGGTGATAGGCGGTTCTACGCTGAACGGGGTCGGTCAGCGTGCGATACTGCTCGTAACGGCGTTCGATTTCGTCCAAGTAGGGTTTCTCCTTAGCGTAATCGGTGGTGCCAAATTGTTGCGTGCCTTTAAACATGAGGTGTTCGAGATAGTGGGCCAAGCCCGTGGTCTCTGCCGGATCGTTACGCGACCCGGTGCGCACAACAATGTTGGCTTGCAGGCGTGGACGCTCCTTGTTGACACTCATGTAGACCTTTAACCCGTTGTCAAGGGTGTAGATACGGGCTTGCATTGCGTCTCCCTTCACGGTAACGAAGGAATAATTTTTGGCCGAAAGCGTTGCAAGCGTGCACAGCGCTACCGACATGAAAATGGTTCTTAAATGCATCATATTTTTTAGTTTTCAAAATTGATTTCGTGATCTAAACTGTTGATAAAATCGTCGAGCACATGGGGTTCGACATCTCCCATGGCATATTCTTTCTCGGCATCCTTGCGTATTTCGGCAATCCATGCGCGACGTGCCTGTACGTAATCGTCGTGGATTTGTTCGGCTGTGGTATCGGTAATTTCGTCCACGTGGTAGTAATTGCATATCATGTGATAGGTCCACGCCCACTGATAGTCGCGATAGTGGTGGTGGATTTCCTCAAATCGGCGGATGACGTCTTGAATCGTCTCGATATTTCCTTGCTTGATGTCGTGGCATAGGCGTTGCTCCTCGGTATCGGGCAGCAGCAGCCCGCTCAGGTCGTTCCACGTGCCTTGCCCGACAGTCGTGGTGGGTTTGGCGTAATTTCCCTGCTGTTTATAAACGCGCTTGAGCACGGCACCCATGTAAATGCGCAGGGCGATGTCGTAGTACTTGATTCCCTTGTTTAACGAGCTGGCATGGATGACATAATTATGATAGGTGTAGGATGCCACGTCGGTCCCACTGGCTTCGCGCAGTTTCTCCAAGATTTCTTTGCCTTGCAGGATTTCGCCGACGGAGAAAGGCGATAACCAATCGAAGTTTACGATGCTTTTGTGGGATCCGGGCATGCGCACATCACGTTTCGGCCACTTTCGGATATCGCGATACAAACCCACAGTGGTGATGTTGCGGCCGGGCGAAAGATACATCGTGTCGCCATAGGCAACGAGATAGGAAAAGGGGAGGTTGCGTGTGTCGGGATGATACATCAGCTTGCCAAAGCACACCGAGAACGTTCCGATGTGAGCAGGCATGAGAATGTAGGCGCCGCTGGCTGTTTTCGTGCCGCGTTCGAGTATGCCATAATGCATTGGCCCCATCTTGTAGGCGTGATTACTGAAATTGGTGGCGCTCCCGGCGTTATAGAATGAGAATTGTCCGCCGATGAGCAAACTACTCTTGTGATGGCTGGAAGTGAATGGACCGCAGAACGCTGCGCACGCTTCACCATTGCTCATGTAGGCATTGGCAAAGAAAATGCTCGTTGATGCAGTGAAACCGTTGCTGATGTGACAGGCTTCGCCCACGAAACAATCTTGCATCTTCACGCTGTTGGTGATGCTACTGCCTTCGCTGATGATGGTGTTCTCGCAGATGACACCCGTGCCGATGTATACGTTGGCAGCGGGCGTGCTCAGAATGGTGCAGTCGCTTAATCGCGAAGCTCCGTTGATTTCGCAGTCGTCGTGGACGATGGTGTTGTTGACTTCGCGTGTATTGACAATTTTCACATGATTACCAATGTAGGCTTGGTCGGAACGGTGGCGGGCAATATCTTCGTTGATGAGGCGACGCAGCTGATCCTTGAGCGTGCGGTCGTTGAAATGCTTCACCATGAAAGCCGCCAGCTGGCTGTTCAGGTCGCTGAAGAGAATGACGTTGCCGTCGCCCACTTCGTTGAGTACCGAGATGAGATTGCCCTCGCCATAGGTGGCTCCCTCGGTTGTCTCCATGGCACTGACGTTGCTGATGTAGCAGTCGTCGCCAATCGTATAGTTGTTGATGTAGTTGCCGATGTTTTCAATCAAACAGTTGTCGCCAATGGTCACGTTGCGCAGGGTGGCGTTGTTGATGCCGCTGTGTTTGAGGAAACCACGGCTCACTTCGATGTTTTTCTCGAAGTCACCGATGTGGATTTCGCCGTAAAGCATCACGCGATGCATGTAGTTGGGCTTAAAATCCTCGCTCACATGGATATTCGTCCAGTCTTCGGCCCAACAACTTTGAACCTCAAGAATGCTGATCTCTTCGTTGGTTAGTTGTCTCATTTTCTGTCGTTTTACAGGTTATTCCATTGCAGGATAGAGGAAATCGTTGTAAGGATATTTCTGTACATGCAATTCGCGCACACGGATGTAGAGTGCCTTACGGAAGGTTTCGATGTTGCATTTGGTTTTTGCGCTGATGAAGAGACAATTATCATTGAGGCGCGCCATCCACGTACGCTCCAACTCTTCTAAGGGGATATTTTCTTTGGTGGCTGGCGTCAGATCGTCTTTTTCTTTCTCAATCCAGTGGTAATTGTCGATTTTATTGAAGATAATCATCGAGGGCTTGTCGCTGCAGCCGAGTTCCTTGAGGGTGTTATCGACGACGCGTATCTGCTCTTCGAAGTCGGGATGCGAGATGTCTACCACATGCACCAGCAGGTCGGCCTCACGCACTTCATCCAACGTGCTTTTGAAAGAGTCGACCAAGTCGGTGGGCAGTTTTCGGATAAATCCCACGGTGTCGGCCAAAAGAAAGGGGAGATTGTCCACAACCACCTTACGCACGGTAGTATCGAGGGTGGCAAAGAGCTTGTTCTCGGCAAATACTTCGCTTTTCGCCAGCAAATTCATGATGGTGCTTTTGCCCACGTTGGTATACCCCACGAGGGCTACACGAATCATGCGTCCGCGGTTCTTTCGCTGGGTGGTTTTCTGCTTGTCAATCTCTTGCAGGCGCTGTTTCAGCAAGGTGATGCGCTGCAAAATGATGCGGCGGTCCATCTCTAACTGTGTTTCGCCCGGGCCACGCAGCCCTACCGAACCTTTTCCTCCGCCCGAACCAGAGCCACCTCCTTGCCGCTCTAAGTGCGTCCAGAGTCGTTGCAACCGCGGCAGCATATAACGATATTGCGCTAATTCTACCTGAGTCTTGGCGTTGGCTGTTTGTGCACGCATCGCAAAAATGTCTAAAATGAGCGATGTGCGGTCGAGTATCTTCACCTTCAGCTCGTTCTCGATGTTGCGTATCTGTTTCGCCGAGAGTTCGTCGTCGAAGATAACCATTCCGATGGGTTCCTCGTTGTCTTCGCACTGCTCAATGTATGCTTTGATTTCCTCGAGCTTTCCTTTGCCTACATAAGTCACGGCGCTCGGGCCATTCACCTTTTGTGTGAAACGTTTCACTGTCACAGCACCTGCCGTGTCGGCGAGAAACTCCAATTCGTCGAGATATTCCTTGGTCTTAGACTCGTTTTGTGTCTCCGTGATCAAGCCCACCAAGATTGCACTTTCGGCTTTAACTTCTGAAATAACAAATTCTTTCATGCCTGTTCGTTCATTCGATAATTGAATGCAAATTTACGAAAATAGGCTGATAAAAAGGGGTGTTCTGTGCGTAAAAATCGAAACGTTTGCCATAGTTTGCAAGGACATCTTGCAGAGGGATGAAACCACGGGGTAGATTTTACAAAATGTAAGGGGGTACGTAAAAATGTGAAAGGAAAGCGTTAAAAATTTGATTTATATCAATTATTTTACTTACCTTTGCGTCTGAAAAGGATAAAGATTTCCAAAGCTACTACTACCTATAACGAAAGTAATCTATAATAGTAAATGAATACATGAGGATGTGCCAGCGATGGTGCATCCTTCTTTTGTCTGCACTATTGATATATTTGCTCAGCTTAAACAAACACTAAGAAAACTTTAAGAAACTTACTTACAACTGGGCAAATATCAAACCATCTTTACCTGCACTATCATTGCGCAATCATGCACAAATGTAGCATGAAAAAAGGAATTGCTTGTGACAATTCCTTTGCAGTGGATGGTTGTGCACTTACAGCTATTCTACGCCAACAATCTTTGTGGGTACTTGCTCTTTATTGCGGCGATTGACGACCGTGACCACCGATTGTGCCAAGCTCAGGAAAGCTTGTCCCGTGATACTGTCAGTCTTTGCAGCTGCCGGTTGACCATCGTCTCCTCCCTCACGAATGCTTTGCACGATGGGGATTTGTGCCAAAAGTGGCAGATGCATTGATTGCGCTAAGTCTTTGGCACCATCTTTTCCAAAGATGTAATATTTGTTGTTGGGCAATTCGGCTGGGGTGAAATAGGCCATGTTTTCCACCAAACCGAGAATGGGCACGTTCACTTTGTCGTTGGTATACATGTCGATACCTTTGCGCGCATCAGCCAAAGCCACTTGCTGCGGTGTGCTCACGATGACAGCACCCGTGATGGCTAACGTCTGAAGCAAGGTGAGATGAATGTCGCTTGTGCCGGGAGGTGTGTCGAGAATAAAGTAGTCGAGTGCACCCCAATCGGCATCCATGATGAGTTGTTTGAGCGCAGATGTAGCCATACCACCCCGCCAAAGTGTAGCGGTGTTGGGATCGACAAAGAAGCCGATGCTGAGCAGTTTCACGCCATATTTCTCAACCGGTTCAATCAGCTGACGTCCGTCTTTCTCAATCATATAGGGACGTTCGTCTTCCACACCGAACATTTTCGGCATGCTCGGACCGAAAATATCGGTGTCTAATAAGCCTACCTTATAGCCCAACTTGGCTAAGGCGATGGCCAGATTGGCCGAGACCGTGCTTTTGCCCACGCCACCTTTGCCCGAGCTCACAGCAATGATATTCTTCACTTCGGGCAGCGCTTTGCCCACTTCTGGACGCGGTTGCGATTTAAATTCGGTGTGTATCTCCACCTGAACCTCCTTCCCAATGTGATAATGGATGGCAGCTTCGGCTGCTTTTAACGTAGATTTGAGAAATGGATCTGTATCGCGTGGGAATATTAGGGTGAATGCAACGTGCTGTCCATTGATATGAATATCGTCGGTAACAAGCATTTCGCTCTCGACAATACTTTTCTTAGTTCCGGGATAAATCACTGTTGCCAAGGCATCCGTGATGAGTTTTGGATATAATGTTGTCATCTCTTTACGTTGTTATTTATATTTTTGTTATCGTTGAATGTTTTACGATTGCAAAAGTAGTGATAATTTTTGATATTGCCGAACGGCGTTCTTTGAAAACGAAAGCGCATGTTCTCACGAGCATGCGCTTCTCTATAACTCAACTTTTAAGATTTTTTATATGCGATTGTTTTCACAAACTCTCGCACAAACGACTAATTAAAACAAACCTCCATTCATTGCTGAATGGATTCTATTTATGATGGGTGTCACCACCCAAACGATAAATTAATTGAAGAAAAAAAAGCGGTTATGAAAATTAACCGACCGCAAAGGTAGTACTAAATTTTGAGTTTTGCAACAATTTCGTTAAAATTATTTGCTTGTTTTCAGACTACTGCGCTTGGGACGATGATAACTTCTATATTCGTCTAAAGGAATTTCTATGTCGGGCTCGTGCAGGCTTATCGCATGCGAAAGTTGAAACTTGAGGTAGCGAATGTTGAGGCCTCGCTCCATCCACATCGCCTCGTAATAGGTTTGAATGGCAAGAATTTTCTGCGTCTCGGCATCTAACCCTTCTGTGTGATACAAATCGGTTGTTGTGAAAAGTAGGGGTAGGTTGTTCGTTCTCACCATAGCCTCGGTATAGGTGTGGAGGAAGTTGGAATCGGTTTTGAGGTGCACAACTCCGCCGTTTTTTAAAAAATGACGGTATTTTTCCATGAAGAATGTGCTGCTAAGACGCTTGTGGGGGTTCTTCATTTGTGGGTCGCTGAAGGTCAACCACAGCTCGCTCACCTCATCTTGTGCAAAGAAGCGGTCGATGATTTCGATGTTGGTGCGCAGGAAGGCCACGTTGGTCAACTGGCTCTCCAAAGCTTGTTTCGCACCCGTCCACATGCGGGCACCCTTAATATCCACGCCAATGAAGTTCATCTCGGGGTAGCGTTTGGCCAGCTCCACTGTGTATTCACCTTTGCCACAACCCAATTCCAACACGATAGGGTGGTTGTTTTTAAAATACTGCTCATGCCATTTTCCCTTCATGGCAAACGGCACCTCGTCGACCATCGAGAAAGGATATTGAAACACATTGGCAAAGGTTTCCATCTCTCTGAACTTTTCTAACTTTCCTTTTCCCATACGTTTATTTTGTGTGCAAAGGTAAATAATAAATCAAGATGGCGAAAGCCCCGCCCAATATTTGTGATGTTGAGCGAGGCTTTTTGTGTAACGATGGCATGCACGCATCGTTCTATTCCTTCATCGGCGCGTTATTCAATCACAACCGATGTCCAGCCGTGACGGTCTTCCACCGTTCCATATTGAATGCCGCGCAAAGTTTCATAGAGCTTGGTCGACCATGGACCGGGTTTGTCGCCGAAAGCATACACCTTGCCGGTGTCTAAATCGTCTAAATGCGAGATGGGCGAAATCACAGCCGCCGTGCCACAAGCCCCGGCTTCCTCAAAGCTTTCCAACTCTTCTTCGGGCACTGGACGATGTTCTACCTTCATACCTAAATCCTCTGCAATCTGCATCAAGCTCTTGTTGGTGATGGATGGCAAGATAGAGGTGCTCTTGGGTGTGATATAGGTGTTGTTCTTGATGCCAAAGAAGTTGGCCGCACCGCACTCATCCACATATTTCTTTTCTTTTGAATCCAAATAAAACTCGCTGGCATAGCCCTTACTATGAGCGATGGCATTGGCGCGCATGCTGGCTGCATAGTTGCCACCCACCTTGAACGTGCCCATGCCTAAGGGTGCTGCACGGTCGTAGTCGCGGATGATGACATAGGGGTTGGCCGAGAAACCACCTTTGAAATAGGGGCCAACGGGCGTGACGAAGATGAGAAACAGATAATCCTTAGCAGGATGAACGCCCACCTGCGGGCTGACACCGATGAGCAAAGGGCGCAGATAAAGCGTAGCGCCGCTCTCATACGTCGGGATGTGCTGTTGGTTGAGGCGCACCACCTTGCGTGCCATTTCCACAAATCGTTCGGTGGGCACCTGCGGCATCAGCGTGGCATCTGCCGTCCGTTGCAGGCGCGCAGCATTCTCATCAACGCGGAAAAGGCGCACCTTTCCGTCGGGACAATGATAGGCTTTCAAACCCTCAAAAGCCTCCTGTCCGTAGTGAAGTGCCGTTGCCGCCATGTGCAATTTAATATATTCGTCGGAGCAAACCTCAATCTCTCCCCATTTTCCGTCGCGATAATAGCACCGCACGTTGTAGCTCGTTGGCCGATAGCCAAACCCTAATTTAGACCAATCCAACTCTTCCATTGTCTTATATTTTAATGATTTTACATTTAATTTTCGCACAAAATTACGAATAAAGCCTCTCTTTTGCAACTATTTCACGTATTATTTCGGCGGCGCGCCCACCTCCTGAAGCGATTCTGAAGTAATGGACGGAGGACTGTTCGCCGTGTCGAAACCTTGTGCCCACGCGCATTTCTCCCATTCTCCACAAGCCGCTTTTGCTACATTCCACAGAATGAAGCTACGCATGTAAAGATGTTTTCGTTGTTTTCAGGGGGCGAGCACCCCAAGAAGTGTGTGTTTTGGAGCCTTTCTTTGCGATGGGGACATGCGCATGCCGGCGCGCCTCCACCTTTCCCAGCCGCTTTGTGCCCGCTATTCGTTGAGAAGCTTCCGAATTTCCTGGTCGGTCTTCGTGAGCTTGTCTTTACACAGTTTAATGAGCTGTTGCGCCTTTTTCAGTTCTTCGCTCATGGTGTCGAGGTCGAGCTCGTTGTTCTCCATGCGCGCAACAATCTGTTCTAAAGTGGCCATTGCCTCTTCATATTTTAATTCTTCTTTAGCCATAATTTTATTGTATAATCGATGTTATTTTTCCGTTCGCTAATTTTGTTTCAATCTCATCGCCGGCTTTCAGTTGCCGGGCATCCTTCACCACTTTGCTCTTGCAGAGTGTTATGCTGTAACCGCGTTGCAACAGGCGTTGCGGATTGAGTGCTTCGAGCCGCTGTTGCAGCAGTTGCAGCCGATAGTTCTCTCTCGTCAGCTGCTGCAAAAGGGTGGGGCCGAGCTGGCTTTCGATGAGTGATAGCCGATGATGCTCGCGTGAGAGTTTATCGTTGAGTGCAGCTGTGATGTTGGCAAGATGGCGCTCAATGCGCTGTTCTTGGCGCGTTTTCACCAACGAAAAGAGCATCGGAATTTTCTCGCTCATGCGCACCAGGCGTGCTTGTTCCAACTCGCTTCGGTGGCGCACGGCGGCAATCAGTTCGGCTTGCGCGTCTAAAAGGCGTTCTAAAATGTGGTTCAGGTGGTCGATGAGCAAGGCTGCTGCGGCCGTGGGCGTCTTCACTTTCGTGTGGGCCACCATGTCAACAATCGACTCATCTCTGTCGTGTCCGATGCCAGTGATGATGGGAATGGGGAAGTTGGCCACATTCTCGGCCAGCCGAAGGGTGTCGAAACCGCTCAAATCGCTCGTTGCTCCGCCCCCACGAATGATAACTACCGCGTCGAACTTTTCGATGTTTTCGTTGATGCTGTTGAGCGCGCCGATGACGCTTTCCTCCACACCTTCGCCTTGCATCACCGCCGGAAACAGACGCGTGTAGAACTTCAGTTGCTGCGGATTGTCGGCCAGCTGGTGGCAGAAGTCGCCATAGCCCGCCGCATGCTCGCTCGAGATGACCGCGATGCGTTGTGCAAACAGAGGCAAGACAAGCTCTTTTTGCAGTTCGAAAACGCCCTCCCTTTTGAGCGTGTTGATAATCTCTTGCCGTTTACGAGCCATGTCACCCATCGTAAATTCGGGATTGATGTCGGTCACAATCCACGCAAAACCATAGGCTTCGTGGAAGTCGGCATAGACCTTGAGCAACACTTTCATGCCCGGTTTGAGTCCCTCTCGCGTCACCTTTTCAAACTTCTCGCGCAGCAAGGTCCATTTGTTCTTCCAGCATTTTGCCGACGCCTTGGCCACGGGGGTGTTGCTAAACAGCTCTTTTTGTATCAGCTCCATGTAGCAATGGCCGCGCACTTCGTGCACTTCAGAAAGCTCGGCTTCCACCCAATATTCTTCCGAAAGCGTGGACGAAATCACTTCTCTGACGAGGTTGTTGAGTTCAAAAAGGGTGACGGTCTTCATGGTTTTGCGTTGTTATAAGCGTTCCAAAAATTGGGAATGCCATAGCCATAAATGTTGTTGGGCTGTGCAAAGTTGCTACTGTTGGCAATCACTAAATCGATTAATTCCCGCGCCGTTTTTTGGGGAAAGGCCTGCCACAGACAAGCCATCAGCCCAGCAACTAAGGGCGAGGAGAACGACGTTCCCATCTCGTCAATAATGGTTCCGCGCCCCGAAACCACCGTCGTTGGACTGCCATAAGCCATCACGTCGGGCTTCACGCGCCCATCTTCTGTGGGGCCAATCGCACTGAATGCGGCATTCACACCCGATGGCATAATGGCACCAACGGTGAGGATATGCTTGGCATCGGCAGGGAAATTAATCTTTTTCCACGTGCCCATTCCGTCGTTTCCGGCACTGCTTACGAGTATCATTCCTTTGTTTGCAATCATCGAAGCCGTATGCGAAATGAGGGTCTTTTCGCCGTCCATGTCGCTGTATTTGTGATTGGTTGAGGCGTCATCGAAGTCGTGATAGCCCAACGATGAGTTGATGATGTCTGCGCCAATCGAGTCGGCATATTCCACCGCTTCGGCCCAAAAGTCTTCCTCAGCAAGGCTCTCCGACTGCCTGTCTTCACAGCGAATAAGGGCGTAAGAGGCTTCGGGTGCGGTGCCAATGAAGATGCCATTGGCATCCATAGCCATGGTTGAAAGCACCATCGTGCCGTGGTCGCTCTCGGCAAAGATGTTTTTCGATGGCGGGAAGACGCAATCATGTTGAGCGGCAATCTTGATTTGTTGCAGGCAGGGAATGCGGTCAACATTCATAAATCCCGCATCCAACACGGCAATCATCTTACCTTTTCCGCGATAGCCCACCTTGTGTAATAGTGTGCCGTTGAGTGCTGCAATCTGCGCTTTCCCTAAGCCATAGGGCTCTGTAGAAGACAGCGTGTCCCAACGATTGAATTCTTTTCTGAAGTTTATGCGTTCGCTGGTGTTGATGGAATCGGGCGAGGAAAACACCTGAAGAATACTTTTTACAAACGGAAACTGCAATAAGTTGTAGGCTTTTCCCACGTCGTTACATTTCACCAAGAGCGTGTTGTTCCATTTGCTTTTCCCCACCACTTGCACCGATTTCAGGGCACGAACTGCGGCGATATATTTCGCATTGATGGGCCAATCGGTGGAGTCGATGGGCAAATGTTGTTGTTTTCGGCGTTCAAGGGCGCGCTTCGATAGAAACAAAGCAGGGTTGTTTCTGAGGTTTGTAGGTGTGCTCTTATCTTTCAAGGTCACCCGAAACAAATAGCATTTCCCACCCGGATAGGCTATTTTCTCTGTGCGATTGATGCCGGCCAAGGCCGTTAGCGTGCAAAGAAGTAGCGCGATGGTGCAGAAAATGGAGCGTCGTTTCATGTGCATACGCTGTTTATGTGGGTGTGCAATCCATTGTTCCAACAACCTTTTCTACCTGCTCCAACAGCCATTTGTCCTGTGCTTCAATGCTCATGTGGCTGTTGTCGAGCACCAACGCATCGTCTGCTTGCCGCAAAGGGCTCACTTCGCGGTGGCTATCCATATAGTCGCGCTCTTCCACATTCTTTAATATGGCATTGAAATCAGCGGGCATTCCTTTGGCTTTCAGCTCATCAAAGCGGCGTTGTGCACGCACCTCTGCCGACGCTTTGACGAAGATTTTCAGCTCGGCTTGTGGGAAAACGGTGGTGCCGATGTCGCGACCATCCATCACAATACCTTTCATTTTGCCCATGGCCTGCTGCTGTTTTACCAACGCTTCGCGCACGAAATCGATGGACGCAATGTGGCTCACTTGCTGGCTGACGGCCAAGGTTCGAATATCGTTCTCCACGCATTCGTTATTTAAATAGGTGTCGGGGCGCCCCGTAGTTTCATTTATTTTGAAGCTGATGTGAATGGCTTTCATGTGTTTTGCCAATGCGGTTTCGTCCACCGTTCCCGTCTCGCTGATGAGTCGATGGCGCATGGCATAGAGCGTGACCGCACGATACATCGCACCCGTGTCGACATAGATATAGCCCAATTTGCGGGCTAACGTTTTGGCCATGGTGCTCTTTCCGCACGATGAAAAACCATCAATCGCAATAATAATTTTCTTCATAAACAATAAGATACATTTATATGAATGGCGTGATTGCTCACGTGATATTTGCCATACGACAGGTTGATGCTGAATTGGTTGAGGTATAAACCCGCGCCAAAGCTTAGTCCTGCGCCGAAACTGCTGCTGTCATCGCTGGCCGATTGCAGGTGCATCTCGTGGGCGCGACGAAAACTATAGCCCGCACCCACCCACACATTCTTCGATAAAATGATGTCTAATCCTGCCACAGCATGGTTTAGTAATCGCTCATTCCAGTGGGTGAGGTCGATGAGTGTGGCCGAAACGCGAAAGGGAGAGGTGCCAAATCGTTTGGTGAGTCCCACTTGAAGGTCGAAGGGCATAGGCTCTTTCGTTTCATCATAGGCTTTGAGTTGGCCTCCTAAATTCTTTGCCACAGCCGATAAAGACAGGTTGTGCGCATCGTCAAAATAATTCAAACCTAAGTCCACCCCCACAGCGATGGAATGATAATCACCGATATAGGACGTGATCAACTTGGCTGTTATGCCGCCGGCGAGCTTGTCGGTGAGCATGTAAGACAGGTAACCCGCCAAACTGATGTCGTTGGCTTGAAACGTGCCTTGCGCCACATGCTGCGCATTGACACGTTGCATTTCGCCGTAATGCATGTATTGTGCCGAGACAGCCCATGACATCCGCTCTTCCACAACCCTGTTAAAGGCGGCACTGAGCATGTTGCTTCCTTGCGCATAGTTCATAAAATTGAAGTTCAATGTGTTGGTTCCTACGCACGAAAGCAGGGCAGGATTATTAAAAATCAATGTCTCATCGCTCTCTATCAAACTGATGTTGTCGCCTCCGAGCGCTGCAGCATGCGCAGAAACTGGCAGCGCCAAGAAACGATAGGCCGTCTGATGGGTTTGCGCAAAGGTTGCACCGACCATGCCAAAGAGCATGAACAGGATGACAATGACTTTCATTTAAAATTCCTAATTATTCGGCAAAGATACTGATTTTTCCAAATATAAACATTACTTTTGCGCGGTAATGTCATTCCTCATGGTGCAAAAGGCTGTGAGGGTGTAGGCCGGAAAATCGCGCATAGCGTTGTTTTGGCAAACCTTTGAAATGGTGCTTGCACACAAGGTGTAGCAGGCTTGTTGCAACAGGTGTGCAGCAAGGTCACAAAAAAGCATGGCTATTGCAGCGTAAAGTGGTAGAGATTGTGACACAAAACGGTAGCCTTTACACACTAAAAGCATAGTGTTTGGTGACATGCCGCAACGAGAGGATGACAGAACCTATCTCGAATGAGGGTAGAAAGAGAACGGGAATAACGCAGGTGGAGATAAAAAAATCATATCAAGCAGATTTGGAACATCGCCGATTAACAGGGTTTTTGTTGGGGCTGGTGTTGGCACTTTCCTTGCTTTATGTGGGGTTGGAGTGGACCACCTCTTCTACTTCTGATGGCGAAGACACCACGATTACCGACGATATGAGCCAGGACGTGGAGATGATGCCTGCGATGGATACGCACGATATGATTGCTGCTGCCCCCCCATCGGCAGCCCATGCGGTGACCGAAAGGGTGAAAGCGGTGGAGCATGCCACCACCATAGCACAGCAAATTAATCCAAACAGTGGCGATATGACGCAGGGCATTGGCGGACAAGCCACTCGCATCAACGAACAGGGTGGGGGAGAGAACACCGCCGCACAATCGCCTGTGGCTGTGAATGAAGACGACAACCCATTGCATTTCCGCATCGTTGAGCAGCTTCCTGAATATCCCGGGGGCATGGTTGCCTTTATGAAATGGATTACAAGCAATCTGCGTTATCCCTTGATGGCGCAGCGACAACACATCGAAGGTAAGGTGGTGGTGTCGTTTATTATCAATAAAGATGGTAGCATTTCGGGAGCGAAGGTGGAGCATAGTGTCGACCCTTTGCTCGACCAAGAGGCATTGCGTGTGGTGCGTTTGATGCCGAAATGGAAACCGGGATTAGAGAAAAATAAACCGTGTCGCACGCTTTTTGCGATACCCATAAACTTTAAGTTATAAGATGAATGCAGCAGAACTTTTAACGAGGGTAAATCAATTCATAGACCATTTGCCCTATGAGCGCAAACCTTCCGAGCTTTATGCACCCGTGAAATATGTGCTATCCATGGGCGGAAAGCGCATCAGACCCGTGTTGATGTTGTTGGGTTATGGGCTGTATGGCGAGGATTACGAGCAAGTTTTGATGCCCGCTTGTGGCATAGAAACCTATCATAACTACACCTTGTTGCACGATGATTTGATGGATCATGCCGAAATGCGACGTGGAAAGCCTACGGTTCATTGCAAATGGAATGCCAATGCGGCTATCTTAAGCGGCGATTCGATGTTGGTGTTGGCTTATGAACGTATTGCACAATGCTCTGCAAAGCATTTGGCATCGGTGCTGAAGGTGTTTACAGAAACGGCGTTAGAGATTGGCGAAGGGCAGCAATATGACATGGATTTTGAGCAACGCGATGATGTAACCGAGGCAGAATACATCGAGATGATCAGGCTCAAAACGAGTGTTCTTTTGGCTTGTGCGCTGAAAATAGGTGCCATCTTGGGCGAAGCTCCCACGGAAGACCAAGAAAATCTCTATAAATTTGGCGAGCAAATTGGTTTGGCTTTTCAGTTGCAAGACGATTATTTAGATGTCTATGGCGACCCCAAGGTGTTTGGAAAGACCATTGGTGGTGACATCATGAGCAATAAAAAAACGTATATGTTGATTAATGCGTTTAGCCGATCCAATGCACAACAGCGGGCGCAGTTGCAGCAATGGGTGCACCATCCTGATGCACATCCGGCAGAAAAGGTGGCGGCTGTGACACAGCTCTATAATGAAATAGGTGTCGATCAGTTGGCACAAGCCAAGATAAACGAATATTTTCAGCGGAGCAAGCAATATTTAGATGCGGTCAATGTCGACGAACAACGCAAGCAAGAACTGCGCCAATATGCTTTGCAAATGATGAATCGCGCTTATTAAGATGTAGGGAGTAAATACAAAAATGCACTTTACAGACACACATACCCATTTGGATGGCGAGGAATTTCGCAACGATTTGCCCGATGTAATCAGCCGTGCAAAAGCTGCAGGTGTGGCACGTGTGCTCATTCCTGCGGTTGACTTGTCTTCCATCGATGGCATCATTGCCTTGTGCAACAGCTATAGAGGTTATGCTTTTCCGATGATAGGCTTGCATCCTGAAGCGGTGAAAAGTGATTGGAAGGAGCAGCTCTCGTTGTTGAAAGCGCGCTTTCATGATGCCCGTTTTATTGCTGTTGGCGAGATAGGACTTGATTTTTATTGGGACAGAACCTATGAAAAAGAGCAGCTGTTGGCCTTTGAGACGCAAGTGGAGTGGGCTGCAGAATGGCAGTTGCCTTTGGTGATTCATTGCCGGAAGGCGCAAAATGAAATGGTACCTATCTTGAGAAAGTATGAGAAGGACTTGGTGGGTGGCATCTTTCATTGCTTCACGGGCAATCAAAAAGAGGCGCAACAACTGTTGCAGTTCGATGGTTTCTTGTTGGGCATTGGGGGCGTATTGACCTTTAAGAGCAGTCATCTGCGGGAAGATTTGCCCGCTGCTGTTCCGCTTAATCGTCTTGTTTTAGAGACCGACAGCCCTTATATGGCGCCTGTTCCGCATCGTGGTGAGCGCAACGAAAGTGCTTTTGTGCGGGAAGTGTTGTTGCAGTTGGCTGCAAGTTATGGTGTTTCGCCTGAAGAAGTGGCTGCTGTGACAGAGGAAAATGTGCAGCGTTTGTTTCAGAAATTAAAAGAAAAATCATGATAAAAAGATTCTTTAGGGCACGAATGGCCCTTTTATGGTTGTTGATATTGGTTGGCGTGGCCACAGGATGGGCACAGCAAAAGCCCACGAAGTCTGTTGCAAAGCCGGTTACTCATCGCGTGAGTGCCGCGCAAAAGGACAGTGTTGATGCTGCCGACGACTCACTTTCGGCACAGTTTGATACCGCTACCGCGAAGGAAAATGCGTTAGTGGCTGACACGAACGATGGCGAAAGTTTTCATCAGTCGTTGAAAACAAAGTTCATTGAAGGTAATGCCGGCTTCATGTCTTTGGTGGCTTTGGCTTTGATTATCGGTTTGGCTTTCTGCATTGAGCGCATTCTTTATCTGAGTCTTTCTGAGATTAATGCCAAGAAATTCATGGCGCGTTTGGATGAAATGATTGCCGAAGACGATGTGGAGGGGGCAAAAACATTATGCCGAGAGACGCGTGGCCCGGTAGCATCTATTTGCTATCAGGGGTTGGAACGTGTGGATGAGTCCATCGACAACATCGAACGTTCCATCGTTTCTTATGGCTCTGTGCAAGCCGCTAATCTTGAAAAAGGCTGTTCGTGGATTACGCTTTTCATTGCAATGGCACCATCTTTGGGGTTCTTGGGTACGGTGATTGGTATGGTCATGGCTTTCGATCAAATACAAATGGCAGGCGACATTAGTCCAACCATCGTGGCATCGGGGATGAAAGTGGCACTCATCACGACAATCTTTGGTATTATTGTGGCCTTGATTTTGCAGATTTTCTACAATTACATCCTCTCGAAGATTGAGCATCTCACCGCACAGATGGAGGAGAGTGCTATTTCGTTATTAGATAGTTTGGTGAAATATAAAGTCAAACATGGGTCGCTTTAACTTTCAAACGTTGCGTAAAAAGCCCACGGAATGGCTCACACAGCGTGTGCTCTATGGGCTTATTGGCATCGCTGTCGTCGTGTTTGCGCTCTTCTATTTGGTGGGGTTTCATCAACCATTCGAAGAGAATGCCGATTTCAATGCGCCGCTCTTCACCAATCTCTTATTACTGTTGATGGGCTTGTTGGTGGTCTTGTCGGTTGTGCTTTCCATTGTAACCATAGGACGTAGTTTGCGCCTTCACCGAGGTAAAGCCAATGGATTGGAGAACAATGTGCCTGTGCGTCGGCTTGAACGGTGCGTCGTTTATGGTACACTTGTAATTGTAGCCTTGTCGTTTGTGGCAGGTTCTTCGCAGGCTATGCGCATCAATGGTGTGGCTTTTCATGATTGGTGGTGGCTCAAGGTTGCCGATATGTTTGTGTATTCTGCAGCGATCCTGTTGCTTGTTGCTGTGGGATGTGTCATTTATGGGGCAACAAAATATTATCGAAAAGCGAAGAGAAACTAATGTTCAGGCGCAGAAAACATCAAGTTCCGGGGCTCAACACCACGTCAACAGCCGACATATCATTTATGTTGTTGATATTCTTTTTGGTGGCATCGTCAATGGATATTGACAAAGGATTATCGCGACAATTACCGCCTTTGGCCGTGGAAAAAGAGCAAGATGAGACGCCCATTCAGCGCGAAAGGCTGCTGCAAGTGGTGTTAACACCCGAAAATAAGGTGCTGTTGGATGGAAAGATTGTGGGGCAAAGGCTGTTGCAACAACGTATTTATCAATTTATCTCGTCGCGTGGTGCAGCACACCTTATTACCATAGAAGTGCCCGCATCAGCCACCTATTACGCTTATTTTCAGTTGCAAGATGCCTTAGCTGAGGCTTATAAACATTGGCGTGACAAGGAAGCCTTGCATTTGTTTCATCAGCATTATGCCTTGTTGACACCGCCACAACGGGATAAGATTCGTGAACTTTGCCCGCAACGCGTCAGCGAAACCTATCCAACAACAGCGAAGGAGGAACGGCTATGAGTAGGTTTCGCCCATCGAAGCACGAAGTTCCAGGCCTTAACACGGCCTCACTTCCTGACTTGATCTTTTCGGTTTTGTTTTTCTTTATGATTGTTACACACATGCGCACGGAGACCCTTAAAGTGACTTATCGGGTGCCACAAGGCCGGGAATTGTCGCGTTTGGTGAAGAAATCGGCTGTGACCTATATTCATATCGGGAAGCCTATTCCGGGAAAGACGCCACCTTCTGCATTGGTTTTTGACGGGTCGTGCATTCAGATGAACGACAAATATGTGTCGCCAGCAGATATTGTGGATTATATTTCGGCCGATAGGGCACGTATGTTGCCCGAAGACCAGCAGCGGATGGTTGTTTCTATCAAGGCCGATCGGAATACAAAGATGTCGGTAGTCCAAGCCGTTAAGCAGGCTTTGCGTCAGGCCAAAGCATTGAAAGTGAGCTATTCGGCAACAGAAAGTGCAGAGAAAGAATGAAAAATGGTGATAATTTGATACAAAAATATCACATTCTTTGCAATAATCAAAGAAAATGATTACATTTGCATCAAAATTAACAGGTTCTATGTCACATCATTATTTAGACGAATTAGATAAGAAAATTCTCAAACTTATTTCAGAGGATGCGCGTACACCATTTCTCGAAGTGGCACGTGCTTGCAATGTGAGTGGTGCAGCTATTCATCAACGTGTGCAAAAACTAACGGCTTTAGGCGTGTTGAAAGGTTCGCAGTTTGTTGTTGATCCCGTGAAAATCGGCTACGAGACGTGTGCTTATGTGGCACTTTATTTGCGTGAACCCGAACGGCATGATACGGTTGTAGAGGCCTTGAAACAAGTGCCGGAAGTAGTGGAATGTCACGCAACAACAGGAGGTATGGACCTTTTCATTAAGCTTTATGCGCATAACAACCAGCATTTGATGCAGCTTATCCACGACAAATTGCAACCCTTAGGATTGCAACGCAGTGAAACCATCATCTCATTTAATGTGGCTTTCGACCGACAGTTGCCTATCGATAAAATCGAAGTCGACGATGATGTCGAAGACCTTGATGGGGAAAATGCAGAATAAAATTTAATGTTTTGCATCCTGTTCCCCTTTGTCGTAGTAAAAAGGGTGTGGAATGTGGTTCAACCTAAATGGCCATTCAAAAGGGTAAATGTGCACATGCACAACCTTTTGAATGGCTGTTTTATGATGGGTGCAATGAAAAAGGTATGGTTTAAAGCTGTTGTATAGTACAATTTTCATTATCAAAAACTTATATTTGTTTTATAGTACAAAAATCCTTATCTTCGCAGCATGTTTAAAATTTAAAACGACATGAAAGGATATTCAGATTATTTAGTTTGGTCAGACGCTGAGACCGACAGAGAGATTGAAAGAAATGTGTTGAATGTAGAAGTTCCTTATATGGCAGATCGCTATAAGGAATGGATGACTCATGATGATGGGAAAACTCAAAATGTAGCCAATGCTTATACGAGTTATATAAAGGCTGTTGATAAGGAGTTTTTCTTATTCGAAGAGGATTTCTTTTCTTTACTCCCACAAAAGGTTGAAGCTGGTGATTTAAAGGGTGTATCTTCTTTGTTTGATAAGTACCTTAATATTATTAATGAATGGCTTGCTTCGGCAAAGAAAGAGGATGTTGGGTATTCTCCTAAGGTAATAAGTGATTGGAGAAGTGGTTTTAAAAACTATCGCCATTTTATAGAAGAGTGGCTTTTGCCTCAGCTGGTAGACTCCAAAAGTAGTCTATCGAATGTGAAAGGAACAAATAGGTATAAGCGATTGTTTGCGGAAGACGATTTTTTGTTATGGTTGACAACTGTAGATGAGAAAAATCCTGCAAGTGCTCAAAGCTACATATCTCGATTAAAACGTTTGGATAAAGTAGTGTCAGAAGCTATTTCTGCAAAGTTACAAAACGCTCCAGAGAGTATTTTTGGCTTAATACCTATGTGGCTAAAGGAACAAAAGGGAGAGAAGGTTATTAAGTTACTGGATGGTATAACAGAAAAATTGGTATATCAGGTTCATGAAAATGATACCCATTTAATGCCCGTTATAGCATTACGAAATAGTATTAGCGCATTAAATAAATACAGAAAGTTCATTTATGAAGAATGCATAGAGGATATATCTGGTGATGTCGAGCAAGCAGCAGATGATATTACAGAACTTAATTCAATAGAAGGTAAAGATAAGCTAAAGGTTTATGATTATTCCATGCTTGAAGGTAATTTCCGTTTTAGACTGGTTACTCAAAATCGTATGAGTAATCATCGAGAAATATTTTTCCCAATAGACATCATTAGGAGATTATTCCGATCAACTGAGAGAGTATCCGTAAACGGCTATATGGGTAGAAATGAATATAAGTGGTTCAATAAATGGGTTGATAATTGTATTGCGGAAATAAGGGTAATGACCGATAAGGGCACCTTTATTCTGGCTGAGTTGAGTGAAGAAGATGCATTGACAATCAATACTGCTACGAAAGAGGTCACGGTCACACTGCAAAGTGGAGAAACAGCTAAGCTACTTACTCCTACAGGATGCGATGATGTATCTCCTCAATTAATGGCGGTAAATCGATTAGACGATATTCATATCGATCACACGCCGCTAATTAGTAATCTACTTTCTGAAAATGTATCTGTGTTACCCACTTTAGCGAAATTGGCAGGTATCATACGCAATGTTGCTGAGGTTAATAATCTATCTTTTGTCGTAAGCAATTTCTCATCCATAGCAAAAAAGGTTATGGCGAGCGAGAAACGTGTAGAGGAAATGCAGAAAATGATTCCTGGATTAAAGGAGGATTTAGAGTGGATACGAAGAAATTCAACACTATGCTTAATGGAAGCGAAATATAATTTAAGAAAGAAGTAATAATAATCTTAATATAAGCCTCAAAGAAATTTACGAATGCAAAGAACTTCTTTGAGGCTTCCTTTTTAATTATGAATGAATTTGACTTAATGAGTTTACTTCCAAAGGAGAATGACGAAGATTGTGTTCGGCGGAATGTAAATAATAGTTCTTTAAGCAAAGATGATAAACTTCATCTGACTGATAAGATAAATCAAATGTATTATGGAACTATACATAAAAAGAATGTAGAAATACTTATGCCATTGGTAATGGAAGATTTTAAAGGTGTATGTTCTGCTAGTAAAATATATCTTTCTACTATAAAAGGAGAAGAGTTGACAGATGTGATTGAAAAAATAGCTGTGGATTCAAGACAATGGGAATCTAAGACTCTTGTTAATTTCGTCTTTAGAAAATCGCCTGAATTAAGTGAGCTTGGGGAACTCTATGATAAGATGAGTTACTTTTCTCCAAATTGGGGTGCTATTATCGATAAGAATATGCCCTATAGATATTGCTTAGAAGTAATAAGTTATAAATGATTTCTTTATTGCAAATCTTTAGACAACGAATAAATATTATTGGATAGTTTTTGAAATTATGGCAAGTCCATTTTATTAATAAAATAAAGTTTGTGTGGTAAGATCTCTATTGTAATTGAGAGGCTTTTATAATCATCAGCCATCTTCATATGAGTTAGCATACAACCAACTATGAACTATAAATATAAGAGGACGATGAATAAGAAGATATATTTTGCAGGTGCTATTCGTGGAGGCAGAGTAGATGCTGAAGTATATAAACGAATGATAGACTACATAAAGATGACCGATACTGTGCTTACAGAGCATATAGGTAAAAGTAATATGAGTTTAAAAGCACAGAAGAAAGCTATAGATGTGCATATATATGAGCGTGATACTGAATGGATACGTTCATGTGACTTGTTAATCGCTGAATGTACATGTCCCTCACTTGGTGTTGGATATGAATTGGCTTATGCAGAAGCATATAATATCCCTGTTTATATATTTTATAACAAAACTAAAGCAAACATTTCTGCTATGCTGAATGGGAATACATATTTTACAATTTCCTCTTATGAAAGAGAAGAAGATATCTATCCTATACTTGATGAAATTTTGAAAGGCTGAATTAAGTGAGTAGGATTAATTGCCGGGAACTTCTG
>ERZ773014.445-NODE-445-length-28205-cov-7.414600_pt1 | contig 28205 bp, 33 predicted proteins | sample MGYA00580841_ERZ773014 | MGnify/ENA primary metagenome ERZ773014 (study PRJEB29015, sample SAMEA2737989) | human oral metagenome | biome: human oral; feature: human-associated habitat; material: dental | place: China | collected 2067 ... | reverse complement strand
TTTGCGTCTCGGAACCGCCGCTTGGTAAACTGCAAAGCATCTTTGTGGTACTCCTCCACAAGAACCTCGCCACTCTCCAGCTTCTTCAAGTCGCTTGTAAAACCGCTGCTAACTGTTTTGTTGGATATTTCAATGACGGGGCTGTGTGGCTTATTGATATAATCTTTTATGCCCGTAATACGCAACAATACACCCTCTTTTTGAAAGCGTTCGTCGCGGAATAGGATATACCCGCCGAGGACAATACGTCCGCCAATATTTACCCAGTCTTTTTTTGCCCAAATACCATCAAGCTCCCCGGTAAAGGAAAATTTCTGCTCTTCATTATCGAATAGGTATTTGACAGCAGTCTTAAACATATCCCATTCCGCGCCTGTTTTCGTTGCATTATCACAAATATAAGCCTGTGGGAGCATAACCTTGAAAACGGCGTATTTGTCGCCTGTACGGGGCGAAAACGTTGCGTTGGGCATAGTTATCCCGTCTATCTCCTGGGGAACAATCTCAAAGCGTCGTGCGGCTTTTTGTACACCCTTGACCGTCTTCGCGTCATGGCAATACTTTACCTCGAACTCACGCCCTGCAAGCATTCCCGATTGGAAGATAATGGTCATGGTTTCACCTGCGATAAGGCAGTTCTCAAAGTTAAGGGCGGCGGGTATGCTATTATCTATGATGTCGTAGAAATTTTTGGAAGCATCTACCGCTACCACGCTACTTATCGTCCCGACACGCTTTGGATAAATGGTTGAGCAATCAAGGCTATCTTCTGCAAGCGACGATAATGGCTTATCGGAACGACGGACAGACAATCCCTGTTCATCTACCACATAACGCCGAGCAGCGGCAGCGTTGAACCCCATCTCACCCTCGAAGTGCTCTCCGTCATAGGATATAGCCTGTCCTTTCGGCAGCAATAGCTCGCCGTTGCCATATTTTGAACGGTCGATGTTCTGTGTTCCGCCCTGTACGTACAAGATTTCAACGGGCGGAGTATCGCCGCCGTTATTACGTCCCAGCCCTGCCTTAAACCCATTTCCACATCCATACGAAAGTGGGAGAGGGTTGTTCTTATTATATTCGACCTTGCGTAGCGATACGCGCTTCCCAATAATCTCAAACTCGGTCTTAAACTCCGTAGCCATTTTACCGAGGGCATCCCAACAGAAGTCGTGATCATAGTTTATCAGATGCTCGATATCGTCAATACATTGTCCAACTGTCCAGCCTTTGTCCCGTCGGTTCATATTATCGATGAACAGCTGTAGGTGCTCTTTCGGGCGTGCCGTCAAGGGGAACTTCAACCGCCCATCTACAGTGTTACGGAACTTCCATATTCTTGCTTTCGCTTGATAGGCTTCCATGATAACGGTGTACTCGAAATTGCGGCTGTGCTTCATTTTGAAGCTCTCGGGGCGTTCAAGCGTGTACAGCTCACCTTGATATTGGCAGTATGCGCCAATAGGTAATTCGACATGTTCGGCAAGCGAATATTTGAGCGTTAAGTTATGTTCGCCCTTGATAACGCGATGACGATAGCTGCCATCGTCTACAATCACATCAAGTAGTAATTGGTCTTTGCTGTTATATATCTTCATATTCACTATATTATATAAATGTTGTAAAAGTAACTGTTAACGTAAATTGTAACCATATCTTATCCGTGGGATAGAACTCCGTAACTTGGCAGCTCTTATAGTAGAATGGAAACTCCTTATTTAACTCCCGCACCCATAAATTATGAGTATTAGGGAGTATGAGGTCGTAAAGTAATGCGTCATAGTTACACCACAATTCTTCGAGTGTATCAGCCCGCATAAGGCAATTTATCTTCACATCCTTGCTCTTATAAGTTACATCCTTTCCATCATACAACGCCCCTGCCTGTATGCCGATATTGCGTAATAAGTTTGTTTTCACTACGGGAATTTTCTTTACTTCGTCGAGTGTTCCTTTTAGCACGCGCACACCATAGTCCGTGAAAGGCCTCCCGTTAAAGGTATAGTCATTGTAAGTTGCTATGTTGCTCGCAGGCTTTTCATAGGTGTAGCCCAAAAGTGGAAAATCATCAGCGAATTTCAGCGTCGTTGTACCCAAGGCATGCGCAACTGCCAAGTTGGGTTGCGCCACAAGACGGAGCTTGTATGTACGCTCAATATAGCGGCAGTCAAATGTATGATATGCACCATCTGATAAGTGCCTTATGAGTGCAAAGAAACGATTGTCTCCACCAGCAAGAGCAACTTTAAGCTGTATATCTCGGGTATTTAACACGGGGGAGGATAGGTCGGTTTCTATACCGTCCATTTCCTGCCAATCGTTACTCTCTACAGTTTTCAGTGGCGGGTAGGCGATTAGCTCATTCCAACCGCCCTGTACGACATACACCCCGTATTCGTTATATACGTCTTTCCCGTCAATATATAGTCTACCTTTCATTTCTATAATATTATTGCATTATCTGTTACGTTGCTGTCAATGTAGCAATCTTCTGCAACGATTGCCTTGCATACAGCCCAGCCCGAAGCATTTACAACGGCTTTCGCGCCATGAAGCAGTATTACCTCGTGTGCATCGAGCGTATCATTATTGATAGTTGCTACCGTGTTCCCTATGAGTATTACCTGCTTGGGGTTATGTAGCGTGATAGTGCCAGCGTCAATGTATATCCCGAAACGCTCGATCTTATATGGTTTGAAAAGGCGAAATGTCTCCATATTAGGGAAGTGATTGTTAATACAAAATTCTATACCCTGTGGCGTAGTGAACAGGTGCACAATATCTTCTAATGTACGCTCTTTACCAGTAAACAGTTCGCAAGCCCCTAAGAGCCTTGCCTGCTTGTAAATCTGTTGTATTAACTCTTCCATATCACGATTGTATTTTTATTCCTTTCAGGGCTATATCCTCTACCGTATCTTTAACCCCTTTAAGATTGCCCTCCATACGTTCTATTCTCGCTCCAAAGCCCTCAGTTTCCTTTTCTATATTTGCAACGCTTTGGAGGATAAGGTTTGATGTTGTGACGAGTTCCTTTGTATACTCGCAGATATTATAAGTATGCCCCTGTATAGCCGTTGCTCGTCCGTTCAATTCATCTACACTTTCTTGAGAGGCTGTAGCAATACCTTTTTGTGATGCTTCACGTTTTGCCTCATCATCCGTTGCAGAAAAATATTGCTTGAGATTTTCAGCCAGTCCTTTATATATCTGATTGAAGAGGTTACCTGCTGCGTTTATATCTGCTGCCATTTGGTCGGCAGAGTTTTTAACGGTCTCTATACCCTTAAATCTTCCGTCTGTTCCAAACCATTGTTTCTTGTATTTATTAAAGATTGTGCCTATTTCAGGCTCGAGATATTGTGTAATGAGCATGCGCTTGATAATATCTCCTACAATATCATTTACTTTTTTATGCCACGCCTCCATTGCGTCCTCACCTTGTTTTGCAGCCTCGAAGAATGCATCGCCAAGTTCAGAAGCTAAATCTTTCGCCGAAGAGCCTATAATATCTTCCAACATTTCATTGATAACTTTTGCCATTTCCTCGGCGATTTCAGCTATCTTGTTCTTATACTCCTGTACCTTGCCATGGTCAGTCTTCTTTTTACTATTTTCGCTATATATCTGCTGTTGAATAAGTACCTGTTGTGCTGCGAGATTTTCAAGCTGCTTACGGCTTTCATCAAATCTCTTTGATCCGAGAGCTTTATCCGCAGTATAGGATACGGCAGCGTATGCGTCTGCAATCTTTTCAACAGTTTTTTCGTATATATCACCTTTATACTTTAACATTGTTAGAGTGCGCCCCCAAGTATTCCCGTATTCCTCTGATGACATGTGCATCTTAATGATTTCCTGTGTTGTTTCAGCGTATATGCGTCTTAACCGCTCTACTGCATCGCCATAGGTATCCCGTAGCCGTACAGCTTCCTTGTTATCAAGCTCCCATTGTAATTGGTCTATGCGCTCTTGCAAACTCTCAATCTCTTTTTGCTTGCTTTCATCATCATTAAACATATTTGCAATAGCCGTTGCAATCTGTAGGGCGGCAGAGATAACGGCAAGGATTACAGAGGCTTTTTCAACCGTTGAAATTGCGGCTGCTCCTGTTGCCGCTGCGGCCGTTGCACCAGCAGCGGAAGCCTGTACAGCAGTTTCTATGCCACCAGCCACATTTTTACCTACATCTCCTATTGCGTTTATAACGTCAGATGTGGCATCTATGGTTTCATCCATAAAATCGAGAGCCTTGCTAATTCCATTCGCTACGTCGTGCGAAAAAACAGCCGCAAGGTTCTTTGCTCTACTACCTACACCCTTAATAACGCCTCCTACAACTCTAAGATTAGAAGCAAAACGCTTGTATGCGTTCGTCGTTTGGTTTTGTGCACGCATATACCGCTGTTCTGCATTGTTCGCGTCATTAGTAGCCTTTCCGACATTCTCTTTAGCTTTATTCAGCCTGTCGTAAGCCTCTGTCTGCTCATTACATCCGTCTACGATTTCTCCATTCTCTACCTTTGTAAGGATTTCGTTGTATGCCTCCTGTGCGGCATTTCGCTCCTTAATGGCGGCGGACAAATTATCTTCGGCCTGCTGCATTGCGGCGTATGCTTCTATGAGTTCTGTCTTCGCGGCACTGATGTCTTTGATAGACTTATGCAGTGCGGCAAATGGGTTACGGTTTGCAATCTCGTCCTCCATGTTCTTGATAGCCTCCTGATAGTCCTTTATCTCCTGTGTGGACATCGCATCCTTGTTCTGCTCGAAATACTGCTTTACCTTGCCAAGTGTAAATTCAAGCACGGGGAGAGCCTGTTTCGATAGGTCGCCGAAAACACCCTCCCAATTTATAGCTTTCTTAAATTTCTCGCTGCCGAGCTTTGAAAAGGCTTCTTCCATCTGTTTTAAAGCCTCCCATTTAAACTCGTCAGGTAAGGTCGCGATTTTCTGCGTCCATACGCGGAGTAGCTTTTCCTCTTTTTGTGCATCTGTGCCAAATTCATCAATTAGTGCATCAGTATAACGCTGCTGGGTACTCTCAATCGCTTTTTGTCCATTCGCGAGTATCTGCGCCCATACGCGCTCATATTCCGCAATGATATTTGGACTTTCTTTCTTAATGACTGCAATCCAATCCTTGATAGACTTCTTCCCGTCTACGGAATTAGCCCAACCGACTTCAGTCGCGCCCTTTTTATTCATATATTGCGCTTTTGCAGCTTCTTTGCGCGCTTCGGCGAGTTTATCAAGCTGCTCATTCCATGCTTGCAGTTTTTGTCGTGTACCGCGGCGTATTTCGTTTAATTCACGCACAAGACCTTGTTCCTGTGCGTCGATAACGAGATTATTTAGCTCGTCATTGGCATCTTTGATGTACTTAGAGGCGGTCTTTCTATATTCCTCTATAGCTTTCTTTATTTCAAGTGCGGCTTTTTGGGGGTCGAAATCCTTGCCTTTTTTCAAAGTTGACGGGTCTACGTGCGGGTTGAGGTCGAAATTATCACGGATTTGCTGTGCTTCGTTCATCTTTTGCTTGTACGTAGTGAGCCACTTATTCATAGTTTCTTCCGCTTTCCCGATTTCCTGTTTGCGGTTATATTCATCAACTTGTCGCGTATTGTACCAATGATCGTAGTCACCTTTTGCTGCTTTATCTTTTACTTCCTGTAGGGTGATGTATGCTTCTGTATATTTCGTTAATATAGCTTGTGCCTCGGCTTCTTTGAGGAGCATATTGCAGTATGCTTCTCCTTTTTCAATGAGTACTTTTTTCCATTGTGACAGGCTGTTGTAATAACCCATAGCCTCACCGTACTTGCCGTTTAGTTCCTTTACGAGCTGTTTTTCCTGTTCCTTTGTACCGTTAAACTTTTCGATGCGTATTTTATAATTCTCTATTTCGAGCGAAGATTTTGCATAAGCCTCGCGGCCTTTCGATAGTACTTCCTCTTGCTCCTTAAACTCTTCGTCGGCTTTGCTCGTCGTATCAAAGAGCTTCATCAACCATCCTGCCAACTCACCTGCGAGTACTATCAGCGCACCGATACCTGTTGAAACAAGGGCGACCTTTAACCCTTTGAGGGCTAAAGAAGCGGCTTTTGTGGCGACTGTCTGTGCAACAGTTGCCACAGTAGCAGTCCTTGTAGCTGTTGCATTTGCGACTTGTGCCGTTGTCCCGGCTACTGTAGAGGTATTATTGGTCTGTTGCGCAGCCGTATCAGCCGTTGTGGCTACCGTATTGGCTTGCTGTGCCGCCGTGTTTACCTCTGTTGCAGCATTCTCCGCTTCCATAGCGGTTGCACCGTCTCCGATAAGTTTATTCCAAATCTTTTTTAGGCTGTTAAGCGTAACAAGTGAAAACGCACTGTCTTTGTTGAGCGTCTGTTGCACCTGCTGCAAGCCCATTGTGATTGCCATAACAGACTGCACACGGAGCATTATCTGTTGTAGTTTCTCGTTCTCACCGCCGAACAACCCAACTGCACCCTGTGCTATCGCCGCTGCCCCCGAAATGCCATTTAAACCTGATATAATGCCTTGCAATCCCCTTTGGTCGTTAGCGAGGATTGTCGCCTGTGCCTGCGCGTCTCCCCAAGCATCAGTCAATCGCCCAGCCTCATCTTGTAGTGCTTGGTACGCAGCTGTACCGCGTTGTCCCGCAGCCTCCATTTCGACGAGTTCAGTCTTTATTTCGCGGAGACGCTGGCGAAGACTAATGTGTTTCTCCGCTGCTTGTTCTGCCGCAGCAGCCTCCTCTTTTAGGCGTTGGTCTTCTTTAAGAAGTTCGTCAGCCGTGGCGGCAGCTTCTTTATTAACTTGCTTTCTCGCATTGATAACCTTTCTAATGGCTCTCTCTTGTTCTTGTAACGCCTTTGCCGTCTTATCATCACCTTTCATGAATGCAGCACCAGCAGCCTTATCCAATCGTTCGTATTCCCTTTCGAGCTCTTTAATTGCAAGCTCATTTTCGCCTACAACGCGGTCTATTTCAGCAAAGGCGGCATCAATACTTTCAAGCGTTGTGGGGGCGTTAGAAACAATGTCTATGTTGATAGTTGGAATATTAGACAGCAGGTCACGGACAGCGGCACTCTGCCGCTCCGCCTCTTCATCAATACCATGCAAGATTTGATTAGCTTTTGCTGCATCCTGTTCGAGCTGCGAGTTATCGAGCCCTATGCCATAATATGATTTCCCGTTGTCATTTTCCATAATTCCGAAGTCTTTACTATTAATCGAATTGGTCGAATATCTCTTTTACCCTCTCTCTATTTTGGGGATCATCCACTTTGATAATTTCCTGTTCTTCCCCGTCTTTTCCTTTTCTCTTGCTGTTGTAGCTCGGTATGACTGCCCCAAACATTATCATGTTGGCATAGGACATATCATATAGTACATAATCAACAGGGAGATTATAACCTTTCACTACACCCGCTATGACTGCCCAGATACTGTCGTTTCCACCACTTTCGTTGGGCGAAGAAGATTTATTTCTATCAGGAAAGTGGTAGTTCCGAAAAAATCGCCAAGGTTGAAATCTTTCAGTAACTCGAATATGAGTTTATTCAACTGCGCGGTATCGAGCTCTTCAAGCAGCCATTTCGATAGCTCTGCTTTACGGTCTACAATCTCGGTTATGGAGCGTGTAAACAGCCCAAAGAAGCGTTTCTTGCGTGTTGTAACAGTTTCTTTCAGCCCCTTTGCGCCAAGTATAAGGATGGCGGCAATATCGCCCAGCATACGGCAATCTTTTGCCACAAATAACACCTCTTCAACGATTTTCGCCTTATCAAGCTGTACCTGCGGCAAAAGCGAAATAGCCTCCGAAACGAGTATCAATGTCGATACACTCGGAGGCGCAACTGTAAATGTCTTGTCACCTATGACGAATTCTTTTGGCTGTTGTAGTACAGTTTCGCCTACTCGTTGTTCAATAGTCCTTGCCATAATGAAAAATCATTTTATGAATTTTTGTTACGGGAGAGGGAATCGAACCCTCACCACCTGCCTTATGAAAGCAGTAAGCGGCCATCGCTTTGTCCCGCTGTGTAGAAAAGTGCGGGGAGGGTAAAACTCCCCACACCGCTGATTAGGCTTCGATTAAGCTGGAATTTGCAGAACCTCAACCTGTGCATTCTTACCATCAGCAGTGATGGTGACGATAGCCCTACGTGCAGCTGTGCCGCTGTTGGCCGTTACCTTTACAGTGACAACTTTTGCAGCGACAGAAACTGTTGCCCAGCTCTCGCTCGATGCGGCCGTTACCGTGCCTGTTGCAGTAGCCGTAATAGTCTTACCTGTCGTGTCGGCCGTACTACCGAAGTAGAGTGAAGACTTATCAACAGTAAGACCATTCTCGGTGTACGGTTTAACGGTCTTACCTGCGGCGGGTTTCAAACACTTAGCCACGTAGTGTAGCATCTTGCCATCTGCCGCCGTGTAACTCTCTTCGACGCGGAGTGTGCAGCGATCAATTTGCATACCCTCGCAGGCATCGTCTTCGGGGATGACACGGAAAGCGTGCTCGCCCTTGATGAAGCCATCTTCGTCCTCGAACGGACGCGGTTGCCCTTTCTTTACGAAGATGTCGAACTCAAACTGATAGGTGTTTTTCCCCACGCGAGAATCAACCACTTCGCCGCCCTCTTCGTTAGCGGTTACCTCGTTCCCCGCAGTAGGTGTTACTTTCGTGGTGTCTTGCTTCGGCGTATCAATGGTTTGCCATGTACCCCCTGCAATAGGAGCACCGTTAACGGACTCCTTGTGCTGAATTTTGGGTTTTCCCCAAGATAGAATTGCCATAATCTTTCATTTTTTAAATTGTTATTTAATCTTTTTCAAAATACTCATAACCGAGTTTCACAACGATAAAGTGCTGATTGATGTCGGCTTCCTCCTCCGTATAGATGGTTTGCATCAGCTTGAACTTGTAACAGGACACGGCGGCTGTCAGGCTATCAACCCACGCCTGCGCGAGACGCTCCAACTCATCTGTACGCCGCCCATCTTCAACGAGAACGCCGTTTTTGTAGGGGTCGATGTCGGGTACAAAGATATTCACCGTAACCACACCCGTTTGAATTTGGCCGGGAATGCCTGCCGTGAAAGTCACGATAGCATCTTCCAACCTACTGTCACGGGGACGGTATCCATTCCGGTAGACATCACCTGAAATCATCGTGTAAAGGGTGCTGCCCTTGAAAAGTCGGTAAATATCACCTTGTACCTGTTTGCCAGTCTTTGCCATTTTATATACTTATTACTTAAATCCAAGTTGTTGCAACATCTGCGGAACGAGTTTATCGGCGAGCAGTTCCGAACTGTCGAGGACATCGTAACCCTTTGCCGACACGTAGGAGGCATAATTCATACCCGCCACAACGATAAGGACAATCCCGTGTGGGAAATCCCGCACCAGCTGCATAGCGTATTCCTTGCCGCCTCTTGAACCCTCTCTGCCCTCTTTTACTGTGTCAAAAGAACTCATTTGTACTATTTCCCCGTCAACAGCAACGACATAACCGATACTGCTTCGGAGGTTGCCTGTTTGGTCTTTATAGGAATTTGTCAAGCGAGCCGCATTCAACACCTGCTCCCCAACAGCGCAGAGATTATAGACGAGAGCCTTTTTAAGGGCTTCGACACGCCCCGCAATGTAGCGGTCTATCTCTGTCGTTGGAGTGAGACGTTTTATCGGCATCGCTTCTGATTGTTATTTTATCCGAATTTTGCTTGTGCTGGGCTTTCAATTCTCATTCGTATATTTTATTTGATTTGAGTTTTCAAGCCGACACAAGTTGTTTTTCGGGTTAAATCAATATCCTAATTTCACAAACAGCTTCCAACGGCTCGACTTGGATTATCGAAAACTCCCCGACAACGTTTCCCTTGCGGTCTTTCAACCGAAGTTGCTCTGCGTCGAACGGCTGCTCATCAATCAATACCGAATACTCGGCTGTCTTGAAGTGCTCGCCGTTTACCCGTCCGAGGTTATTGTACTTGTTAGCCATGTACTGACAGGGTATCGGGGTGCCCCAATCGACAGAGGCGAGCTTCTGCGGGTAGCCCGTTGTAGGGTCTATACCTCCTCCGCTCGTCTTCTGTTTTAGTTCGATGGTGCCGTTTTCAATAATCATGTGTCACCTGAATTACAATCTTGAACCTTTATATCCATAGATAGGCTTTGACGCTGCCGATACCTCGCCGCATTCATCATACAGGGCTTTCGCCTGATTGCGGAACTGCTGTCGTTGTTCATCTGTGAACGAGAACGACTGCCCGCCCTGTCCGATGTTCGGAGCGAGAGACAACCACAGGAGTAGGTCGGCTTTGGCGAGTTTGTACGCCTTACTAACCAATGCTTCCTGCGTTGCAGTATCTGTAAGCGCAACACCCCGTTTCTCCGCAGTCTCAACGAGTGTGCGGAGAGGTATAGGGTATGCGCTTACACCTTTAAGGGCTTCGAGGATTGTTGCCATAATCAATCAGCATTTAATCGTTACGTCCAATCCTGTGCATCGGTACGAACATACAGATTACGATATGCCGTGTCAAACACAGGCACAGCGTCAGCCTGCCCAATGGTAACCTCACTCAAAGGCTCCGTCGTTCCATACTTCTTCACAATAGTGTGTGCACGCTCCGCACGGAGGATAAGTTCGTTATTCTCCTGCAAGACATCGTACTGCGTAGTGCCGAGACGCTCACTCTCTGCGAGAATGAGGCGGCGGTTCTCGAACGGATTACCCGAAGTCGAGGTGCCGTCTGTAAACTCACGCGTAATCGTTTGGTCGATAACTCTCAACTGTAATCCATTCAACCAAGCCTGTTTTGCAAGCATCGCATTTACAGCCGTGAGGTCTGGTGTCTGCGATATACCAACGGCATTGGCGAGGAATGAAGCGCAAGCCTTGATAATTTGCTCTGCGGAGCAGATATGGTACAGCTCCTCCAAGTTGATGAATGCGAATTTAGGGTTGAGGTTATTGTCCTTTGCCAGCTTTACAAGCTTCTTCAAGTCCCCGAGAATATCGGCACTTGTGGAGTTCGCCCAATCGGATGCTGTCTTCTGTTTTTGGAAATCGTCGACATCATAGTCAAGGTCGAATTCATTAGCGTAGGTCGCATTGTTGGTAGTGGTAAATGCCAATCTACCAGCATTTGAAGCCAACGCCCAAGCAATGAACTCCAGCTCGGACTGAACGCCCGTAAAACAGAAATCCACATCATCGCCCCAATACTGTACGAGTTTCGCAGCGTCATCATCCTGTGCAAAAGCGAGTTCGGTCTGATAATCCTTAATCTCTTTTCGTGTCATTTCGCGGGAAATGCTGATGAAAGGAATATCACCCTTTGCGCTCTCAAAGATAGGACGACGTTTGCGAACGGTAGTACCATTATCGGTGTGCAGGTCTGCGGCTACATTGCGCTTGGCAAGTTGGTTGCTAAGCGTTTTCCAAATGAAGCCGTTTACCTTTTTCACGGGAAAATGTGTACCGAAGAGGAAAGGTTTTGCGTCTACGGTGTTCAGACGCGCCTGTACCATTTGGTCTGTAAGCCCTTGGATAAGGGTATTTGTTACTGTTGCCATAGTCTTTTACGTCTGTTTTGTTAATAATTGATGATACCTGTTAGATACTTCGCTACACAGGCGGGGAGCTTGTTGCCTTTGGTTACACCCAAAACCCAAGCATCAACATCGAGGTTAGTGCCAGCATTGACGGGCTTTCCTGTGCCTGTGATTGCAAGAGGGGTGTACTTCAAGGCCGAAGTGCTTGTAGAAGCCTCTTTGGCCTCTGCAACGCAGTCTCCTACGTTGATAACACCAAGAGCGGCTTTGAGCGTAATTGTGTCGCTTTCTTTACCTTTGCTGTCGATGGATGCGATTTCAACTGCTACGCTGTTTTCGCCCAAAAGCACGAAGTCGCCTTGCTTGAAGTTATGCCCTTTCTTGACCTTTACGGTCTTAGCGGTGGCAGCAACAGCTTCGGTAACTTCCGCAACTTTCACTACATGGCAGATGCCATTGTCGGGTGCGCTCAACACGCTTCCCTCTTTCAGATAGTCGCCGCCAAGTTCCGAGACGTTCACAGAAACGCCTCCCCGGATGTCGGCGACCTTGTGCATAAGGACACGAGGTGTGCGGGTGTCCTTACGACGAGTGACTGTCATACTCATTTTCGTAATGTTGTTAAATTGTTAGACATTAGAACGGCTGCCCATCTTCGGATTTCTTGCCCTCGCGTACAGCGATTGCTGCCTCCTGTTCTTTAGTCAGCGCGTCCCCTTTCCCACCGCCGTTGTGAGCGGCAGGTCTACCGAAGACAGCCCCTTTGGAATTGATGTCTGCAACAAGTCCATCAACCTCTGTCGTTACATCGCCTACGAGAGTTGTAAATTCCTCGTCAGAAAGCGCATCAACAGAGATACGCTCGTAAGGCTTGCGGAGGTTTTCAGGTAGTTTCTTATACACCGCTGAAAGTTGCTGTTTGCGGGTTGCAGTTGTACGATCGCCATCCATCTTGTTCAAGCGCTCTGAAAGCGTTTTGTTGCTCTCGATAAGCTGCTGTGCCCAAGCTGGGACAGTTTCTGCACCCCCTGCGGGTTGTGTTGTTGTGGTAACGGTTGTGCCGCCGCCTTGCTGTCCGCCTGCTGCGCCCCCGTTGTTGATTGGTTTACCATCTTTCAGCCCGTACTTCGCTTCATAGTTCTGCGTAGCGGTCTGCGTGGCTTCCGTTGCGCGGCTATCGCCATAACTCTCGATAACCTCGATGAGTTCTTGCGTTACCCCCGCAATAGCGGTTGTAACCTGCTCATCTGTTGTAACAGTTTTTGCGAGTTTCTCTGCAATCCTGTTCAATACATTAGCGTTAACCCCCGTAAATTTGGCTTTTAACGCCTCGAAAATCTTTTGCTTCATAAATTTATATTCTATTAATAAACTATACAGTATATCGCCACAAAGATAATCATTAACTTCGAAAGTGTTTATATTATAATCGAAATATTTTCATTTTAGCCATAAATATAGTTTTATTTATGCATTCTTGCGACTATTATAGCGGGATTTAATAGAAATCAGCATTGATGAGTTAAAATAACATAATTACAAACTGTTCGGTTAAAAATACTTCGCGAAAAATTTGTTATAATAAGAATAACACACTAAATTTGCCTCGTGATTATAAAATAAACACATTGAAAATAACAAAAATGACAGCAATTATGGCACAGCAGGTTTTGAACTACTCGACGAAGTACATCAACAAGAACTACCGCATAAAGGTAGCTGGTGTAAATGATGAGGGACAGAAGATTAACACTTTAGTTGGAGTTAGCGGCTTATTGGCTCTAATAAGTGTTGAACTTGCCAACAAGTTTATTAGGAGAGCTGAGCACGGTATGGAGGATGCTTGTTATTGCAGGTTGCGCAGGGGATTACGTATAACGTTTTACAACAAGTAATTATGGTGACACAAGAAATTATCGAGGGTGCGTACCTCGCAGGTTTTGAGCCAAGCAGAAACGATCTTACCGCCGACGAGTTGCTGGCGGAGGCAGAAGAGTATTTAATGAAGAATTTAATGGACAACTAAAATATAAGGAATTATGAAAGAGTACACTATCAGAATTAAGAATGCCGAGAATTGTAATCATTACGAAGATTTCAATCTCGAAGAAGTAATAAAAGAGTTTAAGACCAACGGCTTCAATGTTACGGAGGAAGCAATTATGCACAACTTCGAAGCCTGGAGAGATGATTACAAGAGTGGATTTAAGGACGAAGAGAATGGTTACTTTCTTTTTACCCCATGCGGTTGCAATAATTTGTGTTTTATAGCTTGTGAACTGACAGGAGTAGAGTGGCAAAAAACTTACGAAGCATAATAATTTGTAAACAACTAAAATAACAGAATTATGACAACAACAGTTTCGACAGTTCAACAGGGTTTGAACGAAGTAGTAATGAACAAAGTTCAGAAAATGATTGACGGGAAAGCCGTCGGAGTACAGGCAACGATGGAGCGGCTCGTGAATGAGGGGAAGATAGCGCAGGACTATGTTGCGCCTATTGGTGTAAACCTCAAACTCAACGACCACAGCCCCGTTATCACTTTTGACGGGGAGGGGAGTAGCCTTTCAATGAGTATGCCCGATGGAGAGTTTACGCTTCACGACAACGCCATAGGGCAACTTGCCGACCGCATGGCTATCCCACAACGATACCTCCGCACGCTTGCGGGCGGGGAGGCTTGGGCGCGACAGCTTGCCGCAACGGTGTTGAATGAGCACAGCGGTTGGACGCAACGCAGCCGCGTACTTGTTAGAACCGTCGGACAGCAGGTTCGCGGCGTGTTGAGCGACAGTTACCGCCGACTGAATAGTGTAGAAATCCTTACCGCCTTTGTACAGGAGGCAGCGGGACAGGGAGCGGTTATATCAGACGCTTATATGAATGACACGAAAGTATGGGCTGAAACGATACTTCCGCAGCCTCTCGTAATACCGACAGCCAAGAATGGCGATGTTATCATCTTTGCGGGCGCAAGGTTCAGCACATCGGACTATGGCGACGGGGCTGTTGATATGCGGGCGTTCCTGTTGAACGGGGCTTGCCTTAACGGTATGGTTCGTGAAAGCGTGATGAAGCAGGTACACCTCGGAAGCAAGTTGCCCGATAATCTCGCCATATCACAACGAACCTACGAACTCGACACGCAAACTACCGTCTCGGCTGTTCGCGACTTGACAAAGGGCTTGTTCAGCCGTGATACTATCGAGCGCAAAGCATACGAAATACAAGGGGCAAGCGAAATTGATGTAGACTTCGAGAACGAGATTACAAAACTCACGAAATCGGGTGCGTTGCTCAAACAAGAGGGCAAAGAGGTTGAGAAGCTGCTTATGAAGAATGATCCCGAAGATGGCGTACAGGGCGGGGCAACGCTTTGGAAGTTGACACAGGCTATCACGGCACACGCCCGCGAGTTATCGCCCGAAAGAAGCCGTGAATTACACGAAATTTCGGGCGCACTGATGAACCGCGTTAAATTACCCGCATAAGTATAACCACGCCCGCCATAGGGGCTATATGGCGTTTGTGGCGGGCTAAAAAAATATTGCAATGGAAGTAAAAGTAAGAGAATGGCTCCGCAAGGGCAACGAGGCTGGGCATTTCGTGCAACGCCTATCAGACATTGTGCCAAATCCTAAGATTGATTTCAAGGTAGGCGATAAGGTGGTATTTACGAATGATTTCGGGGTGTCATTTACCGATTTAACGATAATCGCCATAGGTAAGCACAACGACCTTTGGAAATACGGGCATTGTATCTATCTCGACAAAGAGAGTTATTGGTTTCCCGTGAAGTATGAAAGTGTAACAATCCAATACGAGCGATAATGGGAATTTTGTTTACAATGTTACGAGCTCGCCATAAATCTATCATCAGACAAGTTGGAAATGAAAAATCAGAGTTTCTGTATACGGTAACTCGATATAACATAAGTTTCTGCATACAGAAATACTATCTACTTATGTATTTCTTACAACAGAAACCGATATCGCGCGCGCGTAATAAAGAAAAGGAGAGAAAAGAGAAGAAAATACCTTACGGTATAGTCGGCGACAATAAATTTTCGCCCCATGTGTATTAGGTAATTTAATTTACAAAAAAATATGGCAAAAAAAACATTCAAAATCAGAGCAAAGTTCGTCTTCGGCGGACAGGTAAAAGTACAAGCGCACAACCGACAGGAGGCGGAGGCTATAGTTGAAAAGAACATCGTCGCCCTGCTGGGCAAGGTCGAGGCGTTCGATGAGGACATCGTGAATTGGGACTTCCCGATACACTGCGAAACGGTTATCAAGCGCAACGAAGAGGAGGAAGAAATATGAAAACAAACAATGAACAATATGAGAACCTGAAAAAGAAGCTTCTCAAGTTACAGGCACTCGCCGAACAAGGTTACAAGGGCGAGGCTGAAAATGCCCGCCGAGCCATTGAAAGGATTTGCAAACAGTACGGCTTGAAATTGGAAGATATCTTAGATATTAAAACAAAGCACCGATACACGTTCGAGATTGGACGGAAAAAGGAAATGATGAACCTCTTCATTCGCTGCCTATCGGCTGTATGCGATACGTCGAATATGTATTATTGGAGGCTGACACGTTCATCAATAAAAATAGAACTCACAGCCTTACAATATGCCGAAGTCGCAAGCCTTTTCGATTGGCACAAGGCTAACTACAACCGAGAGTTGGCGGAGTTTAAAAGCTCGTTTATGAGTGCATATATCGGCAAGCATAACTTATTTTTCAACGAGGAACGCAACGGTAACGTGAGCGACGAACTCACGCAGGAAGATATTGAGCGCATACGTCGTGTATGGAAAATGCGTGAGGCTATGAGTGACAATACTTACCGCAAACAGTTGGAGGAGAAGCTATGAAGCAGGAGTTTATCTATCGGGTGGAGTTCAAAGTGCCGCCTCTGTTGGGAATAGACGACCGCAAGGAGTTCTATTTCCACAGCCTCGCCGCTATCTACGAAGTGTTCACAGCGAGACAAATCGGCTGCAAGGTAACCCGCCTGTGGAACATCGGCGTATCGCATGGCACCCCCTATGAGGGGCGGCGATGCAAAATCACGAAAGAACAGATTTTGCGAAAAACGCGAAATAAGCGCGTATAACGCATTAAAATTTTTGAGACGGAAAATTTGCACAAAATAAATTTGAACGCGACACAGCGCAAAGGAATAGGTGAATTCGGTATTTTAATCGTTGACGGGTGAAAAAGAAAAACGAAAATGCAGGGTTCCTAAGAAAAATAACTAATTTTGCAAACGGATGAAAGATTACAACGAAATAGCAAAACGATATGCTGGCAAGCACGGCTGCAATATCCTGCAAGCATCCGCCGAGCGTAACGGGTACAGGTATTTCCACCTCGACTATACAGGTCGCCCCCGTTACACAGGACATCCGCATATAATCAAAATAAGCCCCGCAGGGAAAGTCCAACGGGTACTTAATTTTGATGAGATATATTGGGCATACAACAACCGTTCAGAGCCGACGGGCAATCTCTTTGAATAAATCGCGGCGCAGGATCAGTTTATCAACTTTCAGAACCTCGAAATATTCAACTCCGCTTACGGCGTATTCTTCAAGTTTGAGGAATGCGCCGTTTTGCGCGTCATAGAACATTATCCGCCCGTCGGGGAAACGTTCTGCCGTAATTACATGCCCCCTGTTGCCTGACATGTTTATGCCGATATGATAACGCCCCACCGCTTTTGTCGCTGTATCAATTTTCCCGAGCATGTTATCAAAAGACGGTGCACGGAGCATGGTGGGTGTGGGTGTTTTCCCTGTTTTGGGGTGTTGCCAAATATTCTCGAAATGTTCCCCAAGTTGGTAAGATACACTATTCGTTGAGCTGTCGTAACCGAGTGAGGTAACATTCAACCCGCGAAGCCTTGCCTCGTGCACAGCGACAGCAGCTTGGCAATTAGCAGCGAACTCGTCGCCCTTGCCGTATGATACATTGCTTCGTCCCTCGTTTGCGTCCAAGAACGGCATAGGTTTGGGTGGTGTCTTTATTCCCATGGATGAAGCTATGGCTGCGGTGTTGTCTCGCACTTCCTGTGTGAGTGTAGGAGCGGGCATATCCTCGTACACTTTGAATGCTGCCTTTGTCGCTGCACGCCCGAGCTTTGTACCTGTTACAGCCCCAACCGCTCCATAAGATGGCTGTACGCCCGTGTATTTTGTGTTGTCTGACATGAAGTAAGGCACACTCGAAGCCCTTTGTATGCGTTCGTCGTTTTCGGTAAGCCAATCCTTGAATACCTGCGGAACATCATCAACGCGGTTCACACTCTCATCATCTACGGCCTCGCCGTTGAGTATCTTCTGCGTGTCTTTGGCGATTTCTTCCTGTGTTTTAAGGATTGATGTTGCAAAGCATCTGCAATGCGGATGCCATCCCTTGAAAACAAAATCTTTCGGATAACGACCTTGTAATTCATCGCATATATCGTGGAATGGTTTACCGTTAAGCGTATGGTTATTCGACAGGTGTATTTCTATGCCTACAACGAAATCCATCTGCTGCCATCGGAGGTGGTCGGAGGTGTGATAGGCGATGTTGGTTTCTGTGGCGGCAAGCCGTCGGGCGTTCTTATACGATGAGCGATACACCCCTTGCCCCGGATGATAAGCCGCCGCCCGCTTTGATAGTTGCAGTTGTCCGTGTTCATCACGCACACGGCGAAACAGTTTGTCAGGCTGTTTAAGATATTGCCGCAGGTCACGGCTCATTTCATCAGCAGACCGCCCGTTGCGTATGCCAATATCAAGCCCCATTTCTATTTCCTCCTTGAACTGCTCCGTATAACGCCATACTTTTTGCGATAGGTTTAGTCCACCCGTTTTACGCTGCGCGAAAGCATCCCGGGCTTCCTCGTTCGTGCTGTAATAACGGCGGTATTGTGCCTCCGAAAGTTTCCCGACATTCTTACCGAATACACGGTTGGCGAGTTCACTGTTCTTATTGTTGGCCAATGTCCATTCCGCATTGATACCATTCAGGACAACGGCCTGCATACGCGATTTCAGCCCCGACATAAGGTTTTCTATCCGTTTACGTGTAATTGGGTAATCGTCGAAAGAAAACGGCGTGTCGGGCTTGATTTTCCCTACTGTTCCACTTATGGATACAGCCTCACGGATTGCATCATGATAAATGTTATCTATCTGCAACTCGTAGACCTTGATATTGCGTTTGTGACGCAAGTCGTATTTATTTAGCTTCTTCATTTGATGTGCGGAGTAAAAATCGTTCACACTGCGGATCATTTAAGAAGACACAGAACTTCCCGCTCTGTTGTTTATAGGGGCAACGGCAGAGTATCAAATGCCCGTCTATTGCCTTGCTGTGCCAATCATAACTGTTGGCGCAGTCTCGACAATGGTATTTTGGGGTTTCCTTAACCTGCCGTGCCCGCCTGTTGCAATTCCATACAGCCATAGTCTATCATTCAGTCAGATTAAAAGCGTCCTCAACGCCCTGCTGGGCTATCTCTTCGAGTGTCTTATCCACATCATCGCTGTGCCCGAACTCCTCGATACTCTCACGCTGCGACATAATAGGCTCGCCGCCGTTGGCTGTCATAAGCATATCGACGGTTTCCTTTGTGTCCGTAATAGAGAACGGTGTTATTTTCGTTTCAATTTTCAAAGCGTCTATATCGCTGTGATAACGCTCGGGGAGAACCGTTTTAAGAAAGGCCTTTATCACGTTGATCTCGCGATCGAAGCCCTCCAAGAGCCGCCCACTCTCGTCATTCACTTTCATTTGCGCATCAATAAACAGCTGCTTACGGCTCTCTCCCGACAATGCCTGTTGCGACATCTTCTCGTAAGACCAATCGGGGAGCTGCAACTGCGTAAAGAACATGGAGCGCAATTCGTTTACATAGAATTTTAGATTTTCAACAGCCTGTTCCCACGTAACATATTGCGCTGTTGAGCCTTTCGGGTACTGCATAACCGACATAAACTCGCTGTTCTCGTTTTTCTCGTCTCCGTAATTGATAACTTCATCAGCAAACACGATAAAGCGTGGCTTGGAGTTCTTACGCAGGTAATTACCATTACGTGACAAAGCCCATTCTATCTCGTACACAGTTTTCGAGGTGTCTTCCCATATTGGTGTCGGGCGATAGATGTATATTGCCGGGATTTTTCCAACAGTTATATTTTCGTTTTCTACCTCCGTCCACTCTCCGCCTTCGTTGCTGTATTTGACATGCTTTTCCGAGGAATAAGCATCGAAATACTGTATTGACTTTTTGCCAACCTTGCGGGTGTAACCTACCGACATAGCTATCATGTCACCGTACTCATCGAATAGGGGGTAAAGCTCGTCGCCAAGCATAGGGGAAAAGTTACGACAACGGAATTTCAATGGGCTATCAAAGCCATATATGTTGTTCTTGCTTTCAACGGCATACCACAATGTCATTACTTCACAGCCTGCAAATAGCATGTTCAGACGCTCAACGTTTACGCTGTTGATACGGTTGCGGTTGAAAATGGTCTCAATGTACGATGCTATCTCTTTCTGCATATTATTCTCCGGACGATACACACGTTTAACGGGTATACCACAGCAAAGCTCCGTCATACGCTTTGTGGCAAGCCGTTGCAGGTCGCAAGTAACACGGGTAACATACTCAACCCCATCATCTGAAACAATGTCGGGATATTTACGCTTGTTCATCACTGGATGTTTAGTAGGGTCGAACTGTTGGACAAGCCCATAACGCCCTGACCAAACAGGAACATTAATTATCTTCTCTTGCAATGCTACCACCTTTTCAGCGGCTGTCAACTCCGTAGAGGTTAGGATTTCTTGAATTGTCATATTATTATTGATTTTAATTGTTATTATACAAGTTTGGATAATCTGCCGAGATCTATTGTCTTGAACGGGTTGCCAACATGATAATCGATTGCATAGCCGAGAATGTCCACGTATTCGTCGTGTGGCTTGGCGGGGAACCCGCATATTTCGTCCTCAAAAGCCTCGTTCCATGCCCCCTCAACAAGTATTACGCGCCCGCATTCCACTGTCGGAGAGGCTGCATAAAGGCGCGTTTCTTTACTGTCACGTGGTGAGGGCGTACTTACAACATTCAACCCCGATGTAGCTTTGAGTTGGTCAATGACAGATATACCATTGGCCTTTGGTTCTATGCGTATGCTGGAACGGCGGTTATAACCATGTTCTTGGGCGTACTGCGGTATGAAACGGATAAGGTCTGGGAATTTCATCATAACCTTATGGGCGTGAGTTATATATAGGTCGCCGCCAATCTTACAGGTCGCAATGATACCCGACGGGTCATTGTTGGTTTTATCGGTATAGGCTGTATCGAGGAAGAAGACTATTGGCTCACCATCGTGTATGCGTTTGAACTCTGCCACTTTGATATGCTTAAACCATTCCCGTTTAATGATGTTACCACCATCAACGGTCGGGTGTTGCTGATATAGAGCAGCAAAAGTGCGTGGGCTTTGTTGTTCCGCTTCTTTCAAGCGTTCCAACGAGTGTCGCTCCTCCCATAACGCCTCACCGATACGCCGTGGGTCTTCTTTCAGTTCCATATCCTCGCGTATGGCAGGGATGCACACGACAGTCCACTTGCTGGGCTCACGGTCAAGCAGCCGCCCCGCAAGGTCATCTTCGTGCCAACGTGTCATAATGAACACTATTTTGGAATTGTTGTGTAGACGCGTCAAAAAAACGTCTGTGTACCAACTCCACACCCGCTCTCTATAGGTCGGAGACGCCGCTTCGATAGCGTCTTTCACGGGATCATCAATGATACCGAGGTCAACAGGTGTACCCGTGAGACCTCCTCCAATACCAACCGCCTTGTAAAAGCCACCATGTCCGACTGTCTCAAAGATATCGATATTGCGTAGATAGCCGCGCTTAGCGTCTGTTGCCACATTCTGTGAGTTAAGAAATGTAGCGGGGAAAACCTCATGATATTCTGTGCTGTCAATCGTGCGCTGTATGGCGCGAGAAAAGCCGTGTGCAAGGCTTACAGCGTAAGAAGTCCCTACTATCTTAATCTTCGGATTATATCCCAAAGCCCAAGCGGGGAATTTTCGGCTTACTATCTCGGACTTACCATGCTGCGGTGGTACAAACACCATTAAGCGGTTTGTTGGGAGCTTCCCCAAGAGCAAATCTTGGCATTTCTCGGCAATTAGCGTGTGGAACCACTGACGGTCGTAATTCCCATCAGTGTAATCAAGAAAGTCGGGGAAAGACAAAAAGGCTTTCCTCCGCTTCAATTCCCTTTCAAGTTGCCGAAGCCTATCCATTTATTCGCTTAGTTTCAAAGCCTTTATTTCCGCCTCTAACTCCTCAACGGACATATCGCAAGGAGAGCGATGCACTGTTACTTCCTCCGTGATATTTCGTTTCTCTGCGGCGTACAACCCGAGCAGCTTACGCCGTTCTGCTAATTGTTGCCGTATTTCTGCGATATAAGCGGGATTACCAAGCATTATTACCTGCTGTGTCTTTTCCTCAATGCTGAAAGTGCGTATGCCGCCCTTGTCACCGCTGTTGTCACCGCTGTTGTCACCGCTGTTGTTATCCTGATTGGCGTTGCGAGCAGGTGCGCCCTTGCGCTTGCGCTGTGTCTTGGTATAATCCTCTTTCGATTTCTCCCACTGCTCCCACAACTCCTGTACCGTATCATCAATTCGGGTGAGTTCGAGCTGTAGGGCATCGTCTATATCTTCCAAGCGGCTTTCGCGCCACTCCTTTAGCAACGTCTGTACATCTTTGTGCACGGTCTGTGTTGAGTAGGTTGCTAAATCAAGACGGCGCATGACCTCTGCCCGTATAGCGCGAATACTATAACCGCGTTTGTAAAGTTGTGCTACGATTTCAAGGCGGGCTGCTTTGAACTGATTGCGCCGCTGTTGCTGTGCTTTACTCATAATGCTCTGTCAGTTTTAGGAATTCTTGATAGAATTCGAGATTACACGATGATAATTCAATGTAGGTTTTACCGAACTCGGGGAACGTGTGTACGGCAAAATGGCTCTCTGTCAAAAGCCACAATGCCGTATAACCCTGCGGTGTGAAATGGTGGTCGGTAAAGCACAGGATGTTAAATCCCGCCTTACGGAGGGCGTTGTCAAACAGCGTCCGTAGCTTCTGTGGATTCGTCTCCCGCAGCCACTCTGAATAATTCCAAATCTTCGCTTGCATACTCAATCTCTTTATAGTATTTCTTGATATCCTTTGTTTTGCCTTTATAGAACACGAGGATATTTTGGTGCATCTTGGCAACCTTGCGGCTCTCCATATATCTACCTGCTCGCATGGCCGTGCTGGCGGCTGTTTCAATAAGTATAAGCTCGTTATACAAGGACATGCCACCCTCTTTGAATATCCGCTTGATGTCGCCGCAGAAATCATAGTAAAAGCCTGTCGATTTATCCCGCACGTCGCCGACAACGATAACGGCAAAGCGGTTTTCTTTCAAGCAGCCAATAGCCGCCGTGAAAGCGTTACGGAGTATCTGTATGAAATCATCGTAAGACTTTTGGTTGCTGGCGTCGTTTTCGAGGTCGCTGTAATGTTCAATGTTGAAATACGGCGGGCAGCTAAACAATAGGTCTTGGCTGTCTGCATCGATGTGCTGGGCTACATTCTGCCCATCGTCGCAGATGTAACGGGCAGCCATACCATCCGTACGCTCGTTGTTGAGTTGAGCCTGCTCGGGGCGGAGTTCTATACCCACAAACTCATTACCGAGGTGTGCCGATACATAGCCGAAGACGCTATCGCCGGCAAAGCAGTCAAAGGACTTGCAGTCTTCCAACCCGAACCAACGGCAGACGAGTTCCGCCATAACGGGATCAAGCAACGACACCCCTGCTGACAGCACTTTGCCCGCCTCGCGTTCTTTCACATCATCGGGTACATACTTTTCGAGATAGTCCTTGAATGACAGCCCGAGTTCCTCTCTGTGTTTGCGCGTGCGTTGATACAAGTCCTTGTATTTGATTTCTGGCGCCTGTATAAGCGTGTCGTTGCGGCTCTCGCCCATATCGCCGATAAGCTCTCGCCACATCTTCTTGCGGGCTTGCCAATAGCCTTTACGCGTGTCGAGGATAGAGAATGGTGGTACAACAAAACGGTCGTTCAACGAGGCGTTGGCAGGGCTACTGTCGCTCGTACTGCTTTCTCCCTCTCCGTCGCTGTTGTCCTGCCATACATCAAGCCCCCAATCGTCGAGGTCTTGGCTATCCCACTCGTTAGCGAGAACGTCCATATCCCATGAGCCGAACGATGCGTTATCTTTAATGATAAACTCCCTGCACTCGTCCTCCGACAATTCCGAAGCCTTTATGATAGGGGCGGTAGGATTGGCTTTCCACTCGTCCCAATACTCGACGAGCCGCTGCCTTTCGGCTTCTGTTTTCTTGTTGTAGTCGCGAAGCCCTGACAAACGTTGTGCGAGTTCATCTACTGTCATGCTTTCAATCGCCGTTAATGCCCTGTAACGCATATTACCGCCGAGAGCGACAAAGATATCATCAACTACTATCGGGCGTAGTTCGAGCATTTTGGGAAGCACGAGGATGCTATTAATCAGCTTATCGAACTTTTCTTTGCTGATAGTTCGAGGATTTGCCCCGTTAACCTGTATTTGCGATAATTTTACGATTTCTGTTTTCATAATGAATTACTTATATTTGCTACAAAAATACTCAAAATGTTTATTATATAATCACTTTTGAGGTAAAAACAAGCTGTTTTGGGGCTGATTTATATGTTTATTAGCATATTTCCATACATATCCGCCAGCAGTTTTACGTTTTCCCTTACAACAGCTACATATATGGTTACCTTTTATGCCTGTTCGCTCCTTGGCCTCTTTTTGCGAGGCATACCTTGCTATTTCTTTTCCATCCTTTGAGTATTGTATAACAGGCTCATAATTGCTTATTGCCATACGACGTAGACGTGTTCCAAAATTCGCATTATACTTGTGTGTACACCATTCTAAATTTTCAGGAAAATTATTCTGTTTATCTTCGTCTTTGTGATTAACTTCAGGGAAAGACTTGGTGTTTGGTACAAAGGCAATGGCGACCAAGCGATGTAGAAACAGCGAACGCTGCCGCCCTCCTTTGGTTAAAGCAACTCTCACATACCCATCATATCCAATGTGCTGTGCCATCTGTTTACCCGTTTTTAAGGAACGAACACGAGTATAATTCGACACTTCATAAAGCCCCTCATAACCTTTAATCGGTTTCCAAATCTCTCCCATTTTTTAGTGTATTTATAGTTTGTCTTATAAGTTCAAACGTCGCTCTCCTGTATTGTTCTTGTGGGGTAAAATGCAGTACAAGCCACCCCGAAGATGCAGCGGCATTCATCTTCTCCATGTCTTTAATGTAACCGCTCGCCCTGTTGTGTCGCCCGTAAGTCCAAACGCCACCGTCAATCTCAATGGCGATTTTATACTTCGGTATGGCAAAATCGAACCTCCACCGCCGCTCGGGGTGGAACTTGTACTCCTTGACACACTCAACACCCAAATCGGTCTTGCATATAACCGTGAAGACATCCCTTATTTGAGACGCATTTGCCGTCTGTCGGCTTTTCTTTGTTTTCTTTATAACTTGCCTATTCATAATAAGAAAATGGTTTGTGCGGGCTGAAAACGCTTTGGACGGTTAAAAGCGGGGGAGCTTTATAACTCACCCCGCCCGTAACACACGGTGCAGCCCGCTTGGTTTTACATCAGAACGGCAGATCATCGTCGCTGGGCGCGAACGCGTCCTGCCCGAGTGTACCGTTCACCTCCATTGTTGCTTGCTTCGCCTCCACAGCGTGCAGCCCGCCGAGGATAGGTATTGCGTTGCGCTCTTCCTCTGTCATAGCCTCTCGCTCCTCCTTTGGCAGGTTTACCTTGATGCAGTGAGTGTCGGTGTACTTCGGCTCTTGCATGGCGATAGCCGTCATGTTCAGATAGCAACCCTTTTCGCCGAGATATATGCCGTCGCAATCATCAACGGGGATAATAAGACAGCGTTTTGTTGCCTCTTTGCCTTTCAGATTTCGCATGAACGCCCCTTTTAGTTTCAAGAGGTCGATTTTGATACCATAATTTGCCATAATTGTATGATTTTTTGTTAAACGTTTGAAATATTTGTGTTTGCGGGGTTTACGCCCCAATATCTATACCTGTATACTCTTTCGTTTTATGTATTTGAGAAAGGCATACGGCTTGCGTTCTTTGTCGATAATGTAGCCGAAGTTGTTTTGCATATCGTATGCCTCCCGCTCAAAAGAAATGTTACGATATGCTTCCTTTGCGTTCCTGTACATACCCAGCCTTATCAGCCACTCTATGCCGTATAGTATATAGAACGGAAGGTATAGCAGCTCTTTCATCTGTGCTGTGTGTATCAGCTCGTGATTGAACATTTTTTCCCAATCGTATATACTGATGTTATGTTGCGATCGTATTTTCTTTCGTACAAATACTACCCCGAAGAGGTTTATTGCCGTAAACCCTTTGCAAGGGATAATGCTGTTTCTGATAACTTTCATTCTGTACCTCCTTTACTTTAATTTATTTTTATACCTTATTTCGTTTAAGATAAAATCTGTATTCATTTTCTTTGCTTTGCGAGTAATCGGTTTGTGGCTTCCTTGCTCATCAAACCACATTTGAAGTATCCAGCCCTCTACGACACCATACTTCCAATACTTTCTATATTTAAGCCAATATTTGTAAACAATAAGCACCACCGCTTCTCCGTCCTCAAAAGTATTGCAAAAGCCTACAACGTGGCACTTGCTCCTATTATAGTAGAAGGTTGAACCTACGTTCAAATTCTCAACTTTTCTTGCCATGTTGTTCCTCCCCTGTCTGTCTCGAAGTAGTTAGGCTCTACTACTCTGCCTTGATTTATTATTTCTTCTTGTGTCATAATATCTTTATTTTCCCCTCATGTTAATCTCTTGTACATACTCATTTTCTTCTAACAACTCTTTGAATACACGAGGCTTTTCGATATATTTAAGCCCCTTTTTCTTCATAATCTTTTTACAATAAGATACTATCATCATATCTCTATTAGCCCCAACAAAAACGAAATTCCTATTATGTATATCTCTATTCCTTTTCAGATAAAAATCCATGTTCTCTCGACAATATCTGTAACTGTCATTTTGTACACCCTCATACCCTTTCGACATTATGAAGTGCCCAATTTCGTCAGCTTCTTCTATAGAGGTGCACATTGTGAATATCTTTCTCATTTTGTACCTCCTTTCAGCTCTTTGATTAGCGCATCGGCACATGCAATAGCATATCTTGAAATCGCTTTTGGATATGTATGTTTCTCGTTCTTGGAATATTCTGCTGCTAAGCTGGCATATCCAGTACTGTATTCACTACTCAAAATTCCAGACATTGCTTCTTTCGCTATCTCGTACCTGCGTTGCTCCCAGTCAATATGGCTTTCCGTTGTGTCAAGTAGCTCTAATTCCCTATCGCGAAAGGTGCGTTGACGATATATACCATCGTTTCCGTAATATTGAACAGTCCCCCATTCTTTAGAAATACCGATAATTGTTATTTCCTCCCCTGTTTCGATAATTCTTGCTTTCATAACTATTTTTTTTATTGTTATATTGTTTATAAGTTCATAAAACTGAAAATGTGCTTAATTACTTCTATTGTCCATCCGTTACCAAGCATCTTGTACTGTTGTGTCTCGGAGCATTCCCACCTGTACCATTCGGGAACGGTCTGCAAGCGCGCACACTCGGTAGGTGTCAGGCGGCGAATGCGATTGTTTATTATACAGGCATTTTGCATATTCCCGTCTTCGCGCGCCCGAGCGAGAACAGTCATTCCTTTCCCGCTACGCACCTCTCGGAAATGAAGACAGCCATCAAACGCACGTAAAGTACCAGAAACAACCATTGGAACGTGTCCGCCACCCATGCCGCCGGCCGCAACAAGCGGCGTGCTTTTATTTTCCGAAGCCGTTGCGTGGCTTTGGTTGGAAGAGATACACAACAGATTATTCTGCTCCCATGAATGGGTGCTTAATGTCGGTGATTTGTCCGTATATTCTGCACCTGCATTGAAGCCTCTCGGGCGCTGGTATATGCTTACCAAATCATACATACCTTTACCTCCAACATTCAGTGCACCCATTTTCTCTTGCGGCTCGTGAAATACAGCCCCGAAGCCATTGCCGCTCTCCTTGTTGCGTTCTCTGTGTGCAATCAAAGCATTAACAGCTTTGTCGCTTAGGTAATATTTCTCGTCTACTTCCTGCTCAAGAATATCTTTCAATAGCAAACCTCTGTCTTCGGGTTGGGGAATATCGGTATAAATCTCCCCGAACAACCCCTCTTTGCGTGTGCGGATATTCGTCCAATAGATGCGCTTGCGGTTCTGCGCAGATACCAAAGCCGAGTTGATATGCACGCCGTATAAACCGATAGCCTGACTTAACACTGCTTCCCACCTCTTGCCCATTTCCACGTTTTCAAGAAAGAATAATACATTTGGGTTGTACTTGCGAATATCTGTCAGAATACGCATATACTCCCAAAA
>ERZ773014.437-NODE-437-length-28445-cov-5.621698_pt1 | contig 28445 bp, 25 predicted proteins | sample MGYA00580841_ERZ773014 | MGnify/ENA primary metagenome ERZ773014 (study PRJEB29015, sample SAMEA2737989) | human oral metagenome | biome: human oral; feature: human-associated habitat; material: dental | place: China | collected 2067 ... | reverse complement strand
CAGTGGCGCGTGAGCGAGGTACGCTTTCGCCTCTTCCAGCGTCGAAAACCGCTGGCTCTGCGCGCCGGTAAAACCGTTTACCTGCGCCTCGCACTCGGCGGCGCTGTGATAAATTCCCGGTTTACGCCCGCGCCGCACGGCGTAAATGCCCTGTTTGCTGGTCTCTTCTCCCGCCAAGTAGCGTTTTGCCGCCGCCTCATCCTGAAACCGACGGCCCTCCGCGCCCGGAAATCCGTCCACCTGCTTTTGATACGATTCCACATCGTAGTACAATCCGGGCGCATGGCCTTTTCTTACTGCGTAGATCCATGCCATAAATTCTCTTTTTCCACCTCCTTTTGCCCGTCGTCCCTCCCTGGACGACGGTTGAGAGCGGCGCAAACGAGACGTATCCGTCGACGCCGCTGCCGTTATTATACCATAATCACTAAGTTCGCGCTTTAGCGCTCACTAAGTGTTCATATTATACCCCATGCGGTAGAAAAATACAAAAAACCGCTCCTGCCCTTTCCTTCATGGCTCTGGTCAAAATTTCTGGTCAAAATTTGTCTTTTATAGTATGATTAAGGAAAGATAAAAGGGGGGATTCGGGTGCAAACGACCTTTACCTTTTCCACCGCGTTGCCCATCGGCTTGGAAGTCTGGACGGAGAACGCGTTCTCCCATGACGATCACCGACAGCTGGCCCAGTTTGGCAATATTCTCAGCACCCTGGCTTCCCCCCAGCTCATCGTGGATATCTTCAATCGCCTTCTCGCTGACCAGCGGCAGGCCTGGGCCGCCGAAGAAGCTGCCAATCAGGAGGAGGAAGCGCCTAAACGTCCGCCGGTATTCCGCTATGACCAGGAGACCCGGCGGGTATTATTCCTCCTGCACGCCCGCTTTGCCCTCAAGATGTTCAACCGCATCTTGGTGAATCCCTTCAAAGACGATCCCCCCTTCTTCAACCAGTATGGCCGATTGGTGATGAGTCAGAGAGATTATCAGGGACGCCAGCTAAGCGCTTTTCGCTGATATCTCCCTTGTAAAAAATCCCACCCGACGCGCACAGCAGCGTATCGGGTGGGATTTTTTACAAACAGAAAGCACGCTTAAAACAAATTCTTTTCCAGCACAATGGTCTGATCACGGTTGGGCCCGACGGAAACGATACCCTGGGCGATGCCGGTATATTCCGCCAAGCGTTCCAAATAAACGCGGGCTTCCGGCGGAAGCGCCTCATAGGAACGGACGCCGGTGATGTCTTGCTTCCATCCCTTGAAGGTCTCATAGACCGGCTCTACTTCCGCCAGTACCTTGAGGCTGGCAGGCATCTCGTTCAGCGGTGCGTTCTTGTAGCGATAGCCGACACACATCTTGATCTCGTCAAATTGATCGAGAATATCGAGGCGCGTGACCGCCATGTGGGTGATGCCCGAGAGGAGCCCCGCGTAGCGAACGACGAAAGCGTCCAGCCAGCCGGTGCGGCGAGGACGGCCAGTGACGGTGCCGAATTCATGTCCCGCCTGTCGGATCTTGTCGCCGATCTCATTGAGCTGTTCCGTGGGGAAAGGGCCCTCCCCCACGCGGGTGCAGTACGCCTTGACAACGCCCACGACATTGCGCAGCTGCCCCGGCGCTACCCCGGCCCCGACCCCAATACCTCCGGCCACAGGATGCGAGGATGTCACGTAAGGATACGTACCATAGTCAAGATCCAGCATAGTGGCCTGCGCTCCTTCGAAGAGAACGCGCTTTCCCGCGGCCAGTTCTTCGTGCAGCAGGGCGATGGTATCGCAGACATAAGGGCGCAGCCGCTCTGCGTAGCCTAAATACGAGGTCAAAAGTTCGTCATAATCCAAAGGCGCGTGGTTATACATCCGCTCTAATTCCATATTTTTGAAGGTTAAATTTTCTTTCAAGCGCTTAGCAAATTCTTCCTTATCCATGAGATCACAGACCCGGATGCCCATGCGCTTGGCCTTATCCTGATAACAGGGGCCGATGCCGCGCTTCGTGGTGCCGATCTTGCTCGCCCCGCGCAGTTCCTCGCTGAGGCTGTCGATGAGGCGATGGTAGGGGAATACGACATGGGCACGGTTGGATAAGCGAATGCCGCTGATATCCACGCCCCGCTTCGCCATGGCGTCCATCTCTTCCAGCATGACCTCGGGATCCACCACGACCCCGTTGCCGATGACGCAGTATGTCCCCGGATAGAGAATGCCCGACGGCAGGAGGCGCAGCTTATATTCCTCGCCGTTCACCGCCACTGTATGCCCGGCGTTGCTGCCGCCGCCATAACGTACTACTGTATCCGCCTGACTGGCTAAATAATCGACGATCTTCCCCTTGCCTTCATCGCCCCACTGGCTGCCCATGACTACCACTGCTGCCATCTGTCTATCGCTCCTTCTTCATCCTGTCTCGAAAGTCATCCTCATAGAACTGCTACATCCCTGCGTATCTTTTCCGCCGAGCCGCGCCATCCCTCCGGGAAAATAGTCGAAAATCTCCCCCGTACTGCCTTAAAGCCCGAAACGGGCGAAAATCATATCCACATTGCGAAGGAACCACTGATAATCAAAGCACGCCTCGATCTCAGCTTTCGTGAGATACCGGGTAATATCCGGATCTTTCTCCACGTTGGTACGGAAATCCTCCCCCGCCATCCAGCGTTTCATGGCGTTTCTCTGCACCCACTGATAGGCATCCTCCCGGAGAACTCCCTTGTCCACGATGGCTAAGAGAAGCCGCTGGCTGTAAATGAGGCCCCCCGTCTTATTCATATTTTCCAGCATGGCCTCTGGGTACACCAAGAGTTTATCGATGATATTGGTAAATTTCTTCACGCAGTAATCCACATTGATGGTGCTGTCCGGCAGGATGACACGCTCCACGGAAGAATGGGAAATGTCCCGCTCGTGCCAGAGGGTGATGTCCTCCATGGCCGCCACCGCATTGCCCCGCACCAAGCGGGCCATGCCCGACACCCGCTCGCAGGTGATGGGATTGCGCTTGTGGGGCATGGCGGAAGATCCCTTCTGCCCCGGGCTGAAATACTCCTCCGCCTCCCGGATATCGGTACGCTGGAGATTGCGGATCTCCGTGGCGAATTTCTCGAAAGAGCTGGCTACGATGGCCAGCGTCGTCATGTACTCAGCGTGACGATCCCGCTGAATGACCTGCGTCGCCAGACGAACCGGCGTCAGCCCCAACTTCTGACAGACCATCGCCTCAATGCGCGGGTCGATGTTGGAATACGTCCCCACCGCTCCGGAGAGTTTCCCCACCGCCACCATTTTCTGCGCGTGTTCCACCCGCTCGATGTCCCGCTCCACCTCCGCCATCCAAAGGAGGAGCTTAAGCCCAAAGGTCATGGGCTCGGCATGAATGCCGTGGGTACGCCCGATACAGGGGGTATGCTTAAATTCCGCCGCCCGGCGCTTTAACACTTCATGAAAGCGGCGCAAATCCTCCAAGATGATGTCCGCCGACTTCTTCATCATGATGCCCAGCGCCGTATCCTTCACGTCGCTCGAGGTCAGCCCTCGGTGGATATACTTGGAATCCTCCCCCACATATTCCGCCACATTCGTCAGAAAAGCAATGATATCGTGATTCGTCACCTTCTCAATCTCATGTACGCGCGCCAGATCAAACTTCGCCTTACGGCGAATATTCGCCGCCGCTTCCTGCGGGATCTCCCCCAATTCGGCCATGGCATCACAGGCCGCAAGCTCCACTTCAAGAATCTCTTCAAATTCATGCTGCAAGGACCAAAGATGTCCCATCTCCGGGTTCGTATAGCGTTCGATCATTGATCTGTACCCCCTCTACCCAAATGGCGGCGAAAAACATGGCTACGCCAACGGGTTCATCATATCATTCCCCTTCGCCCCTGTCAATTCTACATAAAGCGCATCTTCCATTCGGGTAAAACGCAGCAAAGATGCTGCTTGTCCTCTTTGTTTTCTCATATTTGTTCCCCTGACAAAAAATTCCTCGAAGCAGCGTGCCCGCACATACCGCTGCCGTACCGGTCGCATAAAAAAAAGCAGCCGGAAGCATCAGCTGCCGGCCATCAAGCACCTAAAATCTCCTTTGCCAGTCAGGAGGCACCGAGTGCCCCTGACTGGCAAGCAGTGGCGAGTCTTTACGTTGCCGGCTGTGATTCAGGCATACCGGCCATTCGTACCGCCATCTCGCTGTGTCCCTGAAATACGCCTCCATCGGCAATATTGAGGCTGCGGACTTTAACATCCCCTACCAGCTGTCCCGTAACGTAGATGCTGAGATTCCCTTCAATATCAGCGTTGCCGGTGACGCTCCCCGCCACAATGAGGCTGCTGGCCTTGACGTCACCCGTGACGCAGCCACTCTCGCCGATGACTGCGTCACCGCTGACCGAGATACCGCCGTCTACCCGACCGTCCACGCGAATGTTTCCGCCGCCTGCGATTTGTCCGGTGATGACCGTGCTTCGGCCGATCACCGTCTCGATATCGTTGCCGACTGAGATATCGACTTTCTTCTTCATACTCTCAAACATGATGACCGCCTCTCTCCCTAAGACATTGCTTCTTGCTTTTTCTGTCGGCCGTACGGCCGATACCACAGTGAAATCAGAGATACCCGGACGGATTGACCGGCTCTCCGTTGATGCGTACCTCATAATGAACGTGCGGCCCGGTGCTGAAGCCCGTGCTGCCCATAAACGCGATGATCTGCCCCCGCGTCACCGTCTGCCCTGGAGATACCACCACTTCCTGCGCGTGTCCGTAACGGGTCACGACGCCGTTGCCGTGGTCGATGTCCACCATATTGCCGTAGCCGCCCGAATTCCAGCCCGCCGCCACCACGATGCCGTCGGCCGTAGCGGTGATGGGCGTCCCATAATCATTGGCGATATCAATGCCGGGATGAAAATCACTGCCGCCCCAGCGCAGACCGTAGGGGGAACTCACATCGCCGCCGGCCGGCCAGCCTGACGGAGTCATGCGGCTGAGCTGCTGTTGATAAAGCATATACTGCTGTTTTTCCACCAGCGCGGCCCGAATCTCTTCCAAGTTGGCCCGGCTCTTCGCTATGCGCTGTTGAATGTTGTCCAACGCCTGCCGAACATTTTTGACATTCGGCGCGATCCACGGACCGCCCTGCCCATCATAAGGGGCATCGTCAGCCGGTGCGAACGGTTCCGGCTCTGCGTGCGCCGATTCCGCAGAAGGAATATCCGCGGGCAGCGCTCCTTCCGGCGCTGGTACCCCCTCCGGCGGTGTGCCGCCGGACGCGTCCTCGGATGCAGGCAGTCCCGACAAACGCTGCAATTCCTGCTCAATCTGGCTAAGCTTCTCCATTTCATCCTGCAGCGCGTTGGCCTTCTTGGCCAACTGGGAAAGTTGTTCCTGCTGCATGCTGTTCACCTGCTGAAGCTGACTGATCTCCGCGGCGTTCGTCTTCCCCTCAAAAGCGCTGTACGTGGCATAGCCAAAAGCTCCCACAAAGAGAACGGCTCCCGCAGCCAGCGAGGCAAACCCGTATTTGAAGACACGAAGCGGCAGACGAATACTGTGTATCGTCTGCCCTTGATGCGGAATAATTTTGATCGTGTACTCCCGGTGATCTTCTGGTCGTAAACGCCCCTCCAAAAGAACCCCTCCAAACCATGCACAAAAACTAACGACAAGAGAAATTTTCACCTGACAGGAAAGGCCGACGTCGGTCCGCTTCCTTGCGGCCGCCCTCGCTGCGTGCTCACCTTACACTTAAACACCAAACGCCGGCGGCGCGCCCTTTGCCTTTGTCAAGTATCCTTATTATATCATACCCGAGGGAAAAAGAAAAACCCGCGCCGTATCGCGAAAGCAGGGCTTATCTGCTGACGCCGTCAAGAAAAACCGCCTTCGGAACGGAGTACCATTTTTTCTAAACTTTTTCCAAGATAAAACAAAAGTACCATACCCCGGGACACCTCACAGGATCAAATATCAGGCAGCTGCCAATCCACCGGTGTTTCCCCGACGCTTTCCAAAAAGGCGTTGACCTTGGAAAAGGGTCGGCTGCCGAAAAATCCGTAGCTGGCGGAAAGCGGGCTGGGGTGGGGCGACTCCACAATAAAATGGCGGGAGGTATCAATCATGTTCTTCTTTTTCCGTGCCGGTCCGCCCCAAAGAATAAAGGCCAACGGTCTCTCCCGCGCGTTCAGGAGCGTGATGATCTTATCCGTGAAGGTTTCCCAGCCCCGTCCCCGATGAGAATTCGCCTGATGGGCCCGCACCGTCAGTACCGTGTTGAGGAGCAGCACCCCCTGCTCTGCCCAGGGCTTCAAGCAGCCGTTATTCGGGATCCGGCAGCCTAAATCCGTTTGCAGCTCTTTAAAAATATTCAGCAAGGACGGCGGCGGCGCCACCCCCGGCTGCACGGAGAAACTCAGTCCATGGGCCTGTCCCGGCCCATGATAAGGATCCTGTCCTAAAATGACGACTTTTACCGCCGCATAAGGCGTATAATGGAGCGCGTTAAAAATATCATACATGTCGGGATAGACGCGTCCCCGTCGGTATTCGTCGATGAGGAACCGGCGCAGTTCTTGATAATAGGGCTGCTTGAGTTCCTCATCGAGGTAGGCGGCCCAATCGTTATGAAAAATCTCCATGCGAATCCCCCCGCAAGCTTTTTTCCATTATATCATATCCTCCTAAACGCCGGCTTCGTTTACGTCCACCCTTGCTAAGGGATTAGATACCTATTCTCCACTAAAGCCGCATTTTGAGAGACTCCCTAAGTGCTCATACAGTATCATACAGCCCTAAATACCATACACGACTAAACGCCGGCCGCCTTCTCTCGCCTTTGTTCAGAGGGTATGGTATAATGTGACCACTTAATGGCCAACAGCAAAAAGGAGCCTTCTCCGTGAAAAAGGAAGCGATCCTGACGCGTCTGCGTCATCTCTACAACACGAACCCTTTCGTCCACCTCTTGGACATCGTCATCGACGACGCAGGCCCCGGTTGGGCAAAAAGCCACATGGATGTGCAGCCCCACCTTGTCAACATGGACGGCCTTCTCCACGGTGGCGCCCTGGGGACCCTCATCGACAATCTCTGCGGCGTCTCTGGGCGCACCCTCGGCTACAGCGTAGTGACCCAGAACATTTCCGCCAATTACATTAAGAATATTCCCGTGGGGAGTACCGCCTACGCGGCATGTAAAGTGCTGCACCACGGGCGCAGTACCATGGTCATGGCGGTAGACGCCTACAGCGCGGATCACCGCCTTCTCTGTCAGGCCGTCGCCACCATGTTCATCGCCAGCGCGGACGAAAATTTTCAAGACATCTGGGAGGAGGGCGGCACCCCATGACCTCAGCCGCATGTCTCGCCATCATCCAGGACATCTTCAGCAGCAATCAATTTGTCAAACACTGCGGCATTCTCATCGACGAAGTGGGCTGCGGCTGGTCGAAGCTCCACATGCCCATCTCCGGCGATGTGCATACGAATCTCACCGGCTTCGTCCACGGCGGCGCCCTCTCCACCCTGGCCAATACCGCCGTAGGCGTGGCCTGCTGCACCGTCGGTGCGCGCACCGTGACGCTGAACATTGTCACCGACTTCATCGGCAACCTCCAAGCGGGGGATACCGCCTGGGCTGAGGCCAAGGTCACACACCGCGGCCGCCGCACCATCGTCCTCACCGCCGAAATTTACGACGATGCCCGCAATCTCCTCGCCAAGACCATGGCCTCCATGTACGTGAAAGGGGCGGACGACCTTATCCCGGAGAAATGGTAAAAGTCAAAACTCATATCTACGCCTTAGGGAAAAGCCCCATGTCGCAGGATCGTGTTCTGCGGCATGGGGCTTTTTTCTTAAACAAATTGCGGCAGACGAGCCAAAATTCCCGCCTCACAGGGAAACTACATAACACGCGCTACAAAGTTTCGCGCCTCACACCGGAGCGAAATACAGAAGAAGAAGCAACAATCCCACAATAACGAAATTTTTTACCCGGGTACTCCCGATGACCACGTCTTCCTGAAGCCATTGCCGGATTTCCCCCACGCCGCCGCTGAGAGAAACGGGGCGCCGATGAAGGAACAGACGATAGGCTGTCCCCGCCCCCAGGAGGAGCAGAACCCCTATACCGAGAACAACGGCCCCCCAGGAAAGGGACGCCGAAAAAAGCTGCGCGATCTGCTGCTCCAGTCCCGAGCCCTTTTTCCCGCTTCCTTTCAGCCACCAATAGAGGATCGGGCCAACCACCCCGAAAAGGCCGCTGATTCCTCCGTAGAGGAAATCACTGTAACGCCCTTTGAGCCCCAAATACACAGAGCCGCCGCCCATTACCAATAAGAGCAGCGTCAGCATATCGCTCACCTTGGTCAGCGGCATCCCGCCCACCAAGGGCAGGCGTACGATTGGCAGAAACACCCCCAGCGCCAGCAAAGCACCGCCCGCGATGCCGGCTAAGCGGACATTGCTTAGCGCCGCGTCTGTCAGCAGGGCACTCTTCAGCGGTGTATTTCCTAATGGCGGCGCGGTCGCCTCTCCTTCTGCTTCTCCGGCCTCTGTCGAAGAAGCAGGTTCCGTCGTTTCTGTTTCTGCCGCGCCTGCTGCCTGCTCTTGATCAGTAATCTCTCCCTGCCGATCAGCGGCTTCTTCCCGATGCTCCTTCATCGGCTGATCCTTTTCCGGTTTCGGCTCCTCCGTCGACAAAATATTCTGTTCCCTGTTCGGCAAAGACGCGCCGCAAGCCGCGCAGAAATTCGATTCTGCCTCCGATTCTTCCCCGCAGGCAGGACATATACGTTTTTCTTCCATGACAACCTCCTTGAAAAATAGACCCGCGGCGCTCAAAGGAGTGAAGCGACTTTAAGGGTGAATATCTCGACATTCATCGCCGCGAATACCAGGACGGCAATCGTCAAAATGGTGAGAATATAAGCGGGTATCTTCTGCGATCCGATCTCCGCTGTCTCTGTGAGCGTCAGCCGGCATTCGGCAAAAATGCTCCCCAGGCTGACTTCCGCCTGCTTTTTCACTAAGCGGCAAGCGGCGCACGCGATGACCGTCAGCAGCGCACCCGCCAAAAGGAGATAAAAGCCGATGCCCGTACCGATCAATTTATCGGCAAACGAGTGCAGAATCTGCATGATAAATTGAGCGTCCCGGTTCTGCGTCTGTTCGAGAAGCGCTATCGTTTTTTTCATGTCGCCCAGCGCCGTGTATAATTTATAATACATTCCCCCAAAAGTCGCCAGAATGCCCAGCGATACGGACAGCGGAATATTATACTTCGCTTCCTTGAAGAAGTAGGCAGCAAAGCAGCAAAGTACCACCAAGAGAAAACTCAGCATTTGGCTGACGTTCATCAGGCTGGTGACCGTGCTCAAAAGGCTGATGCTGAGCAGCGGCAAAAGTACAGAGACGGCTGTCATACCAAGCCCAATATAGCCAGCCTCTTCCCAAAGGGGCCGCCTGGCTGAGGACGGCGGATTTTCTCTCTTGACCGTTGCCGCTTGTGCTGTCGGCGTTGCCGAGGTCGGAGGCTCTGCTGCCGGCTTTTCCGGCACTTCGTTTTGCGCTTGGGGCATACCACATTCCGAGCAAAAGCTGGCGCTGTCCTCCAATTCAGTTTGGCAACGTTCACAATGTTTCATAAAAACCATCTCGCTTTCTTGATCAATTAACTGCCGGTCACAATTTCTTCTTCATAATAAAGTTCGCCGGTACTGGCGGGTTCCGCCGTGCTGCCCGCAGCGGCTTCCCAGGACGGCGCCTCTTCTTCGTAAGTATTTTCCGTTTTTCCCGCACGGTGAATGGTGATATCCTGGAAACCAAACCAGTTTTGTCCTGCATCCCAGAAAAGCTTATAGCGCGTCGGCGTTTCTTTCCCGTCACCGGTGAACGCCAGCATGAGGTCATGATCCGCGTCGATCCACATCTGCGGGCGCGGAATCGGACTGTAATAATCCCGGCTGTCCACATATTTTTCCAGCTTTCCGGCCGTCGGGTCATACCCCATCAAGACGGCGCGCGGCACTGTCTCCAGAGAAAAGAAGATGCGGTCCGTCCCCTCGTCGCGAAAAATTTTGAACCCATACCCCATCACGCTCGCCGGGCAATACCCATCGGCGATGCGCTTGTCATTCCACCAAATGATCAGATGATATTTTTTCTGCTCTGGCGCCATCCAGAGCTTGCGAAAACGTATTTTGAACTTCCCTTTCTCCGTTTTGTAGGCTCTCTCCCAAGCCTCATTGTCCGACAGGCGCAACACTCCCGTCGACGCCAGCAGAGAAAACGATCCGGCGCTGACAGTCGGCGCGTACCCCGCGAGCAGGCAAAAGAGCAGTAAAAAGATCCCCCACTTTTTCATCTCTCCCTCTCCCCTCTCCTCATCGCGGAACGGCTCTCCTCACACCCCAGCGAATCTTATGCGCATTGACTGTATAATGATTGAAATCCTCCGCCGGCGCCTTTCCCTCCAGCCGAAGCGTCACGGTGAAAGAAAACTGTCCCGGGGTAAGATTGAGATTTGTTATGTTTTCCTCCTGCAAAAAGTCGGTAAAGCTCGCAATTTCCCGATCAAAGCGGAGCAGCGTCACATCCAGCAGCATATCCTTAATGCTGGTCACGACGTCGCCGGTTCCGTTGTAAAACTGCCCCTGTACAAGCAGGTCCTGACCGTCTTTCCACACACTACCGACCAGAAAAACGACCTCTTTTTTCTCCACCAGCGCGCGCTGTTCCGCCTGGTGCTGTTCATGGTATTCCTGTCTTTTTTCAATGGCGTAGCGTTGGTCAAAGGCCAGTTTTTTCTGCACATAAGCCCGCATAGCTGTCTTGGCCGCCGGATAGGAGAAAACATCCGTCACCGCCTGTCCCCCGATCTTCAATCCGGCCGACGCGGCATCGGCCGCCGTCCAAGCCGCAGCAAAATCACGCTGCAACGCGAGAAAGTCCTCCCGCATTTGGGGGTCAAAAATATGTTCCGTCGCCTGGAGAATCCCCGCCGCCTTGGCAAAAAGCGCCTGATTTTTTTCCAGTGCCGCCAGAAATTTCTCGTGCCGGTCTTTCTCTTTCTCCGGCGGCGCCATGCCCGCGACCTCCTCGTGCAGTTTTCCCAGCCGCTCCGCCGCCAGCGCCATGCCGGCCCCGACTGTTTTAGCCTCCTCCGCCGAAGCGTCACCGGATAAAGCCTCCAGCGATGTGAACAGCCCCTTGCTTTCCGTCATAACGGTGATAAACTCTTCGCCCTTCGCTTCATAAAGCTTCTCCGTCACCACGCCAAACGCCCAATACAGGACTGCAGCCGCCACCGCCAGTACCAGAATCAGCTTCGTCTGTTTACTCATCGGTGCCGATGCCGGCACAGCTACCCCCGGTGCCGCATCAACGGACATTTCCCCCGGCGCCGCCTCTGTCAAAGCTGTTGAAGCGATTTCTTTGGGTGCCAAATCCTTCGGCGCGTCGGCGGCTTGCGAAGCGAACGCCGTCCCCGGGGCGGGTTTTGCTGCTCCACATTTGGGACAAAATTTTCCCGTATTTCCAGGTTCTCCGCAAGCCGGGCAATGCCATGTTCCCTCCGGCGACCCGCACTTTGGGCAAAACTTTCCGGTATTTCCCTCTTGGCCGCAAATCAGGCAGTTCCACGCCCCTTCCGACGCCCCGCACCGCGAGCAGAATTTCCCTTTATTGTCCGGCTTTCCGCAAACTTTACACAGCCAATATCCTGCGGCTTCCTCCATCCCTGCGTCCCTCCTCACTGGCATTTTCCATTTCCCCGCTGCCTCAGCGGTTTCAGAAAATGTTACGCTTCCCCGAAAACCTGAACGATTTACCCCCAGTGTAGCCTAATAATCCCAGAGCGTCAACCACGTTCCCAAAAAATGAGCCGTTTCTAAAAAACGGCCCCTTACGTGTCCATGATATAACGCCAAACCATCGCTCCTCGGCACATCCTACGCGATTGACATCGCTGAACATCGCCGAGAGAAGGGACAGTTAACCGGCTTTTCCCACGTGAGCAGCCTGTCAGGAGCCGCCGCCATGCCGCATGCCAATATTCCCGGTCCGTCCGATTCATCCTTCCCGGATGATCTGTGCGATCTTCCCCGCCGCCTCTTTCATCTCGGCGCTCGTATGCGTCGCCATGAGAGCCGCCCGCAAGCGGGCGCTGCCCCGGGCGACGGTGGGATAGCGGATGGCGGAAAGGAAGATCCCCTCCTCGTAGAGGCGCTGCGCCACCGCCATCGCCCGGCCTTCATCGCCGATGACGATGGGAACGATGGCCGAAGCGCTGGCTGCTTTGACCCCCGCTTCCTCAAGGGCCTCACAAAAGAGCCGGGTGTTTCCCCGGAGCCGCGCCACCCGCTCCGGTTCTTCTTCTAAAATCGTCAGCGCCGCCTGCGCCGCCGCCAAGACGGACGGCGCGAGGCTGGTAGAAAAAATGAAGCTCCGAGCGGCATTGCGCAGATAATCGATGAGAAGCTGCCGCCCGCAGACGAAGCCCCCCTCGCTGGCCAGGGCCTTGCTCATGGTGCCCATGAGAATGTCCGGCGGTTCCGAAAGGCCAAAATGTTCCACAATCCCTCGGCCCGTTTTGCCGATGACGCCCGTGGCGTGAGCCTCGTCCATCATCACCAACAGGCCGTGTTTTTTGCCCAAGGCCATGAGATCCGGCAGCGGCGCGATGTCGCCGTCCATGCTGAACACCGCGTCGCTGACAATAACGCCGAAGGACGGAGCCGCCGCTTTGATTTTCGCCGCTAAATCCCCTGCATCGCCATGGCGGTAAACGATGGTACGGGCATGGCCGAGGCGGCAGCCGTCGATGATACTGGCGTGATTCAGCTCGTCGCTGAAAATCACCGCCCCCAAGGCGGCCAAAGCCGACAAAATCCCCACGTTGGCCATATAGCCGGTATCAAAGAGCAGGGCGCTCTCCGTTCCCTTAAACTGAGCCAAGGCCTTCTCTAAATTTTCGTGCAGGGGCAGATTGCCCGTAGTGAGCCGGGACCCGCCGCTCCCCGCCCCGTATCGCCGAAGAGCCGCCTGTCCTGCCCTAAGAACCCGCGGCTCATCAGTGAGCCCCAAATAGCTGTTGGATGCCAGCATGAGGCGGGAACGCCCCTCGGCGATCACCCGGGCCGTCTGGGGCGACTCAATCACCCGCAGGGTACGGTAGAGCGCCTGCTCCCGACGCCGTTTCAGGTCGTCTTTCAGAGGCTGCCACGGATCGGGCGCAGGCTTAAGCCCAGGAAAAAGCGGCGCGTTCCGCACCAAGACCTTCTGTTTTTCCAAATAGCGGATGGTTTCCGGCACCTCCTCTTTCGGCCCTCGATAGAGAAAAATCCGTCCGCCGTCGGGGCAGCCCGGCTCTTTCAGCTTCGTGATGCGCCGGTAGCCGATAGAAGGGGCGGCCACATAACCCGTCACATAATCCGGATCGTCAGACATGCAGATTTCTGCGATGATGCGAGGAGCACTGACCACTTTGCTGGCCAGGATAATCGCCTCCTGAAAATGATTTTTCTCATCGCTGGCGGCGCGCTCCGTCCCGTGCACTGCGTCCATATACGTGGCGCGAATGCCCCGCACCGGATCCGGCTCCAAGCGCTCTAAGGTATCCGCATCGAGGAGCATAGCCCCCCGCATGGCATAGGTGTAGCGAAATTTTTCCATAATGGCCGCGCCATTAGCAATGCCCAATTCCGCCAACGCCGCGATAATGGCCGCCCGCCCTTCCTCCGGCGTCGCCACTTCGAGAGTAGACACCGGCAACGCCTCGATGTAAACGATATCCTCCGCCGTCGCCGCCTCAATTTTCAGGTTGATGAAATCCGCTTCTCCCTTGGCATGGTGCAGCGCCCGCCCGATGAGCGCGGCGGCATTCTCCCCCAATTCTTCCTCCGATAAAATCTTTTCCGCCCCGGAAATATGGACGCTTTCCCCATGCTCCGTCCTGCTGGCCCGCATTTTCAGACTGTACAGCACCGTAACGTCCCTCGCCTTCTTAAGAGATACCTCCATGATAGTCGTGCCGCGCCCTATTGTCAACTGTTCCATGCCACAGGTTGACAATTCCTGTACGACATCCCATACCAACCAGCGGCCACACTATCGATCTTTATATTATATCGAAATCCTCCATCGGTATACTGTTCTTTCGGTATTCCAGCAAATAGCCTCCTAAAGCACACGAAAGAAATATAGAGGATTATGCCGAGAAAGAGCGAACTGTAAGAGTAGATTATGTAAAAAAAGAAGTCTATACCGGCTCACAAGAATATCATCATCGGCGAAACGTCCCCAATGACTGGCATGAGTTTATCGAATACGGCACCAACCCATCGGTTGCGCATTCTCTTGCAGTGGGGTGACTTTCTGCGGAACTCCCAGCGTCATGCCTCCAACGATGTGCGCGGCACGATAGATAATAACCCAAAGCTGCTAAAACAGGCGCTTTTGCACTCTCCAAACGAACTGGTGCGGAAGGATACGAAGGAAATACAGTACAATGTACCCGAGATTTTTATTGATGAAGGAGATTTATCAATGGCTAATTTTTATGAAACGGTAATGGATGTCCTAAAACAAGACGTGCGGTTTGTCGCCGAGGACGGCACATTCCTCCGCAATGCCGTGTACGAGGCTGCCATGAAGATGGACGCGCCTCTTATTAAGCGACTGCTTGGAAATGAGGAAACCGCCAAACGCTTCTTTGCTGATGTGGACGGCGTGAAAGTCTTTGACAAGATGGGCTTTGCCTGGGTCATCAACAACCGCCAATTTCTGCCGGACAGCTACACCCGCTTCAAAAACAAAATCGGCCTCATGGACGAGCAGGGGGAAATGATTACCGCCTCCGGCAAGGTGGAGCTTATATTCCCTTACAAGGATTGCGTCCTTGAAGGCGGGCAGACGAAGGAAGATCAGAAGCGGCAGGAGATTTTCTATAATGAAACGCTGGCTCCCGATGAGGTGGATAGGCTTCTATATCCGAAAGTGTTGGTGAATGCGTGGCGTGTCCACCGGGGGGGGGCAGATGAGCATATCACGGAGTTTAAGGATGATGATAACCTCATTATTAAGGGGAATAATCTCTTGGCGTTGGCTTCGCTACTCAAGCGGTATGAGGGACGGGTAAAGTGTATCTATATCGACCCACCGTATAATACTGGAGCAGACAGCTTCAACTACAACGATAATTTTAATCATTCCTCTTGGCTTGTGTTTATGCGTAATCGCCTTGAAATAGCCAGAAAAATGCTTGCCAACGATGGCGTAATCTTCGTTCATTGCGATAATAATGAGCAGGCATACCTAAAAGTATTGTTGGATGATATTTTTGGACGCGATAAATTTGTTGAAACAATAACCGTAGTAAATAATCCTCGTGGGCGTGATTATGGTGGCATTGCCAATATGCACGAATTTATTCATGTCTACAAAAAAACATATAACGATGATGCGTTATATAACATTATTGATAACGAAAAACATTTCCCTTATGAAGACAAATTAGGTGGATTTGAGGTTAGGGAGCTACGGAATAGGAATACAGCATTTCATATCGGTAATCGTCCCAACCTATGCTACCCTTTTTATGTTAATCCCAATAATGAAGTTGATAATGGATTTTTAGAAGTTTCATTAGACCCTAAGCATGGATTTATTGAGGTCATGCCCGCTAAATCAATGGGTATTCAGACTGTTTGGCGTTGGGGGAAAGAAAAATCCGCACAAAACTTGAATATTAATGTTGTTTGTAAGCGTATGCGTGAAAATGGTCGATATATGATTGTTGAAAAATATCGTGAGAAAAGTCAAATGGCACGGTCTGTATGGTGGGATAAGGAAGTGAACTCGGAGCGTGGAACAATCCACCTAAGAGAACTATTTGGCGAGAAAGTGTTTAATTTTCCTAAGCCGGAAGAACTTTTAGGAAGAATTTTAGAGATTGGCTCCAAGGAAAACGATCTGATTATGGATTTTCACCTTGGCTCCGGCACTACTGCGGCAGTAGCACACAAAATGGGAAGAAAATATATCGGCGTGGAGCAAATGGACTACATTCAGACGGTAACAGTTGAACGCTTGAAAAAAGTCATTTCCGGCGAACAAGGCGGCATTTCCAAAACTGTAAACTGGCAAGGCGGCGGTTCCTTCGTCTACTGCGAACTGGCGAAACTCAATCAATCCATCGTGGAGGAAATTGAAGCTGCTACGGACGACGACGCCCTCGCCGCTATCTGGCAGAAAATGAAAAAAAGCGGCTTCATCAGCTGCAAGGTTGACCCTGCCGCTATTGATGAAGCCGCCGAGGATTTTGCCGCCCTGTCCCTGGCCGACAAGAAGAACTTCCTCATGGAGCTTTTGGACAAGAATCTTCTCTATGTGAATACGTGCGATATGGACGATGCGGAGTTTAACATTTCCGAGATAGACAAAGCGTTCACCAAGAGTTTTTACAAGGAGGCGTAACGAGTGGCATTTCTCTATGAGAAAATTGATGTTCTGCGGGAACAAGGCTATACGAAAGAACTGCCCCGTTACATCGCCGAGAACCTCAATCCAAACTTTGAACTGCGGCCCTATCAGATAACCGCTTTTGAGAACTTCATTACCCACTTTGAAGGGAAGAACCGCCCGAAGCCGCTCCAAGTCCTCTTCCATATGGCCACCGGCAGCGGCAAGACCCTCATCATGGCCGGGCTGATGCTGTATCTTTACAGCCAAGGCTATCGAAACTTCCTCTTTTTCGTGAACCTGTCCAATATCGTGGAAAAGACGAAGGAAAACTTCCTGAACGGCGCATCCACCAAGTATCTCTTTGCCGACAGCATCATGCTGGACGGGGAGCAAATTCAAATCCGGCAGGTGGAGAACTTCCAGTACGCCGACCCCAACGCCATCAATATCTGCTTTGCCACCACCCAAGGGCTGCACATGGATATGTACTTGGTAAAGGAAGGCGCTATGTCCTTCGATGACTTTGCCGAGCATAAGGTGGTGCTTATCTCCGATGAAGCCCATCATCTGAATGTAGAAACGAAGAACAAGAAGAACGCTGCCGAGGAAGAGGAGATCCGTTCTTGGGAAGGCACGGTGAAGCGCATCCTTGAGCAAAATGCGGATAACATTCTGCTGGAATTCACCGCTACCTGCAATACGGAAAACCAGAAAATCAAGGCGGCATACGAAAACAAAATCGTTTTCGATTATCCTCTCAAAAAATTTTATACCGACCGCTACTCGAAGGATATCATCACCGTGCGTTCCGATGCCACCATGATGGAACGGGCGCTTATGGCTATTCTTCTCAGCCAATATCGGCTGAAAGTCTTTCAGGACAATCGGCTCTCCGTGAAGCCCGTGGTACTTTTCAAGGCGGCGAGAATTGCCGACAGCAAGGATTTTATGGCAGAATTTATCAAGGAAATAAAGAATCTGACAGGAACGAGACTATCTGCCGTTGCCGCTTTTGGAAATAATGAAGCGATGAAAGCCGCCATGCAGTATTTTGCCGATAACGACATCTCTATGGATACACTGGCGGCGGAAATTCGTGATGATTTTTCCGAGGAACACTGTGTATCGGTGAACGACGACAAAGACGCCACCCATAAACAGATTCTCCTAAACTCCCTTGAAGATGCGGACAATCCGTATCGAGCCATCTTTGAGGTGAAAAAATTGGACGAGGGCTGGGATGTGCTGAATCTCTTTGATATCGTGCGCCTTTACGAAACGCGTCAATCCGGCGGCAGGAAACTGGCTCCCTCCACCGTAGCCGAAGCGCAGCTTATCGGACGCGGCGCAAGATACTGTCCGTTTCGCCTTGAAGAAGACCAGCCGAAATTCCAACGCAAATTTGACGAGGATGCACAGTCGCCCCTCCGTGTGCTGGAAACGCTGTACTACCATTGCCAGAATGACCATCGCTACATCACGGAGTTAAAAGGCGCGCTCCGTGAAATCGGCTTGGACAAAGACGAAGTTGTCCAGCGGGATTACATTCTGAAGGACAGTTTCAAAGATGATGACCTTTATAAAGAGGGCATGATTTTCCTGAATCGCCGCCAGGTCAAGGGTCGAAGCGAGGTGCGAGGGCTGACGCCTACGGTACGGGACGATATTTACAAATTCGATGCGGCAATCGGCTCCTCCGGGCTGGACGATGTAATGAAGGAAAAGAATACCACCGCCGATACGAAAATCGAAACGAAAACGGCGCATCTGACCATCAAGGAAATCGCCGAGAGAAATTACGCCTTGGTTCATAAAGCCATGATGAAGTATCCCGTTTTTAGATTTAATAGGCTGCACGATTATTTCCCGAATATTGCCTCTACCCGCGAGTTTATCACTTCCGAGGAATATTTGGGCGGCGTCAGGATAGACGTCAAGAGTCAGGACGAAACGCCATCCATAGAGACGCTGTATGACGCGATGCGATATGTTCTGAAAAAAATCGGCGATTCCATATCGAGCATCGAGAAGACATATCTTGGCACGCGGGAATTTCACGCCCAAAGGGTGCGAGAGATTTTCAAGGACAAGAGCGTCAACTACACCGACCCCCATGACGGCGGTATCGGTATCTCCCAAAACGACTCGTCCGTCAAGCCGGATTGGAAGATTGATCTAAGTCAGGAAGATTGGTTCGCTTATACGGACAATTTCGGCACATCGGAGGAAAAGGCATTCGTGGCCTATTTTAAGGGCTATGTGGATGATTTGAAAAAAATCTACCATAAGGTGTACCTTGTCCGTAACGAGCGGGTGTTTCACCTTTACTCCTTTGCAGACGGAGAGCGCTTCGAACCGGACTATGTGCTTTTTCTGCAAAGGAAAAATACCGATGGCTACGAACAAATCCAGATTTTTGTCGAGCCGAAGGGGAGCCAGTTGCTGGAAAAAGACGCATGGAAAGAAAAATTCCTCCTTCAACTGAAGGAGGAGGCGCAGCCAACAATAAAATTTGTTGATGATAACGAATACAAGATATGGGGCTTCCATTTCTTTAACCAAGAGCGCCGCATGAAGGAAATCGATGCCGAATTTGCCGGATTGATTGGAAAAGTGTGACAAATTATTTTTTAAATACTTCAATCAGAGTATTGGTGTCGGGATAGGTGTCGCCATGATGTTGCCCTTCTTTCAAAATAGGATTCAGTCGGTTTCTCTAAGTCCATAATATTAGTGCTTTCAATGACTAAATATCTAAGGTATTTTCATGGTACGTCTTCTGTTGCCACTGATCCAGTATAAGTGTTTTCCTAATTATATTCTAAGTCTGCGCGATTTTCCCTTCTTACAACAAACAATTTATTCACAAAAAGGATTTATCTTAGGAATTTTCCATGAAGGCGTTTGTTTTACCGATGCCTCCTGATTATGATGTTAGTATAAAACATCGGTTAAGGGATTTCGCCATTTTTGATGAGGCAACTCCCCTCTTCTCCCCGTGGTGGGAAAATATGACATAACAAGAAGGGAGCCGTCGTTCATCGGACGGCTCCCTTCTTGTCGGGGGGCGGAAAATACGCTAAAATAAAGAAAATACGTTGCGAAAGGATGATCCTCATGTCCGAAAAGACCGTTCTCTCCGAAAAGCGCGGCCCCATCGCCATCGTCACCCTAAATCGGCCCAAGAACCTGAACGCCCTCTCTGCCGATTTGGTCAGCGAATGCCTCCTGGCTCTCCACACGCTGGAACATGATGATACGGTGCGGGTCGTCATCCTCACCGGCGCGGGGCGGGCCTTTTGCGCCGGCGGCGATTTAGGCTCTTTAGACGCGCTTTCCACCGCCGATGAACGCCGCCGCTTCATCGCCAAAGCGGCCGCCATCGTCAAACTCCTCGCCGCCATGTCAAAGCCCGTCATCGCCATGGTAAACGGGGTGGCCGCCGGGGCCGGATTCAATCTGGCCCTGGCCTGCGATCTCGCATATGCCGCCGAGGGCGTCCGCTTCATCCAGAGCTTTGCCAACGTAGGGCTCTCCCCCGATTGCGGCGGCTTCTATCTCCTTCCTAAAACCGTAGGCCTCGCCAAGGCGAAAGAGCTGATGTTCACCGCCCGCCCGGTAGATGCCGCCGAAGCGAAAGCCTTGGGCATCGTCAATGACGTCTATCCTCCGGAAGAACTGGAAAAACAGGTGATGGCAACAGCCGAAGCTATCGCCGCCAAAGCCCCCCTAGGCATCGCCATGACGAAGAAAGCCGTCAACAACTACGGTGCGACCTTGGAGGAAACCTTGACCTTTGAAGAAATGGCCTCCTCCATGCTCCTTGGCACCGAAGATTTCCGGGAAGGCGTCTGCGCTTTCAACGAAAAACGCCCGCCCAAGTTCCAAGGAAAGTAACCGGCACCGTCACAATCGATTCCATAATAGAAGGCGTCTTTTGAAGAATAATTTCTCCAAAAGACGCCTTGTTCTATTCCGCATACATAGCACAGGCCGCCGGCCAACGAAGAACGTTCCCTTTTCTTTGCTCACCTCACCGCGCTGTGTTCAGCACTGCCATAACGGCTGGCCAAACGTCCATAGTTTCATGGCCGCGCCGCCAGAAGGCGGCCCCCGCTAAGTCATAGCGGCTGACGAGAGCGGCCTTCTGGGCGAGGGAGCGGGCATCCTCCTGCCAGACGCGGCAGAGGCGATCCCCGGCGTGGTACTCAAAATAGTATTGGGCGGCGTCCGAAAGCCACGTCCGGCGCAGCTTTTTCTCTGTCAAAAGCCGTTGCGCTTCCGCCATGGTCAGTGTGCGCACCTTGACGAGCCGCCCCCCTTCTTCCTCCCAAAGGCGCATGTAGAGCGGCATACCCAAGAGGAGTTTTGCCGAAGGTACTTCTTCAAGGGTAGCGGCAAGGCCTGCCTCCACCCAATCGAGAGAGGCGACAGACCCAGCGACGGAAGAAGACTGCCCGTGCTCGTCATAGGCCATCACCGCAAGATAGTCCGCCGCCCTGGCCAACGCCCCGCGATCATAGCACTGGGACCAGTTTTCCGAGCCGCCGGGGAAAGTCACATCCACCGAGAGAATGCGGCCTTGCCGATGGAGGGCAGCCGCCGTTTCCTCCACGAAGCGGGTCAGAGCGTCCCGATCCGCGAGATTAATATTCTCAAAATCGAGATTGATCCCGTCCAAATCATAGCTCTCCGCCGTCTTGATGAGATTCTCAACGGCGGCTTTCCGCCCGGCCTCGCTTCGCAAAAAATCTCCCGTAACTTCCGGATCAAAATCGGCGTTGGTCACGAGGGCCCAGACCTGATATCCCTTGGCATGGGCTTTGTCCACATAGCTTCGCGCCGGATCGGCTTTAGGCGCCGGCGCTATCCGCCCCGCCGCATCGGCGATCATGAACCAGCAGGGAGACACCACGGTGATACCAGGAATCGCAGGCTGCTCCGCCAGATTGATTTCCTTATCAAAAAAATTTTGCCAAACGAGACGTATGGGCCCCCCTTCTTTATCTCGCTCCGTCGAATTTCCCTTCGATGACTTGGCGGCGGATTCTGACCCACGGGCCGCCTGCCACTCCGCCAAGATCGCCCGCACTCCATCGCCAGGCTGCGCGGCTTGTGTCAGCGGCATGAACCCCACCCAAAGGCAAACGACCAGCCAAACGATACGTCCCATCTTATGCATCCCCCTTCTCCGGCTCCGCTGCGGCTTGGAGCGCTGCAATATCCCGATCCTCGAGCAAAACGTAGAGAAAATCCCCCGCTGAAAGGCGCAAATCACCGCGGGGCACCATCTCCGACTCGCCCCGGCGCACGTTGACCAGAAGGCTGTCCTTCGGCCACGGGATCTCCCGCACCAGCGCGCCATCCAGGGCACTCCCCACGCCGACGACAAATTCCGCCACCGCCCGATGTCGGGAAAGGCGCTGAGCAATCTGCCGCTCCCGGCGCAGAGAGCGCAGCAGGAGAGCGTCGTACACCGGCTCGCCCTTCAGGAAATCGGCCGTCAGATAGGCGGCCAGAGACACGAAGATCAGTGCCAAGAGATGCTGAAAGGAACCGGTCATCTCCATGACAAGAATGCTGCCCGTCACCGGAGAGCGCACCACCGCTGCGAAGTAGCCCGCCATGCCGAAAACGATGAAATTCGCCGCGTACTCCGGCGGAGCCAGATGAAAGGCCCCGACGAAGGCAGCAAAGAGCGCGCCCCCGATGGCCCCTAAGACCAGCATAGGGAGAAAGATGCCCCCCGGCACGCCGGAACCGAAACAGAGCATGGTATAAAAGTATTTCAATACCAAAAAGAGCAGCAGCGTGGGCCACAGAAACGGCTGCTCCACCAAAAGATCCACGAGGCGGTTGCCGCCCCCCAAGACCTGGGGCACGAAAAACATTAGCCCCATGCCCACCAAGAGCGGCACCAAAGGCCGTGCCAAGCCGGTAAAGGGGAACCGTCCGTAGAGATCCAGCGCCGCAAAAAGGCCGCGGTTAAAAAGAATGCCTAAGACGCCGATCAGAATCCCCAGCAGCACCATCAGCCAAAGGCTCTCTAAGGGAAGTACGGGAAAGACGGGGAAATGAAACACCGGCGCGCCGCCAAAGGCGATCTGCGTCACCACTGTGGCCGAAAGGGTCGCGGCAATGGTCGCCATCAGCACCAAAGGGGAAAAGCTCTTCGCCAGCTCCTCGAGGCAGAAGATCACCCCCGCCAAAGGCGCGTTGAAGGCCGCCGCCAACCCAGCCCCGGCCCCCGCCGTCAGATAGAGCCGTTCCACCGTCCGCGGCTTATTGCGAAGCTCGCTGATTCCCTGTCCGACACAGGCCCCGATCTGGACACTGGGTCCCTCGCGCCCCAAGGACATTCCTAAGCCGATGGCCAAAATCCCACCAAACACCTTCGCCATGAGGACCCGCAGCCAGCGCATCCGCATCTCCCCCAGGAGAATCCCCTTCACCTGGGGAATGCCGCTCCCGGTGCTCATGGGCTCAAAGGCCACAATGCGGGAAAGGAGCCACGCCGCCAAGACGAGGAGTAGGGCCCAGCCCAAAAGCCCCGGCAGACCCGCTTCCCGAAGGAAGGCGACCAGGTGCGGACGCAAATCCTCCGACAGTTTCAGCGCCTCACGAAAAAAGGCGATGACGCCACCCGTCGCCACCCCTACCAAAATGCCCCCCGCGAAGAGCCGCCGCCGGGACGATCGGTCGTCCGCGATGAGCCGCATGGCCGCCTCTAACTTCCCCATTGCCATCCCTCCATGAGAAAAAAAGGAGAGCCCTTCGGCCCTCCTCCTCAGTGCTTCCTTTATTCCGCGGTAAACGGCAGGAGCGCGATATTGCGCGCCCGCTTGATGGCGAGCGTCACCTGGCGCTGATGCTTGGCGCAGTTGCCGGAAATGCGGCGCGGTAAAATCTTGCCGCGCTCGGTGATAAATCGACGCAGCTTCCCCGCGTCTTTATAATCAATATGCTCGACTTTGTCCACGCAAAAACTGCAAACCTTCTTGCGGGGACGTCGGCTTCTGTCACGTCTGATCACGACTATGCCTCCTTAAAATGGAATGTCATCGTCTTTCACCGGGCCGCCGAAGCCTCCCACAGGAGATGCCGCCGGGGCCGGGCCGTCCATCGGTGCCGGCGCGTCAAAGTCGCCGCCCTCGGTATGTGATTTCGATTCACAGAACTCAATGTCGGAAACATTGACCTCCGTGACATAGCGTTTCGATCCGTCCTGCGCTTCGTAGCTGCGGGACTGAAGCCGTCCCTCCACCAGAATTTTCGAACCCTTGTGGAGATAGTTCCCGGCGAAGTCCGCCAGCCGCTCCCAGGCGACCAGATTGAGAAAATCCGCCGTCGCCTGCCCGCTGTCCGCCGCGTTTCGACTCATGCGGCGATCCACCGCAATCGTCATCCGCGCCACGCTTTTCCCGGATTGCGTCGTCCGCACGTCCGGATCCCGCGCCAAGCGGCCCATCAAAATCACCTTATTCATGACGATGCCCTCCTGCTTCCTTTATTCCTCGCTCGCCGCCGGGGCTTCGGGAGCCGCCGCCGGAACCTCTTCCTCTGATCTCACGATCATGTGCTTTAAGAGATCGTCCGTGATCTTCATCACGCGATCCACTTCCGCCACGCAGGCCGGTTCACAGGAGACATACAGCAGGCAGTAAAAACCGTCCGTGCAGTCTTTGATCTCGTAGGCCAGTTTTTTCCGGCCCCACCGATCCTCTTTTTCAATCGTGCCGCCGTTATCCTTGATGAGCTTGATGAACTTCTCAATGACGGCGTTCGTCGGCTCCTCTTCCATCGGCTTCACGATGAATATGACTTCGTAGTTTCTCACGAAATCACCTCCTCTTTGGACTTTGGCCCTCCTCTCCGAAGGGCAGGGAAGGTTCAAAATAACTTTCAAACCTGATTCGACCAAAATAGTATACCACCACGATCGGGCCGCTGGCAAGGGAAATTTTTCCGCCCCGTCTCGCACCGCGGGCGTGCCTTCACACTTATCGTTCCGCCAGGCGGCGCATGCGAGCGACGTTGTCAGCTATGGGGAGCGCTCTATCGAAAGTGCGGACGATCCGTTCCTCTTCCGCCGCATTCGCAGCGGTGATGATCTCCACTCGGCGGCCCAGGATGCGCTTGACCTGCGGCAAGACTAAATTCAGTCGGGGACCGTCCGCCACGATGATGTACGTTTCGGCAAAATCGCTGTGAACTGCGTTCACCAACGCTCCCACCGAGGGGACGTCGCCGTCGCCGCCCAGGGCGATGAGGTGCGCCCCCGCCTCCTGCAGCCGCTCCGCCCGATCCTCATCCGCCGCCACGGCCAGGACAGCCACCGGTAAAAGGGGCGCAGCTGTCGGCGCAGCGATGTGGGGATCCGACATGTCCGTCAGACGAATGTCGGTAATCGGCCCAAATCCCAGGCTCTCTTCCAAAGCCGCCCCGGGGCGGGCGGTATGAAGATGAACCGTGACGGATCCCCGGCGGCGTTCCACCATGACGAAACTGGCCGTTTGCTGTAAATATTCTTCCAATTCCACCGGATCGGCTTTATCGCTGCCAATGCGAAAGGTAAGACAGACGGCATGCACTTCGTCGTCCCGCGGATCAGGCAGACCCAAGCGCTCTCCGCCGCTTCCCACGGAAAAATTCAGGGCCGGAGAAACGAAATTTCCCATCAGGCCTTTCTGGCAGCCTACCAAGAAGACCAGCATGATCTCTTCCCCCACGTCGCGGCCATTCGCCGCCACTGCCGGCTTTTCCCCCGCCGCCACCGCCGCCGCCAGGATTTCCAATATGGAGAGATTGTCCCGCACCGCCCGGTAAGCTCCCTTGGCTACCGCCCGGGCCGCCCGGACGATGGGGCGCTCCGGCTCTTCCGGCAGCACTCGCTGCGCGTAGAGAATGCCGTATTGAAACGCTTTGCCAAATTCCGAAGACGTGGCGTTAAATTTCCCGATCAATCCCTTGGACAGCCCCCGAAAAATCTGAGACAATACCACCCCAGCGTTCCCCCGAGCGCCTAAGATCGCCGCCGACGCCACGCGCCGAGCCAGCCCGCCGATACTTTCCTCCGACGTATCCTTTAGCGCCATCACTGCCGCGCCCATGGTGCGCAGGATATCCGTCCCCGGCCAGCCGCTGTGCCGGGGACGCAGCCGCTTATCCAACTGGTTCAGATTCTCGTATTCCAACAGGAATTCACTGTAGGCTCCCGTCACCATCCGCCGAAAATCACTGCCCGTGATGACTTCCCCGTTCGCCGTCCGCTTTGCCATATTCCGCGCCTCCGCCGGAAACATTCTTCCCGCAAAAATTTTCCTCTCGAAAAGGATTCTTATCCCTTATTCGCGAAATAATAGAGAAATACCTTTTTTGCCACGAACATTCCCCGGAGACGTTATCCGCCGCGCGTCGGCCGCTCCGGGCAGAATACGGAGGAGATTCTATGCCCACCAGGAAAAAGAACGCGGCCGCGAAGGCCGAGGCCAAAATCACCTTGAATTTTGGCGAAGCCGACAACGAAAAGGCACTTCCCAAGGCTAAACGGGGTCGAAAAGCCAATACCGAAAAGTCCGTGAAAGCGATGAAAGGTTCCCGAACCGTCAAGGCAGCAAAATCCGCCGGCCGCGGCCGAAAACCAAAGACCGCCGCGAAAGAGCGGCACAATCTTCTCTTCGCCCTCGACATCGGCACCCGCAGCGTCATCGGCATCGTCGCCGCTGAAGAAGCCGACGGCCGCCTCACGATCTTAGACACCCAGCGGGAAGAGCATAAGACCCGGGCTATGCTGGACGGGCAGATTCATGACGTGCCCCAGGTCGCCGCCGTCATCCGTGACGTCAAGGAAGCGCTGGAAAAGGCCACCGGTCCGCTCCGCCACGTTGCTGTCGCCGCTGCCGGGCGCGCCCTCTACACCATGACCGCCGAAGCGGAAATGGAATTTGGCGGCCTCATCACCAGCGAACAGGAGCGCCTTTTAGACTTCGCCGGCGTCCAGGCGGCCCAGGCGAAATTAGCCTCCTCCGACGCCGTGGACGACCCCACCCGCTACTATTGCGTGGGCTACAGTACCGTCAAATATCTCCTGGACGACACGCAGCTGAAGACCCTCGTCGGCCAGCGGGGGCGCGTCGCCAAGGCCACTGTCATCGCGACCTTCCTTCCGCGGCAGGTCATTGATTCCATGTCTTCGGCCCTAAACGCCACTGGTCTTGAAATGCAGGCCATCACCTTAGAGCCCATCGCCGCCATCAATGTCCTCATCCCGCCCACCATGCGCCACCTGAATCTCGTCCTCGTCGACATCGGAGCCGGAACCTCCGACGTGGCCATCACGAGAGACGGCTCCGTCATCGCCTACGGCATGGTGCCCCTGGCGGGCGACGAGATCACCGAAGCTATCTCCCAGCATTTTCTCTTAGACTTCAATGTAGCCGAACAGGTCAAACGAGAAGCCGCCGAAGGGCGTGACGTTTCCTTCGACGATATCTTGGGCAGTCATTACGATCTCTCCGCCGCCGAGATCATCGACCCCATCATGGACAACGTCCGCAAATTAGCCGAAGCCATCGCTCACCAGATCGTTGAGCTCAATGATACCGATCCTCAAGCTGTCCTCTTGGTCGGCGGCGGCGCGCTGACGCCGAACTTGGCCAAGAGCGTCGCCGACGCCCTGAAGCTTCCCCCGGGACACGTCGCCGTCCGCCATCCGGAGGGGGTGGAGGGCATCGACGATCTGCCTCCGGTACTTCGCCTCCCGGATACCGTGACGCCCCTGGGCATCCTGAAGATCGCCTCTCTTAACACCCTCCACTTCCTCACCGTCTACGTCAATGAGGAAGAATACCATCTGTTTAATTTCCGTCATCTCACCATCTCCGACGCTCTCCTGAACGCGGGGATCCAACTGAAAAAATTTAACGGCAAGACCGGCCTCGGCATCCAGCTCATGATCAACGGGCAGTCGCAGTTCTTCCCTGGCACCATGGGCACCATGGCTACCCTCACCTTGGACGGAGAACCCGCCACCCTCGACCAGCCCATCCACAACGGCTGCCACATTCACATTGAACCGGGAAAAGACGGGGCAGCGCCCGCCCTCATGCTCAAAGATATCGCGGACGTGCCCGCCGACTACACCCTCTCCGTCAACGGCGAGCAGAAACATCTGGCCCCGGAATTTCTCATCAATGACCAGCCTGCTCGGCCGGACGCCCCCTTAAAAGACGGCGATGTCATCACAACGAAAACCACCCGGACAGTAGGGGAAGCCATCGCCGCCTCGGGCTTTTCCCCCACAGGACGGCGGATCTCCTTCACCCTCAACGGCACTCGCTCCCAATACACGGCAAAGCCCGTCATCCTCGTCAACGATCAGCCCGGCACTCTATCCCAAACCGTGCAGGACGGCGACCGCATCGAGTATCGCTTGGATAATGAACCTAAATTAGGCGACATTTTAAACATTGACGACTTAAGCGCCCACCTGACCATCCTTTACAACGGCGCAGAAACCAAGATCCCTTCCGCTGTCGTCAGCCTTGAAGTCAACGACCGGCCGGCCACCGTCAACACCATCATCGCCGAGGGCAGCCGCGTCAAATACACCCGTTCCGAAGCGCGGTCCACCCTTGTTTCCACCGCTCTGGCCTCTGTCGGCTTCGTGCCGCCCCCGGCCACCAGCCGCGTCACCGTAGACATCTTAGTCAACGGGCAGCCGGCGCAGTTCACCGATCCCATCAAAAACGGCGACGCCTTAGACATCAAGATCGTTCCCATCGCTACGAGTCCTCCAGCCTTCGCCGCGACCACTCCCCCAGCCAAAAACAGCGGCATCGAAAGCCCGATCAGCAGCCGTCCCAACACGTTCACGGCCCCGGTTGGTTCCTCCGATCCGCCCCCGGCCGCAGCCGCCGCCAGCAGTGCCACCACGTCCGGAGTAAGCGCCCCCGCCGCCCAAACCGACACGCCTGCCGCCGGGCA
>ERZ773014.432-NODE-432-length-28510-cov-25.684168_pt1 | contig 28510 bp, 35 predicted proteins | sample MGYA00580841_ERZ773014 | MGnify/ENA primary metagenome ERZ773014 (study PRJEB29015, sample SAMEA2737989) | human oral metagenome | biome: human oral; feature: human-associated habitat; material: dental | place: China | collected 2067 ... | reverse complement strand
TTCGGTTACAGGAGGTGGAAGCGGTGACGAAAGAAGAAGCACAGCGAGAGTTTGAGGAAATTCTGGATTGGGCGATTGCTGAGGAGGATAAAATCAGTGAGGAGCTGAGAGCTGAAGGAAAGCTGTTCGGTCTGGATACAAACTCTGAACGCTATAAGCCAATCGCTGAGGAACGTAACCGCCGTATCCGAGAATTACAGAAGCGGTACGAAGAGGAAAAGGAATAAGCACTTTGCCGATGCGCGGAGTGCTTTTCTTATGCACGAAATGAGGTGCTCTATGCTGCAAGAAAAGGATGTACTCGCCGCTATCGACCGACTGGAAGCGGGTTATCGAGGCACGGGAAGCGTTGCTGCGCTGTTTGCTCCGGTGCGTGCGGCAGTTGCCGAATACTTCAAACCGGGAGACGAGAAACTGTCGGCGACGATTCAGTACACGTTGCATCAGCTCGCGCTAGACTTTACGAACCGTGAAACGGTCTACGAACACAGCAACCTCCTTCCTCCGTTTCCGACGAATTACCCGCTAGGATATGCGTTTGTTACGGGGGTGTTCACTGGCGGCGGAGCGGTACCTGAGATGTGCGGCATCAGCGTAGAGGAGTTCAAAAAGGGCTATCAGGATATTTCGGGACTCCTTCCGCCGAAGTCGAACACGTATCTGACAAAGTGGGAGAAACTACTAAGCACAGCGCGTGCGGGCGAGCTATCCGCGCTCTCTGCGATTGCGTCCTTTTGTGAATCGGGGAGTTATAATATCGGGCTTTCCATGATGTTCGAGAATTTGGGAAGCGTTATCTCAAGCGTTGGCAAAGATGAGATGGCAAAGGAAATCTATCAAGACTGTGGGTATCTGGATGTGATTCAGACGTTCGGTCTGAACGTACACATTCCGACCTGCATCAAGGAGGGGCACGCATGAGACCGTTTCAAACGGAGCAGACGGTACACGGGCGGTTCAACATTCAGAAGTCAAGCGATGAGAAGCGGCTTGCGTTCGGCTGGGCGAGCATTTCACAGGATGAGAGCGGAGCGACGCTCGTTGATCTCTCCGAGGATGTGATCGACCCCGAGACACTTGAGAGTGCCGCCTACGAGTTTGTGAAACTTTACCGTGAGGGCGGCGAGATGCACGAGCGCGGCGATTGCGCGGTGCTTGTGGAGTCCGTTGTGTTCACGAAAGAGAAGATGGCGGCGATGGGAATTCCGGACGGTACACTGCCGACGGGGTGGTGGATCGGATTCTACGTCACGGATGATGAAGTCTGGGAGAAGGTCAAATCGGGCGAGTACCCGATGTTCTCCATCGAGGGGACAGCGATTCCCGAAACTGTATAAAGAGTCAGGCGCTCAGTGATGGGCGTCTTTTTCGTGGGAAAAAGGAGCTGAGGCTATGCCGACAAAGTTGACCGACCTCAAGATCACGAAGGTAGATTTTGTGGATGCCGGGGCGAATCAGCGCGCACACATCGCGCTCTTTAAGCACGCACCGAAAGGAGGTGAGGAAGTGGGAGAGAGTAAAATCAAGAACATTATCCACGCCATCGCAAAGCGGTTTGGCTTGGAGGAGGAAGAAGTCGCGGACGTGGCAAAGTCCGAGGGCGGTGCAAAAACGTTCGGGGCGGCAAACTCCGAACTGAAACAACAGCGCGTCTGCGAGGAGATTTGGAACGTCACGGATGCACTGCGTTGCAGCCTGATGTCCATCGTACGTGATGACACTGTGACGGACAAGACGGCGCTCCTCAAGCAGAGCCTGTCCGAGTTCAATACGGCCGCGCTGGGATTTGCGAATCAGTGGGGCGGCGGCAACGTCGCCGAGGTGCAGAAGCACATGAATCCGATTGCGATGACCGCTGAGGACATCGAGATTATGAAAAGCCGCGTTGCGGCACTGGGGGAGGATGAAACGCCTCCCGTAGTAGAAGAAGCTGAACCTGTTGGAAAAGCAGAGGAGGATGCAGAGATGAAGATTGATAAGAGCAAGATGACCGCAGGAGAGCGGGCATTTTTCGAGGACATCGAGAAGCGTTACGGTGCACCTGAGACGACGGACACGCCGTCCGAGCCCGTTACGCAGACAACTGTCGTTCCCGCACCGATTGTGAACGCACCCGTGCAGAAGTCGGCAGCCGAGGTGCTGAAGGATGTCATGCCGGAGTTCGCGGCGATGCTTGAGAACGTGCAGAAGCGTATGGAGAAGCAGGAAGACGCGGAGATTATGGAAGTCGCCAAACGCTATGAACTACTCGGCAAGAAACCTGAGGAGCTTGCGCCGGTGCTCAAGAGCACGAAAGCGGCCAGTGAGGAGGCATACACGCAGATCATCACGGCACTGGATGCTGCGCTCGACATCGCCAAGCGCTCCGGGATGTTCAACGAGATCGGCTCGAATGGCAATGGCGGTGCGACGGATGCAGAGGCTCGCATTGCAAAGCGCGTCGAGGAGATTCGCAAGGCGCACCCCGAGATGAGCGTGTTCGTGGCGCGTGACATGGCGTTTCAGGAGAACCCCGAGCTGATCGCTGAGTTCGAGTAAGAGGAGGATAAAGGATGTTTAACGGTACTGTTATCAATGACAGCGCGACCATCTGCACACCCGTGAAGACGGAGATCAAGACCGGAGCCTTTACCGCGGTAGCTCTTGCAAGCGGCGGTGCTGTTCCGTGCAATGATACGCTCGTCCCGGTGGGACTGACGATCGCGGAGACTCCGAACACCGTTCCTGTGGGCAATGACGTAAACGTGCAGGTCAAGGACATCGGCGTGTGGAAGGGCGGTGCTGCATTCGCGGCCGGCGATCCGCTTGCCTCTGATGCGACGGGGCTTGCGGTCAAGGCGGTGGCAGGGAAGTTCATTCTCGGGTTCGCACTTGAGGACTGCTCTGCAAAGGGACAGACGATCAAGGTTCAGATTACGAAGTCGGGCTTCATGAAGTCCTAATAGAGGAGGAATCAATATGGGAGTTTCGGTAAAAGAAATTGAAGTCATGAAGGCGGCTGGGACGTGGAAGCCGAACGCATATCTCTCGAATATGTGTATGGCGTATTTCCAGCAGGGAGAGTATGCGGCACGTCAGCTTTTCCCTATGTGCCCGGTCGGGCTTTCGTCCAGCTACTACTACGAGTTCAGCAAGGGCGATCTTGCACGCGACAATGTGCAGCGTAAGCCCGCGTTTGGGCACGTTGCGCCGGCGGTCATGGGGCAGACGGATAAGACCTACGCATGCAGGGTCGATCAGGTGCTTGTCGGTATTGACAAGATTTCGGCGCTCGATTACACGCGCTCGGCTGCGCCGGGTTCGGCAGACCCGCGCCGCGCAAAGGTGAAGTTTGTCGCCGAACAGATGAACCTGCATCAGGATCTTCTCTTTGCACAGAACTTCTTCAAGACGGGTGTCTGGAAGAATGAATGGGAGGGCGCGGCTGCGGCAAATGCCTCGCAGAAGAAGTTCCTCAAGTTCGACGACAGCAACTGCGATCCTGTGACGCTGTTTGACGGTCTTATCAACGAGATTCGCCGTGTCGGTCGCAGGACGCCGAACAAGCTCGCGCTCGGTGTAGATGTGTTCGCAAAGCTCAAGGCAAACCACTTCATTATGGAGCGCGTGAAGTATACGGGTACGACAGCAAACCCTGCCGTCGTCACGGAGCAGGTGCTTGCGCAACTCTTTGGAGTGCAGCAGGTCGTTGTCCTTGACTCCACCTACAATGCAGCAGCCGCGGGCATGGACGAGAACATGCAGTATATTTGCGACAGCAAGGCGGCTCTCCTCTGCTATACGACGGACACGCCGCAGATCGACGAGCCATCGGCAGGCTATATCTTCGCATGGGATATGCTTGGAAACGGACAGTACACCGCAACGAGTCAGTTTGAAGGCTCGCCCGCCGATCACACAGAGTTCATCGAAGGCCTGATTGCGACGGACATGAAGAAGACAAGCGATGATCTCGCGGTGTTCCTCAAGAACTGCGTCGATTGACGGGAGGTTCCCTATCATGGTTTTTATTGCGCTGAAACCGTGCCGCTTCGGCGGCACGGACTATAAGATCGGTGAGAGCATTCCTGCGGATAAAATTCTGCCGGAAAAGGTTGAGGCACTCCGCGCAATGGGTATCATCACTGTTGGATTCGACGATGGCATCAAGCAGATCAATGAGTCTGTAGTGGACGCGATGGGCAAGGAAGAACCGCCTGATACCACAGAGGAAGCCCCGAAGAAAAAGGGCAAGTAAGGAGGCGACGGGATGAGGTCTTTCACCTACGACGGAGCACTTCTCGCTGACGGTGGATTGAACCAGATGCGGTTTGAACTCGGCGATGTTCTCGTCGAAGAACCCGACAAGACAGCACTTCTCACGGACGAGGAGATCACGGCGATGCTTGCCGCGTTCCCGCAGTCGTGGCGGCGTGCAAAGTTCGAGCTGATAAAGAGCGTCCTCTATCGCTTTGCTCCGGAGGTTGACACAAAGTCGGGACCCGTCCAGTGGTCACTCAGCCAGCGCTATGCGCAGTGGAAGGTACTCTACGAGGAACTGAAGAAGGAGCTCTCTGTCACATCCTCTTTGCCTGAGATGCCCGGAGCGCACCATCGACCGCCGTATTTCTTCGAGGGGATGCACGATAACAGGATGGGGCGGGGGCGGTCACTATGTACCTGAGACCGGGGAGTCTTTTTCATCAGTTTATCGTCGAGCGCAAGTCTCTGAAAACGATGGACAACGGACGGACGAAGGCTGTGTTTCAACCGACGTTCAGCGTCGTGCGCGGTGTGCTCTCTGATGCAAAGACATCGGAGATTTTGCGATGGAAAGCCTTGCAGCATCCTGTGACGCATACCATCGTCCAGCACTACGGAGAACCCGCCGCAAAAGAGGGGGATCGTTTGGTGCATGGCGGGCGGTATTTCTACGTATGCGGCGTGGATAACGCCTCCATGCTCGGTATCTTCACGATTTACTACGTCGAGGAAAGGAGTGATCGGGTTGAGTAGCGTGAACGAAGTCATACGATCGGTGGAAGTCGAAGTCAATGACGAAGTGCAAAGCGTAAATACACAAGCTCGGTCACGTGCTTTTCGGGCGACCAATGTCATGCAGAATGCGGCGTATGACGTTCTGGGCAAGGATGGTTCTGGGCGTGTCTACCGACGCGGGGCAAAGGGCGTGCATACGGCATCTGCTCCGGGCGCAGCACCGGCGCCTGACACTGGAAATTTGCGCCGTAACTGGCGCAGGTTTGTTTTATCTCAGAGTATTGGAAAAGGTGTACGGATCACCTGTCGTATTAAGAGCGATGTGCCATACGCCTCCGCACTTGAAAGCGGTACGGCACGCATGAAGGCGCGTCCCTTCCGTCAGCGGATTATCGATCAGGCAAAACCTGAGATTGTCCACATCTTTGAGGAGGTGAGGTGATGGCGCTCATTCTTACGAAGGAGTCCCCTGAATTTGATCTCGCGAAAATTGCTGTCGGGGACTTTGTACGGGTGCGGCATCGCACATGGAAAGAAGATATAAACGGAATTGTCGTTTATATTTGCGCCGAAAGAGCTGAAATCGTCTATTTGCCGAAGATTCACCGCGCCACACGGTACTTTACGATTCGTGCACAAGAAGTCCAAAACGGCGAGTGGTCGATTGTGCACAGCCATGATTTGGAATCTGTCGACAAGGTGGAGATGACAAATGGCTACGATTGAGGCGCTCATACGAAAGCGGCTGCTCAGTCGCACAGAGCTGTCTGAAAAGCTCGCTGTGTTTGGCGGTATGCCCGCAATCTTCTTTCAGGAAGCGCCGGACGACAAAGATGAGTCCTGGGGAGACGCACAGTATCCGCGCATTGTGTTCTCGGCGGACACTTTTGCAGACCCCGCGCGAGATCGCCGCAAGGTCATGTTCGTGGATATTATATGCAGCACCACAGGAACTGTACCGGAGGAAATCGAGCCGCTCGTGCGCGAAGCTCTTACGGGCGTGTTTTTTACCCCCGATGTTGGAGAGACGTTCTCGGCAAAATGGAGAGAGACGCAGGTATTCAAGGAAGCCGTCGGCGACCGCGAACCACTCATTGTTGGTATGACGCTCAATTTCGACATTTATGAGTACCCGCTCCTTGAAACGAGTGACCCCGATCCGATCATGGCGATGTGCCGCTATTCCGAGGAGTGGTTTGGGCAGGTTGTTGTTGTTATCGGGAAAGCGTGGCTGCGCGGTATTTTTGAACCGACACGAGAACGACCCGCGATATATTTCAGCAAAGGCGGCACATCGATAGATCGAGAGACAAACACCGTTGTGTGGATGAATTCGGACATTGTGGTGCATCTCTTTGCTCCGACCGTACATGACCGTATTGAGTGGCTTGAACAGTTCAGTCAAGCGCTCGGATTGGCTGGAGAGATTACGACGATTGACGGCGCGCCAATATTCATCAAGCAGATCAAAGGAGACGCGGCGGGAGACGAGCTCTCGGGGCAACTACGAATCAGCGTGCAGTACGGGTTGCTCAGGCGCCCCGCATACGCACACGGAATCCACCATGTTGGGTGGCGTTAAGGAGGATCAATATGACAGAAACAGCAAAAGATGTGGCGGTCGTGGATGAAGGCAACGATACCAAGGTGTTTACGCAGCACCCAAAAAAGGGAGAGGTTGTGCCGGTTGTGGAGGATATCTATACCGCCGAGGAGTTCGCGCAGCGCCCCGAAATGTTCGGAGAGGGAACGCGCGGTTATAGCGTTCTCGCTGCGTTTCGCTATGCGGGCAAAGATAAGGCGACGAAAACCGAAGCACAGGAAATCGTTGCAAGTTTTCGAGACAAGAAAGTGGGTGAATAACGTATGAGCGGTATTTTCAGCATTGGCGAAAAGAAGGTTCGTCCGGGCGTATATTATCGCCGCGAGAATAACGGCGGCGTTGAGACCGTCGGCGCAACCAATGGCGTGGCGGCAGTGCTCTTTCAGGCGGACTGGGGCGCTCTGAACGAGGAGTTCGACATGGATGTCACCATGCAGAACAGCGTTGCAGACTACTATGGTACGGCAGATACGGTATCGGCGATCAAGGAAGCATTCAAGGGCGGTGCAACCACGGTGCGCGTTGTTCGCGTCGGTGGCGATGACGGCAAGCCCGGCAGCATCGAATTGAAGAATGCGGATGGTTCGCCAGCGACGGCTGTCACAATCACGGCTGCGCATCCGGGGACACGGCCGTTTACGGTGTCTGTGCGGACGAACCTCATTACGGACAATCGACAGGTCATTATCTATGACGGAACGGACATCTTCGAGCAGTTCTCTTTCACACCGGGCGAGAACGAGCCACAGAACCTTGTTGCGGCAATGGCGCAAAGCAAGAACTTTGTGGCGAAGGCAGCGAGCGGCGTAAAAGGCCCTCTAGCATCTGTGACGCAGCAGCCCCTTGCAGGTGGAAAGAATCCGACGGTTAAGACGGCGTCCTATGAGAAAGGCACGGACATCCTCGAACGGTACAAGTGGAACTGCATCATTGCGGACAGCGACGATAGCGCAGTCCAGCTCCTTTTGCAGAATTTTGTTGTTCAGAGCTATCAGACAGGACACCTCGGATTCGCGTCTCTTGCCGGGAAGAGTGCACAGGCGCTCACGGAGCGCATGACTCAGGCAGTGGCGTTTAACGATGAGAAGATTGTCTACACGCTGAACGGCTGGATTGGTAGCGACGGCACGAAATACGAGGGCTGGCGTGCAGCAGCTCGCATTGGTGGCATGGTCGCGGCGTTCGAGGCAAATATAAGCCTCACGCACAATGTCATCACGGGTGCGGTCAGTCTCATAGAGCCGCTCACGAACGGTGAGATTATCAAGGCAGAGACGAAGGGGTGCCTCGTACTCACGTTCAATGACAGCGATCAGGTGTGGATTGACAGTGCCATCAACACGCTCGTCACGCCGGACGCTACAATGGACGAGGGCTGGAAGAAGATTCGCCGCACAAAGACACGATTCGAGCTGATGGACCGCGTAGACAGCACGTGTGAGAAGCTCGTTGGGAATGTCAACAATGACACGGACGGTCGCCAAACCATCATGGCTACGGCACAGAAGGTTATCAATGCGATGATCGAGGAGAAAAAGCTCATGAGCGGGTCGACCGTCTATGAGGATCCGGGCAATCCAGCCGAGGGCGATTCGGCGTGGTTCAAGCTCGCCATCGATGACATCGACAGCGTGGAGAAGATTTATCTCACGTATCAGTTCCGCTTTGCACCGGAACACACAGACAGGAAGGGAGAGTAATCTATGTGGAATCCAAGAGGTCCCGTTGACGCGCGGCGCGTATTCACGGGTAAGGACGGGCTTCTGTTCGACGAGTTCGGGCGGCTTCTTGCGACGGTAGAGACGTATCAGGTACAGACCAACGTCACGAACGCGAAGTATCAGCCGATCGGTGATGCGCAGGAGCATGAGGTGTTTCAGGGGTACAGCGTGACGCTCAATTTCACCGAGGTGGTCGTTGAGGACAACGCATTTGTTCAAGACCTGTTCAACATGATGAGTTCGGGACAGGGCGTACGATGGACATTCCAAGGCGTTGTGAAGGGGCGCAACGGCAGCGAGGAGCGCATGATCTTCCGCGACTGTGTACCGAGCGGCAATATTGACCTTCAGAACGTCTCCGTTGGCGATCTCATCAAGCGCCAGTGGAGTCTCTTTGTCAACCGTCCGCCTGAGCTTCAGAACCTGCTCAGCTACTGATGTGAAGATGAGAAAAGGAGAATATAAATGGCAGTAAAAATGGATAAGGAACTCATGGAAGCAGCCGACCCGATGGAGGAGGTTTCGGAGGGGGTGACATCTGAAGAGGAACTGAAGGAGTTTGAGGGAGACATTCTGCACGCACTGCTTGCGGCGGCGAACTATCAGAAGGACGAGGAGGAGACACACATTGTCCGTGTCGTTCGCAAGGGGGTGATACTGCTCACGTTCCGTATTCGTCCACTCTCGGAGGAAGATTATGAGCGGTGTCGCAAGAAGAACACGAAGTACGTGCGCAACAAGAAAATCGGAGTCACCGTACCTGAGACAACGAACTCCGTGCGCTACCGCTCTCAGCTCCTCTATGAGGCGACAATCCCCGAGGATCGGGCGAAGCTCTGGGACAACAAGCAGATGTGGGAAGCGGTGGACGTTGCCTCCGGCATCGATGCCATCGACAAGATTTTGAAGTCCGGTGAAAAGGACAAGATTCTCGACCAACTCGACGCAATCTCGGGTTATGACAACAGCGAATTGGAGGAGACAACAAAAAACTGATTCTCTCCGGCGGGCGCTTGACGTTGCTGCATCACATCTTGCAGTATCTTCATATGCTGCCGGATGAATATGCAAAGAAGCCTCCGCTCGTTCGGATGTTCATTCGGGCGAGCGTCTTGGCACGACTGGAGACGGAGAGCACAGGACAACCATAGAAAGGAGGGGAATATAATGGCTGCGGAGCATATCATCGACATTGTGGTGGAAACCAAGGACAACGTAAGTCCTGGTTTAGATCGCACGAACAAGAAGCTGCGCGGATTTGAAAAAAGTGTCGAAAAGACACAGGCGCGCCTCAAGGAGTTTGCGCGAGCGGAATACGAAGTCGTGCTTCGTGCCATTGACCGCATCACACCCGCGGGAAGTAGAGTGCGTGAAACACTCCGCAGTATTACGGGGCGTGCTTACAATGTGGTCATCGGGGCAATTGATCGGACGGCGAGCAAGGTGCGCGAGGCTCACGCACGACTTACCGCGCTGACAAGCAAGGTGTGGACGGTGACAATTGCTGCGAGGAACACTATTTCGGCAAAAGCGAGCGGCGCAGTGAACGGAGCATTGCAGTCCGTCACAGGCATGGGGGGACAGATGCTCGCGGGCGCGGGCATTGGCTACGGCGTTTACGATACGATCAAGACATATAAGAACTTCGAGGCGCAGATGGCGACGGTCAAGGCGATTTCCACGTCTGATATGGGAGCGGCGGAAGCGGCTGCCGCCATGGATGCGCTTACACAAAAGGCGCGTGAGATGGGGGCGACGACGCAGTTCTCTGCAACAGAAGCCGCCAAGGCGTTTGAGTATATGGGTATGGCTGGGTGGAACACAGAGCAGATGATTGCGGGCATCGCGCCTGTACTGAATCTCGCACTGGCAAGTGGAGAGGACTTGGCGCATGTCTCCGACATCGTGACGGATGCTATGACGGCACTCCATATCGACACACGCGGCGAAGATGCCACAAAGAACATCGAGCACTTCACTGATGTGTTGGCGGCGGCAGCGACACACTCCAATACGAACGTCGGAATGATGGGGGAGGCATTCAAGTATGCAGCAGCCCCGGCGGGGCTTTTTGCTGATTCCTATAAGAATGCAGCCGACCTTTCCAATGATGTTGCCCTTGCTCTTGGACTTATGGCAAATTCGGGCATCAAGGCATCCATGGCAGGTACGGCGCTCCGCAGCACATTAACCAGAATGGGGGCGGATACCATTCCTACAGCCAATGCGATGAGAATGCTTGGGGTCAGTATCACTGAAGTTGGAGAGGATGGAACGGAGAAATTGAAGCCACTGCGTTCCATTTTTAACGATTTGCGTGCGAAGACAAAAGAAGGGCTGTCGACAGAAGGGCTTATTGAATATGCGGAGGCACTTTCTGGTTCTAAAACCCGCAACAAAGAAGCATTGATGGCGTTTGCCGATAAGCTGACCAGTCAGGGCGGCAAGCTGTCTCAAAAAGATATGATGAAATTCGGCAAGATGCTTGCCGGCGATGAAGCCCTTTCCGGATTGCTTGCCATTATGACGGCGACGGACGAGGATTATCAGAAACTCATTGATGCTGTGGACAATTCCGAAGGTACAGCAGCAAAAATGGCTGCTACACGTGCAGATACATTGGCAGGTGACTTCGACATTCTCAAAAGCGCATGGGAAGACTTGCAAATCGAGTTTATGACGGGTGCAGGCGCCGACGGCCTGCGTTCATTTCTGCAAGGGCTACAGGAGGACATCAACAAGTTCAAAGAGTACATCTCTGACGGTTTCGACATCAGCGATGTTGGCAGACTTGCCATGGATATTATTGTCCAGCTTAAAAACAAGTTTTTGGAGCTGGACGGCATCGGCTCTGTTCTTGCGGGTGGCGTTCTTGCGGGTGGGCTTTATAAAATCATAAACCTTGGCAAAAAAGCCTATGAGGCAATCAATGGAAAAACAGGCGTTCTTGGCGGTAAAGTTGGTCTCCCCAATGAGATGTCCACAGTTGCTACAATGACGGTTCACGCCGGTACGGTCATCATCCATGCGGGAAGCGTTGCGAATGCCGGTGCAGGAGGCGGGGTCAATCTCAATAAGGGGGGCAAAGGTGCAGCAGGTGCGGGTGCAGCAGGTGCAGGAGAAATCGCCGGAGGAGTAGGGAAAGCGGGACGCATGAGCAAGGCGCTCTCCTCGGGCAGCAAGTTCCTCAAGGGAGGTGGAGCACTTGCCGCTATTGCCGCAGGCATCGGCATCTACGACGCATACAGTACGAACGAACAGGCGGCGGCAGAAGCACAGTATGGTGTGGATACCGCTCAATCAGACGAAGCACTCGAAGCGGCACTTACCTATCAACGTCAAACAGAAGACCTTAACAAAAGCCGCATGGGCGGTGCGGTAGGTTCCGGCGTTGGCTCTCTTGCCGGCGCATGGGCAGGGATGGAAGCGGGTGCGGCAGGAGGCGCTGCCATAGGTGCTTTGTTTGGCGGCGTAGGCGCTGCGCCCGGTGCTGCGATAGGCGGTTTCCTTGGCGGTATCGGCGGCGCAATCGCGGGAAGTGAACTCGGTGAATCTATCGGTGTGCAACTCGCCGGAATTGGTGAAGTGGCAGGTTCGGCATGGGAGGGTATTAAAGCTGGAGCATCCGAGACATGGGACTGGATCAGCAACGGCGCAAGTCAAGCGGTTCAATACATTGGAGAACAATGGAACGGCTTCAAAGATTACGTAGGAAACGCACTTTCCCCCGTTCGGATGGTCGTTGAAGATGTCATCAACGTCATTGTCGGTCTCGGATCTGTGATTTGGAGCATGATAAAGCCGTATTGGGATGAAGGCGTTGTCTTTATATCCTCGATTGTGCAGGAGATCGCCGACACAGTTTCTGCTGGCTGGCAATGGATCGTAGATTCCGCAGCTGAGGTTTGGGCGGAAATAACAGAACTGGTATCTGCGGCATGGGAATCCATCTGCGAATTCTTCACCCCTGCTGGAGAATGGTTCGCGAGCACCGTGTGGCAGCCCATATCGGATTTTGCAAGTGCTGCATGGGGGGCGATACGGGAGAACATCATCACAGCATGGGATTCTGCCTGCGCTCTCTGGGGGGTTGCTTCTGCATGGTTCGACACAACGGTATGGCAGCCGATCTCTACTGCTGTTGATGCTGCTCGCGCTGCCATCTCCGACGCATTCCAGACGGCGTATGATTTTGTTACCGGGTTGTTCAGCGGAATTGCCGGATGGTTCGAAGAAAATGTGATCGCCCCTATTCGTAACAAGTTCGAGGAACTGCGTAACATCGGTTCTGGCATCACGGGACTTGTCGGCAGCGGCGGGGGCAGTGAAGCTCCTCATGCAATGGGCGGTATCTTCCACGCGCCGCATCGCGGCATCGTCGCGGAGAACGGCCCGGAGGCGATTATCCCACTCAATGACCGTACACGCGGTCTTGATATTCTGGGACGTGCAGCGACGATGATGGGGGTGGATTTTGGCGACGGTACGGATGGTGCAATGTTTGATGTAGATGCGGGAGATGTTGCACCACTCAGCGCCTCTGTTTCTGTGGGAAATGCCCCGCAGAGCGTTTCTATCGACATGGGAGGGATAAGTATACCAATCACCATTTCAGGCAGCTCTATGGACGCACAGAGCATTGTTCAGGCAATCCGTGAGAATCTAGAAGATATTGCGGATGACATCGGCGGGCAACTGGCAGATAAGGTTGCCTCCATCTTCGGAAATCAAGCTGTCATGAATGCGAGGTGATGTTTTTGAAGTTCAACACGAACGCGGTTGTCGGCGATCTCTTGCGCGGGCGCAGCATCAAGTCCTCTCTCCTGCACGGTCTCACCACGTCGGGGCTTTCCGGTATTTGGCGCACGCTCGCGCTTGGTATTGCCGGGGGCGGTATCAGTGTTGCCGATGTGTATATCACGAATCAGGAGACCGGTGAGAAAATATCGCTGGCGTGGGTGCCGGAGAAGATCAGCGTCAAAGAATCCGCACAATTTCAAAGCTATAACATCATCGAGCGCGGAGAGGTTAAAGTCCCGAAAGGGAAGCACCTCTCCGCTGTTTCATGGGAAGCCGTATTTCCCGGCGAAAGCCGTACGGATGAAGCGTTCATCAAATCGGGGAACTGGGAGAATCCCACCGAGATCATTCAACGGCTGCAATCGTGGAGGGATACAGGGAATAAGCTGAACCTCCTCATTACGCAGACTCCCGTGAATCTCGACGTATTTCTTGAGTCTCTGGAATATTCGTTTGAGGGTGGTATGGGAGATGCGAAATACAGCATCTCCTTCATTACCGCCGAGGATTTGCTCATCAAAACAGTGGAGGAGGTTGATGCGGAGAAGGCAAAGGAAAAAGAAAGCGGCATTCCGGATCTGGAATCAAGAGCTGCGCTGCCGAAGCCATCGTCCATCAATAGCGTCTTGAACCAGACATTGTGGAGTATTGCAGAGCAGAAACTTGGAAACGGTGCGCGGTGGCTCGAAGTCTATGCCGCGAACGCCAAAAAGCTTGTTGACGTGGATGCGCTCATCAAGACCGGAATCAAGGCGGGCATCAAGATAAAGTTGCCTTTTTAGGAGGCAAATATGGTTGATCTGAAAAACATCAGATATCGCGTCGTTTGTATTGCGCCCGACGGAAAGCAGCTTGACATCACGAGCATTACAACGAATCTCGGGTGGGAGGAAGGTGCGAAAGAGCTTTCTGTCCGTATCAGCCTCAAGGTCTACAACACGCTCTATAACGGGCAACGCATCTCTCAGCTCGTGCAGCCGGGGACGCCGATCTTTATTTACGCCATTATTGGTGACAAGCAAAAAGAGATGGTGCGCGGGACGATTGAGAAATGGTCGCCCGCATACACAAACGGCAGCAGTGCGCTGGACATCGAAGCATACGACGAAATGCACGCGCTCCGAAAGAATGAGGACTACGCGTACTTCGTTGACGGTGTTACGACAAAGGCGATGATTACGCAGATTCTTGATAAATGGGGCGTTCCTTATGACTACAAGGGACCTGACATCACGCACAACAAGATGGTATTCAAGAAAAGCTGCCTCAGCGATATGCTTCAGAAAATCTTCGACGACGTGAAGCAAAAGGGCGGCGGCGTTTATTTCGCCCGCGCAAAAGAAGGGAAGGTTGAAATCATCCCGCGCGGCGTGAATGAGGATATCTACCATTTCGACGAAAATGATAACGCTGTCAGCGCGAAGGACTCCTTTGACAGTGGCAGCATCGTTACACGTGTGATTGTTGTCGGAAAGACTGATGAGGAAGGTCATCAGGCAATCGAAGCGACCGTAGAGGGGAGAACAGAGTTTGGCATCCGTCAGGCGATTGTGGAGCGGCAGCACAGCAAGTCTCTCGAACAGGCGACCGAGGCGGCAAACCAGCTCCTACGGGAACGTGGGGCGCTCAAACGCAAGACTACGATCACTGCACCAGATTTGCCGTTTTTACGTAAGGGCGACTGCATCCGTGTTCGAGCCGGTACGGTTCTCGGCTACTTCTTCGTGAAGAGTGTTCGGCACAATGCCGAGGATCAAAAAATGACGCTCGACATTGACGAAGACAAGGAGCTGAATGAGGCTACGGAAACGGACAACGGGCTGGGCGATATGCAGACCGATTCCAATGAGGCGGATGAATCCACGGGAGGTGAGGCGGATTGAGCAAACGAGGAAGCCCCGGCGCAAGTAAGCTGACAGCAACGCTCGTGAGCATGATCGACCAGAAGGGGGACAAACCACTTGTGCTTGATTTTGGCATCATCTTGGGAGACTACAGCCTGAAAACAAACACGTTCCCCCTTCCGATTCCGAAAAGTGATTATTCGGTGTGCCGTGCGATTACCTATGATCCGGGCGTCCCGCTCACGCAGACATACTGCGATGGTGCGCATGGACATCCCGATGCGGGCTTTGCGGGCAGTCACGTTCACAATGTGCGGCTCCCTGAAAAAATGTATTGGATTCGTCCCGGTGACAAGGTGCTTGTAGCATGGGTGCAGGATGAAGCGTGCGTCATCGACATTGTGTTTCGCGGTGATGTTGTGGGATAAAGGAGGGGAAGTAGATGGGTCAGAGCCTGTATCCGACATTCAAACTGCCCGCCGTTGTCGCAGATCGTGAACAGTCCAAGAAAAAGAGCTACAAGCAGAGCTTCTTTTTCGACTATGCAACGGGGGATTTCCTGCGCGACGGGGCAAATCGCCTCGTTCTTGCAGAGGGACGTGAAGCATTCTGCCAGTGGTGCTTGAAGCAGTGCGTCACGGAGCGTGGAACGAAGCTCGCCTATTCCGACAAAATCGGCGTTGAGATTGTAAAAGCTGTGCAGGAGGAGAGTGACATCAAAGCAATCGAATCCGCAATTCGGCGTACCATTACAGAGGCACTCATGGTAAACCCCGAGACGGAATACGTGAAGAATTTTCGCTTCGCGTGGGATGGAGCGGACAGCCTTCTTGTGTCATTCGTTGTAAAGGGGCATGAGTGGGATGAGGATACGCTCACCGTAACATATTGAGGAAGGAGGAATCTATGTCGATCGTTCCGTTTGAGCCGCCGGAATGGCTCAAAAACACAAGCTCCCGCAGTATTCAAGAGCGCATGATGCGAAATCTCCCCCTCGACATCGACAAGACCGAGGGCGGGTTTGCATGGGATTTGACGATGCCTGCTGCGCTTGAAAAAGCGGAGCTGTTGCAGTTCCACCTTATTCACACATTGCATATGATGCACCACATGTGGGCAGAGGGGCGTTGGCTGGATTATCACGCACAGGAAAACGGACTTGTAAGAAAGCCAAAGAATAAAGCCTATGGCAATGTTACCGTTACCGGGCAAAAGGGAACAATAATACCAAAAGGTTTCGTGTTTTCCGTTCCATCCGATGACGGCATCCCTGCGATTGATTTTGAAACGCTGGATGCAGCAGTGATTGGAGAGGATGGCATAATTCGTATTGCGGTACAGGCGCTGGAAGGAGGAACAAAGTACAATGTAGGTACGGACACCATTGTTATTATGCGCAGTCCGATGAGAGGAATCACTAAAATCACAAATGAAAATCCTTTAACCGGCGGCGTAGAAGAGGAATCCGATGACGCACTCAGGGAACGCATTGACGAGCTTCTTGCAGGTAATGGCAATTCTTTTGTGGGAAATAATGCTGACTATGTCCGTTGGGCAAAGGAAGTCCCCGGCGTCGGATTTGCGCATACCATCCCGAACTACAACGGAGTGAACAGCGTCAAAGTTATCGTTGTGGATGCAAATGGTGTCCCTGCAAACGCACAAATTGTTGAAGCGGTACAGAATCATATTTTTGGAACAGATCGGAAAGACATGAATCGGCTTGCTCCGGTTGGACTTGTCGATTTCTCTGTTTCTGCGCCGACACCTGTCATTGTCAATTACAAATTGCGCATCAGGTTAAAGCTAGGAATTGATCGTGAAGCGTTCATTCGTGCTTTCAAAAAAGCAATGCTTACGTATTATCAGGAAATTAGCAAAGCGTCCGAGGATGGTAAGCAATACCTGAAATATGTGATGGTTGCCGCTGTTTTGGCTCGTCTTCCCTGTGTAGATGATTTTCGGGATTTTCGTGTCAACGGATCGACAGACAATATCCTATATAACGAGGATGAATACCCCGTTACAGGAAATATAGAGGCGGATATCTATGGCTGAGTTTGACATTGAAAAGTTCCCGACATCTCCAACTGCGAAACAAATGCTCTCGCGCGTCTCCCCTGTCTACACGTCATCCTATATTGCTAAATGGCTCTATGAAGTCATGGGACGGGAGTTGGACGAAGCACGCACACTGTTTATCGAGCTCATCAAACAGCGTTTTCCAGATACAGCCACATGGGGAATCGCATATCTTGAACACAAATACAGTATTACACCAGATGATTCGCTCACACTGTTGGAACGGCGGGCAAGACTGAAACGCAGACAAAGGAAACGCCAGCCGCTCAGCCCGTGGCAGTTTGAACGAATTATCAGCGACTGTTTTGGCTTTCGGGTGGATGTGGATGAAACAGTAGAGCACGGTGTTTTGCATATTCGCACGGAAGTGAATGCGAATATCGGCGATCCTAAGCCCTTGTATCAGGAGATTGTGCGCATCAAACCATCTCATCTCGTTGTTTGTGTAGATTCGACAGCACAAGCAGTGGATACCCTATACTACGCCGCCGCCCCGTCCATCCACACAACCTACGAGATACGCCCGGCGGAGATCACGGACGCGACGGCGGAGGCAAGGCAGTATATCGGCGCAGCAGTCTCCGCGCACACCATATACGAGATATACCCCGGTATCGTGCAGGATGCGGCGATCGGCAGCACACTCTATGCGGGCGGGGTTGGCAGTATCTACAAGAGCATGGAGGTCACACAGACCTAGAAAGGAGTAACTATATGGCAAACTGGACAGGAGGCCGCCTCACAAAAGCGGGCAACGACCTCCAGATCAAAGTCGAGGCGGGGCTGTGCAAGCTCGAACTCACAAAGATCAAGCTCGGGGATGGTACGGAGGGACTGGACGCCATCGAGACCATGACCGATCTCGTTGGACCCAGAGCCGTCTTTGGTATCAGCAGCGTTGTGGCAAAGGACGGCATGTGTACCGTAACGGGCGTCATATCCTCGTCCAACGTCACGGCGGCGTTCTACGCGAGAGAGTGGGGGCTTTTTGCAAAAGATCCGGATCGCGGCGAAATCCTCTATATGATCTCCCTTGACCCGAATCCCGAATCCATCCCGCCGAAGACCGCCGCCCTCAAACAGGCGGCGACGTACGCGATGAACATCGTCGTGTCGAATGCGGCGAATATCACTGTGAAGATCGACCCTGCGGGACTGGTGGACGTGGCAATGCTCACTGATGGTGCGGGACTTGTGCGGCGTAGCACGCGCTATGAGATGGGCGACATCCTCTATGACACACAGCTCAGACGGCACGACCTGCGCCTTGAATGTGTGCGGGAAGGCACGACGGCGGCAACGCTGCAAGACCTGAGCGGCGTACATCTCGGCGACAGCATCACGGATGGTACGGTTATATGGCGCGTCAAGCGCCTCTACACCATCGAGGGGGATATGTTCGAGATTGACGAGGACGGCGGCATCATGCCGACCGATGAGCCTCATTACAGCGTCAACTATGAGCTGGATGAGGATGGCAACATCATGCCGAAAGCAATGTAAGAAAGGATTGGTGACACATGGCGACAAGAAACTACGTCCCGCGCGCAAACGGAGAGGGCAGTATCGGGACGGAAAAGAAGCATTGGAGTAGTGCATTTTTTGACAAAGTGGCTGTCAAAACGCTCGAAGTGATTGACGGCGGGACAGAGAATGATGCGCAGCCCGCAACGGTCGGGTGGATTAAGCGGGGATTTTCAAAAATGGTAAAATCCGCATTGGAAGCTGCGGGAATGCGGGTGAATATTGGTTGGGAAAAAGGTGGGTACATCTGCTTTGGAGCACTGCTAGGAGGGCTTATCATCCAATGGGGGGAAACTTCGTTCCCGGCGAATACAACTTTCGTTGACGTGACATATCCAGTCGCATTTCAAAAATCCGTCTTTACTATACCCATGGATATATCTTATGGGAAGAACATCACAAGCGTTTCTGTGGGTGATATAGGCACTTTTATATTTTGTCAGGAACTTTCTACCCTTACAAAGTTTCGCATAGCTTCTTCACAAGGGGATATGGGTGCGTTCAACTACTTGGCGATTGGGATTTAATGCGGAGGTGTCTGTATGGAAATGTTAGCTAAATTCGACAAAAATGGATTCCGCCAAACTACGGTACTTGAAGGAGTACACTACAGCAGTGAAGAGTCCCGAAAGAACTATACGGAACAGGGGTATCTCCCCATCAGCGAGGAAGACTTTGCACATTACGTTGGGTGGCGCGGCGCAGGCGACAACGGCACGGGCTACATCCGCGACCCAAAGACGGGTAAGCCTGTCTCCGCGCCGCCTGCGCCGCCTGTAGAGACAACAGAAGAACCGACTGCCAACGTACCCGAAACAGAGCTTGCCGTCATGGAGGGCATGGTAGATATGCAGGGCCGCATCGCGGCGCTTGAGGCAGAACTTGCAAAACTCAAAGGAGGAAAATAACAATGGCAACAACAATCTATAGCTACATCGTCGTCGCTTATGGTGTCCTTGTGCAGGGAGGAAAATTTGCACTGTCCCCGGAGGACAACCCGAAGAACCTGCGTGTTGTACTGGAGGCATATCGCGAGAAGGTCGCAGAGTGGATCGTCGAGCACCCCGTAGGATGATGAGAAGCGCAGAATAGCCGTCATGACAAGTGGCGGCTTTTTCTGTGCACGGAAAGGAGGGATACCCATGCAGGGTATTTTGACATGGCTCGCGGAATGCGTGCCAACAGGGACGGAGGTGGAGACAGGGAGTATGGTTGCGGTAGTCGGTGGGCTTATCGCCTACCTTTGCGGATGGGACAAGGCGATGGAAGCACTTCTTGTACTCATGGGAATGGACTATGTGACGGGAATGCTGGCGGCGAAGGTCAATCCAAACCTCGGCGGATGGAGCAGCAAGGTCGGCTTTCGGGGAATTTGCAAGAAAGTTCTCATCCTCTCCATCGTTGCCCTTGCGCATTTTATTTCTGATCTTACAGGTGGTGAGGCGGCGCGGATACTTGTGATCTGGTTCTTTATTGGGAATGAAGGGCTGTCCATCATCGAAAATGCGGCGAACTCCGGCGTTCCGGTACCGAAGAAGCTTCGGGACACGTTAGAACAGCTGAAAAATGAGAAAGATGAAAAGAAGGGAGAGCAGAAATAATGGCACACGTATTGAGTAAATCTGCAATGCGGCGCGTATCACCCGCAGAACTCGAAAGCCTCGCCATGTACTACCGCGAGGAAATTGCTGACGCAGCACGGAAACAGGGGCGCGAGACGAAAGTCTATCTCCACTGGTCGGCGGGACACTATGGGCAGTTTTGGAGCGACTACCACGTTCAGATCGACAAGGACGGGGAAATCTACGTTATCGGAGATGGCGAGCTTGACGACGTACTCGCGGCAACGTGGCGGCGCAACAGCGGCAGCGTGAGCATCTGTATCCTCGGGTGTTTGGGCGCAGATACAAACAACCTCGGCGCAGAGCCGCCGACCGACGCACAGATTGAGGGTGCGGCAAAGGCAATCGCCGCTCTGTGCAATGGTCTCTGGCTCACGATCGACAAGCAGCGCGTATTGACGCACGGAGAGGCAGCGGCAAATGAGGACGGAATCCGTCCTCATCCCGCATATGCCCTCTGGAATGATGAAATCCACGACGGCGATACGCGCTGGGATCTCGAGTATCTTGGCACGATGGAAAGCCCAAAATATTATCCAACGGCAACGGACGGAATGCGCGGCGGTGACGTACTGCGCGGCAAAGCGAACTGGTACCGTCAGTATTGGAAGGACAACGGAGGCACACCAAATGATTGAGCGGGCAAAGCGCATCGTCACAGAGCACAAAACCGCCCTGCTGGGGATATTGTGCCTGCTGATCGTCGGCGTTGTGTATGCCGTTGGCAGGTACTCCGCATCGGAGCAGACGGCGACGGAAAAGCCTGCCGTCATGACGCAGGAGCAGACGCAGGACAAGGCGGCACTGCGGGCGCAGCTCGACATCTCGCGTGCCAACGCACAGGCACTGCAACAGCGTCTCGCGGAAGCACAAGCGGGACAGCGTGCGCCTACGGTGACGTACCATGTCACAGCTCCCACGGTGGAGCGTGCTGCGCAGGTAGTAGAGCGGCAGATCAGGGAGGATAGCCCAACACTGCCACGGGTCGCGCGGGAGAAGTCTGATCGGACTGTGGTCACTCCGATCACAAAGGACAAGGACGGCAAAGACCTGTCGCCGACCGATCAGAAGGTTGACGTGTATAAGATCAACCTCCGAAAAGACCACCGCATCAAGGCGGGCGCATCCGTGATTGATGGCAAGGCACTCATGTCGATTGGATACGAGCAGGGACGGTTTGAGGCGTTGGCACATTTCGACGGGGCGCGTTATAAGGGCGTGACCGTCATGTATACCGTCGCCGAGTGGTGACGTTATAAAAGAATAGAGGGGACAGCGTATCGTGCGCCGTCCCCTCTATTTTTGTCTACAATTTGTCTACCATGCCTACGAAAACGAGTGAAAAATACATAAGCCGATAGCTATGCGAAATGGTTCTAAAATATAGAAAGAACCGTGTGCTTGCTGGCTTTTTGGCACCTTGAAGGAAACAGTGAAGCGAATAGAAAAGGTGTATTTCCAAAATACTGTATTTTTCAGCGAAGAAGGATTATAATAGGAGGAGAGAAAGAGAGGGGGATGCGCATGGTACCGCGTCTGGGTCATATTGCGTTCTTGAATGTGCTGCCGCTCACGTATGCGCTCGCGCATGGGGCGGCACAGGGGATGGACATCCTGCGTGCGACGCCTGCGCAGCTGAACGGGCGGCTCGAGGCGAGGAATCTGGACGTGTCGGGGGTCTCCTCGATCACGTATGCGCGCCATGCGGACGATCTGCTGATCCTGCCGGATGTGTGCATCGCCTCGGACGGCGATGTGCGCAGCGTTTTGCTCGTTTCGCGCGTACCCGCAGAGAACATTGGTGCGCGGCGCGTGCTGCTCTCGGATAAGTCGGCGTCCTCGCACGCCCTCCTCAAGATCATCCTGCGCCGTGCGTACGATGCTGCGCCGCAGTACGAAACGCGGGCACTCACACCGGAGGATCCCGTGCCGGAGGGGGCGGCAGGCGCCCTTTTCATCGGGGATGACGCGCTCGAACTCTACCATCACCCGCCCGACGGGATCTACATCTACGATCTCGCGCGGGAGTGGAAGCAGATGACGGGCGCGCGCATGGTGTTCGGTATCTGGGCGGCGGCGCGCACGTTTGCGGCGGCACATCCGGCGGAGCTGGAGATGGTGCATGGGCGGATCGCGGCGGCGTTCGAGGGCTGGGATGCGGTGAAGGATGCGGCGATCACGGAGGTGCTATCGCATGATGGGCGTTTCACGCGTGCGCAGCTGACGGAGTACCTCGGCAGCGCGGTCGTTTGGCAGCTGGACGAGGCGACGCTTGCGGGGCTCAGACTCTTTTACCGATATGCGGCGGAGGACGGGCTGATTGCGCGTGCGCCTACGATCGAGCTTGCGCGCGTTTGACGGGAATCTGGCTTTATAGTAAAATATTCCTATCGATGATGAGAGCATCAAAGTGCTATCGAAAAAGAGAAGAAATGAAGGGAGCACGATCGATATGCAGGTACGAAAACTCCTTTTGGCAGCACGAAAACTTGTTCGGAGGGCAAAGCGGCATAGGGAACTGCGGCGCTTTCGTGGGGCACTTACCGTGACGACGGCGCTTGCCGTGACGGCGCCGCTTGCCCTTCATGCGCCCGCAGAGGCGGCGCACATCCTCGTGAAGGAGGGGATGCGCGGTGCGGTGGTGGCGCATGTGCAGGAACTTCTCATCCAGGGGGGCTATCTTGAGGGCGCGGCGGACGGCGTCGCGGGACCTCTGACGCGCGCGGCGATCGAGCGCTGTCAGGAGGCGCATGGTCTCACGGTGGATGGCGTCTGCGGCGCAGCGACGTACCATGTGCTCTCGGGCGGGGAGGAATACGACCCCGTCGCGCTCGGGATTCCCGAGGAGCATAATACGATACAGGTGAGCCGCGGCAGCGGGCGCGCCGTCTACGTGTTGGCAACGGGGTACAGCGCGTTCGATCCCGGCAACGGCAATCGTACGGCGACGGGAACGCCCCTGCGGCGCGGCGTGATCGCGGTCGATCCGTCGGTGATCCCGCTCGGCACGCACGTCTTTATCCCCGGCTATGGGGAGGCCATTGCGGAGGACGTTGGCAGTGCAATCCACGGCTATCGCATTGACGTCGCATTTGACACGCACGCGGAGGCGCTGATGTTTGGGCGGCAGGATCTCGAAATCTTTATCATGGAGTAGCAGGGGCGTATATGAAGGTATCAACGGAGCGGGCGAATGAGTGGATCCGCTATGCGGCGGCGGCAGGAGCATATTTCCTGACGCTCGTCGCGTGCTATATCAATATGGGGCAGGACATGGGCGCGGAGTATTTTCTTCCCGCGCTTCTTCCGCTCCTTGGCATTCTCATGCTGATGCAGTATGGGACGGGCGTTCCGCTCTTCTCGCGGGCGATGATCGGGGCGATGGTACCGGGGCTGCTCTGGTGCCTGACGTTCCCGCTCCTCTATACGTGGACGTATGCGCGGGACTGGTACCGCTCGCTCATCTTCTTTGACTTCCTGATCGGGACAGCGAACATGCTCGTGCTTGCGGCGCTCGGCGGCGTCCTCTTTCACCTCGGTCATAAACGTTTGACGGCAGTGCTGCTCGCCGTGCTCGGCTTCCTCATGTCGCTCATCCCGCTCACACAGATCGCCTACTATATGACGGTCTGGCACGCACTGAGTCCCGCGTCCCTCATGGCGCTGTACCTCACAAACTGGCACGAGGCGGGGGACTACATCGAGTCGACGGTGGGCGTTTTGCCCGCGCTGTTCGTTGTCTTCCTGCTGCTGGTGCTCATTTATCTCTCGTACCGCAGCTATCTCTTGTTTGCACAGCGCGCCTATCCGAGCGCGGAGGGCTCGCGTATGGGCAGCCTTGTCCTCGTCATGTGCGTTGCGGCGGGGGTACATATTGTCCTGATTCCGGAGTGCTCGATTGCAGGGCTCTACAAGGACGTGACAACCTATGTTGAGGAAACGCAGTCGTATGGTCTGAATCAGGACGAGAGATATGCGTCACTCATCATTGATGCGGAGAATACACTTGCTGCGCGCGCCCCCGGGACGGTGATCTTCGTCATCGGAGAGTCGGCATCGCGCAACTATATGCACTACTATACGCCGTCGTTCCCGTATGAGAATACGCCGTGGATGGAGCGGATGGCGGCGGAGCGTGAAGGCTTCCTCGTCTACCGTAACACGTACTCCTCGTGGACGCAGACGGTGCCTGTTCTCGAGCGTGCGCTGACCGAGAAGAGCCAGTACAACGACAAGGAGTTTTTCGAGTCGGCCTCCCTGCTCGATGTGGCGAAAAAGATCGGCTATCATACGTACTGGTTCAGCAATCAGGGGCGCTACGGGCAGTTCGACAGTGCGATCACGATGGTCGCAAAGACGGCGGATGTGGCGGAGTGGACGGACGACTCGTACACCTTTACGACAAAGTTTGACGAGAGCCTGCTCCCGTACCTCACACGCATTGACCCGAACGTGAATAACTTCATCGTGCTGCATTTGATGGGCAGCCATATCTACTACAACAACCGCTATCCCGACGAGTGGGCGAAGTTCGTTGCCGCAGACGGAGAGTCGGCGATGACGAGCGCGGCATCGTATGCGAACAGCATCCTCTACACGGATCACATTCTCGCGGAGGTCTTTAACTATGCGGAGAAGAATCTGAACCTCCGCGCGATGGTCTATTTCTCCGATCATGGGGAAAACCTCAAGATCTCGCACAATCCCGACGTGTTCAGCTTCGATATGGTACGCATCCCATTCTTCATCTACCTCTCGCCGGAGTACCGCGCGGCGCTGCCGCAGCGGGCGGCGACCCTTGCCGCGAACCGCGAGGCGTACTTTACGAACGACATGATGTACGATACGGTCTGCGGGCTGCTCGGTGCGCCGTCGAACCGCTACGAGCCGCGGCAGGACTTCTCGAGCCCCGCCTACGGCTTCACGCGCGAGACGCTGACGACCATGTTCGGCAACCACGCCCTGACGGAGGACACAACGGATGAGGTTGCGGGGGACGTACATGGAGAGGCGGCGCAAACCCCCTAAGCGGACGGTATGCCCCGGCGGATTCCTTAAGAAGCCTGAGCATACAAGCACGTGATCGCCTGCGTAACGAGGCGTTCGCGTGGAGCTTGCGCCAAACAAATACCTTACAAAGATGCGATTTCATACGTTCAAGGAACCACTGATAAAATGAAGTCCGTCAGATTGGCGTGGATTTTTTCGTCCGATTGAGGAGGCAAACCGGACGCATAGCCAAAGCTATGTGGAGGATTTGCCGACGAAAAGCGGACAAAAAAGATGCGCTAAGATGATGGTGCTGAATTTATCAGTGGTTCCTCAAGAGGAGGATCCATTATGCACTTCTACTGTGAGCGCTGCAAAAAGGAATATCCCGTCGCAACGCACGCCTACGCGTGTGAATGCGGTGGGCTTTTTCGTCTGTATCAGAGCGCAATGGACGCGGAGGATCGCCATGAGGCGGTGACCCTCGGTGAGACCGAGACGCCTCTTTTGCCGCTCGTCGTCGACGGCTGCAGATACTACTTCAAGATGGAGGATCGCCAGCCGACCGGATCGTTCAAGGATCGCGGGGCGAAGCGTCTCATCGGCGAACTCCTCCACCTCGGTATCGACCACGTCGCCGTGGACTCGGCGGGCAATGCGGGGGCGGCGGTCGCGGCGTATGCGGCGGCGGCGGGCATGGCGTGCAGAGTCTATGTGCCCGACGACATCTCCGGTGAGCGCGTGAGGCAGATCACGGCGTACGGCGCGGATGTCGTGCGCGTGCCCAACGGACGCATGAACGCGAGCAGCACCCTGCGTGCGGAGCTCGGCAGCGACTACTATGCCTCCCACGTCTACAACCCGCTCTTCGCCGACGGCATCAAGAGCATGGCACAGGAGATCTATCACCAGCTGAACGACAGCGTGCCCGACTACATTTTCGTTCCGATCGGCAACGGATCGCTCCTCCTCGGACTCTATCAGGGCTTTGCCGAGATCGGCCGCCTGCCGCATTTCGTCGGCGTGCAGAGCACGAAATGCGCGCCGGTTGTCGAGGCGTTCCATGATCTGCCCGAGGCCCCGCACAAGAACACTATCGCGGAGACCATCCGCGTGAGCGCACCGCCGCGCATGGAGGATATCCTGAAAGCCTTGCGCCGCAGCGGCGGCGATGCCGTTGCTGTCGAGGACAGCGACATCCTCAAGGCGGCAAAGGCACTCAATCGCCGCGGTATCTATGCCGAGCTCACGGCGGCGGCGGGGCTTGCGGGTGCGCGCTCCTTTTTCGCGGACGGCATGCCCGACAACTATCGCGTCATCATCCCCGTGCCCGGCAGCGGGCTGAAGCGGTAGCCTATGCTGCACGCGATCATCGACATCGGCTCGAACACCATCCGCATGGCGGTCTATCAGATCGAAGGGCGGACGTTCGACCTCCTCCTCAAGCGCAAGCACACCGTCGGACTCGCGGGCTACCTTGATAAGGGGCGGCTTGTGCGCGAGGGCATCGAAAAGACCGTCAAGATCCTGCGCGGGTTTACGGATTTTATCGAAACATTCGGCATCGCACACGTCCATGCCTTTACGACGGCGGCACTGCGCTCCGCGACGAACAGCCGCGCCGCCGTGGAGGAGATCACGCGCCGCACGGGGGTTCCTATCCGCGTCATCAGCGGCGATGAGGAGGCGGCATACGACTTCATCGGTGCGACGCAGAGCATCGCACACGCGGACGGCATCATGGCGGACATCGGCGGCGGCAGCACCGAGATCATTCACTATATCGGTCACGAAATGCGGGGGCGTTGGAGCCTGCCCCTCGGCTCGCTCGCGATGACCAAAGCGCACGTGGCGGGGCTGCTCCCGACGCCCGATGAGTGCGCGGCGATCCGCACGGCAGTCGAGGCGGTTTTGGAGGATGCGTTCGATGTACGTGCGCTGCGCGCCCGTCACATGGTCGGCATGGGCGGGGTACTCAGCAGTGCGAGCCGCATGCACCGCCTCCTTTATCCCGATCAAACGCCACGGCTCCTGCGCACGGTGCATCTGCCCGCGATGATTGACCTGTTCGGCAGCGGGAGGAAACTCAGCGAGCGTGATACTGCCATCCTCCTGCGTTCCGCCCCCGACCGCCTCCACAATATCGTCCCCGGCATGATCATCGCCTCCGTCCTCGCTGAGACGTTCGATGCAGAGGATATCCTCTACAGCGACTCCGGCGTTAGAGAAGGGTATATATGGAAGGAGATTATTGGGGAAATGGATGATAGGGGACAATAAATCGCGTGCATGTTATTTGTAAAATTGATCGTACGATCTATTCTGTCGTAAATCCTCATATTGTGACGGATGAAGTTATTATAACGGATACGCAAATTGCGCATGTGAAAGAGCGTCATCCGCAGGATTATGAGCGATATGCGGCGTATATTCCGCATATGCTCATGCAGCCGGATTATATTCTGGAGGCTAATCATCCGCATACGGCATTTGTACTCAAGACATTTGAGGTGGATGACGTTCGCTTTCAACTGATTTTACGGCTTGTGACATCTGTTGATCCACAAGGGTATTCCAATTCGGTTATTACATTTCTAAAAATCAGTGAGAAGAAATGGAATAAATATTTACGGAATAAAAAAGTGCTTTACAGCCGTATAGACACTGACGTATAATAAAAGTAAGGATAGAGATTCTTTGAGGTGGTAAATTTCGTGTCAACCACACGCCGCTGGTATGGACAGGGGAAACCCGAGAGATGCAGGGGAATGGCACGCCTGCCAAAGAATCTCGCCAAGAGGACGCCCTTCGGGGCGTCTTTTTCTGTCTGATACATTTATCCGTAAATGTATCACTTGCCGCGCACCTCTTACCAAATGTCTCCACCGCCGCAGCGGGAGAGACGCCTTGAGCGTGGGAATGGAACCGAGGAAGGGAAGGAAAATGATATGGACTTTGAAGAGGTACTGGAGCGGCGGCGGAGCATCCGCTTCAGTCGCCGCCGTTGCGTCCGCGCGTTGCACTCGACGATATTGTGCTCAAACGTTGTTGATTTTGGAAAGGAATATTCACATGACAGAGAAAAGCAAGAACCCCACACCCGACCGCGCCGAGTGGAACGCCTACTTCCCCTCGGACTACTCGCTTTCGGTGTATACGAGTCCGACGACGGACTTTCACGGGTGCGGTCCACCGCGACCGCATCCTCCTGACGGGCGACAGCCCGCTCGCCTCGAACGCGCTCGGACGGCTTGCGGCGGAGACCCTGCTGAAGGAAGTGAAATAACACACAAAAATATATCAATATCTTTACTCTTACGATGATTGAATACATAGGATAAGACCGTT
>ERZ773014.431-NODE-431-length-28547-cov-35.887161_pt1 | contig 28547 bp, 51 predicted proteins | sample MGYA00580841_ERZ773014 | MGnify/ENA primary metagenome ERZ773014 (study PRJEB29015, sample SAMEA2737989) | human oral metagenome | biome: human oral; feature: human-associated habitat; material: dental | place: China | collected 2067 ... | reverse complement strand
TTGAGATGGTCATGACGGACGAAGCTTGGTTTGTCGTGCGGAATACACCAAATGTAACTGGATTTGTAGGTTCACACGGAAACCGTTCGAAACCAACGCCGCTCTTGGAGGAAGAAATCCGCAGCATTCTGATTTCTATGGGACAAACGGTTCAAGAATTTGACTTGGATGTCAAAGTGGGCGATACAGTTCGCATCATTGACGGTGCCTTTGCTAACTATACTGGCAAAATCACAGAAATTGACAATAATAAGGTCAAGATGATTATCTCTATGTTTGGAAATGACACGGTTGCCGAAGTCAACCTTAGCCAAATTGCTGAATTATAATTTTGGAATGCACTAAAAGGAGCCGGAAAGCATTTTCCGCTCTTTTTTGTTAGCAGCGCTGAGATCTTAGATAAAGACTGGTGCTTCTGGCATCTTTGCAATTCATTAAACTTGACCAATAACGTAACAAAACAAAAAAAGCCTGATTTTTCAGGCTTTTGGTCAGTATAAAGTCGGCTTTAAACCGATAAAAAAGGCGGTAGACGGATTAAAAGCTATTGATTTATTGGGCTTTGTGGGGGTTTCGCCCCAAATCCGCCCCAAATTTAAGCGGTCAGGAATATTTCTTTTATTTGCTCAAAGTTTTTATCTGCCAAGGCTTCCATCTGGTGCGAGTAGACTTTTAGGGTTATATCTGGGCTTTCATGACCTAATAGTTTTGATATGGTCACAATGTCAATCCCTTTGAATATCAAGTAAGAAGCGTAGGTATGCCTTAGACTGTGATTTCTGACAGGTCTGCCTACCAGTTTTTTAATGAGCTTGTTACAAGCCGAGTTTGAAACGCCAAAACACACCCTGTTTTTAATATTGGCTTGCCAGTGTTTCTGTTTATAAATTTTTAAAGTCTCGATTGTGATCCTGTCAATTGGGATTTTTCTTTTCGAACTTTCATTTTTTAAATCTCCAAAATCTTGAGTTTTTGAGTAGTCAAATCCCTTGTTGATGTCAATAATTCCTTTGTCGAAGTCTATATCATTCCAGGTTAGCCCCAGAACCTCAGAGAAACGCATACCAGTGACGGAAAGTAGGTAGAGGGTGAAATAGGACACGTACTGGATATTGGAGCGTGCAGAGGCTATCAAATCCTTATATTCACCTTCTTCTAAAAAGTCGTTATCCTCCGACCTAGTTTCTATCTGAGATTTGACTTTGGCATCTTCAGCGAAATTGTAGCTGATCACTTGTTCTCTGACTGCTACTTTCAAAGCTCCCTTGATTTGATAGTGGAATTTCTCGAGGGTTTCTTGGGCGTATTTCTCGCCAAATTCATTGAGCCTTTTTTGATAATAAAGCGGAGTGATGTCCTTTACTTTCAAATCTCCAAAATAAGTCTTGATGTGCTTGAGGTTTTTGGTGTAAGTATCCCAGGTCTTATCCTTGACGTGCGGACGCTTGTAAACATCGGACCATGTTTTGACAAAATCATAAAGCGTGACGTCTTTGTCTGTTAGGATATTCTCGGATAGGTTATCCTCTACATCCCTTGCTGCAGCTTGAGCTAGTTTTTTTGTCTTAAATCCACTTTTTGATTTCTGCTTATACTTGCCGTCAGGCCCTTTGTAAGAGATGCGATATTCCCAACCGTTATCCCTTTTTCTGAAATATGCCATTGTTTTTACCTCACTTTTTTGATAAAATGAGTATAGTAAAAAGGGCTTTTGAATGCCTTTTTGCTATACTAACCCAATCCTCACGCTGCCGACCAAAGCAAAGCGTGGGGATTTTTATTTTATTCTAGTCCATTTGAAATTTTAACTGTCAGAAGAAAAGATCCGTCTTCTTGCTTCGCAAAGGTCAAAATAACCGATTGAAATTTGCTTCCTGTCGAAGTATATGTGATCGTTTTACTTTCGTGATCGCTAATAGAAGTGGTATTTTCGTCAGTTGGTTTGCCGTGGTCACGGATAACGTCGTCATACTTTGTTCCACCTGCACCGTTATTGGCAATGTCGCCTTCTTTAAGAGCGTCGAATTGTTCTTTTGTCCAATTGAACTTTGCATCTTCTTCTTTTTGTGACGAGTCGATAGAAGAGCTTACAGAGCTTGCTGCAGACTCAAAAGTTTTGCTAGCTTCATCGATTGCATGAGAGTAGAATGATTGGGTAGCAATAACAATTATGAGAGATAAAACAGAGATAACAGAACCAACAATAGCTAGAGTCTTTTGTTTTTTTCGATTTACAATAAGACCGATAACTCCAAGTACAAGGCCAAGGATACCAATTAAAAACGATAGATTGTTAATAATGGGAATCCACGATCCAACCAGAGCAATTGCTCCGAAGACAATAGCTAAAATGCCTAAAGCTTTGCTTTCTTGCTGCATAAATAAACCTCCTCAGCTTTTAGTGTGGTTCAGTGGTTGCACATTTTTTAACTAATTAAATTCAAGTATTCTTCTTTAACCATTACCTTGTCAGTAGCGGTTTTTTTATTTCTCTCTATACAAATCCACGACTTCGCCGATAATTCGGAAGTCGGTGTCTGGAGTGATTGGCATATCCTTGTACGCAGGGTTTAAGCTATGTAAGTAAGCTTGGTCTTTATCAATAACAAGCTGCTTGATATAGGCATCGCCGTTATAGTTGAATACGCCTATAACGCCGTTATTCAAGTCCACGCTGGTCTGAATGAATACCAGGTCGCCATCGTGATAGTCTGGCTCCATAGAGTCCCCTTTGATTGGGATAACAAAGTCAGCATCGACATCTACTGGTAACTCGATCCGTTCAACTCGTACATCGTTCAAATACTGTCCAGTACCAGCAGAAGCTGGGTGATCGTAGTAGTCGTAGCTGTAGAGTTGAATGACTTCCGATACTTCGTTTATCTTCGTTTCTTCTTCGTTTTGATTTTCCAAAAGTTCCTCAGACGTCTGTAGCACGATTTTTTGATTGGGTGGGGTTAATCGTACCACTGTGTCGTTAATTTGTTGTAGAAGAGAGGTGGAGGGGGTATACCGTTCTACTAAATCTGATTTATCGACCTTAAAATAATTAGCCATTAATTCTATTTTATCGATTCGGGGATAAGTTTTGGCATTAACCCAATCTAAAACAGTGGTATATTTAAAATTCATCAGAGCGGCAAAATCTTTGACGTTGAGCCCCAAGCTATCTAAGTGTCTGCGTATATTGTTTGCCATTATTTTTTTATTTCCCAGCGAGTTAGTCATACGTCTCACCTCCTACTATATATTATAACACACTATAACGGAAAAACCGTATTTTTATCAAAAAAATATTAAAAAAATAAAAAAAACTTAAATTTCGTGTTGACAACACGGTTTAACCGTGTTAAAATATAATCAAGCTTAAGGAAATAACAAAAAACCAAGAGCAAAAAAGAAAGGGGGAATCAAAATGCAGAATTTAAGTATCGGCATCAAAATTTCTAATGTCGAGGAATTGGCAGAAGCTAGTCAAGAAGTAGCTAAAAAAGCCGAAGAATTGCAAGAAGCAATTAAACGGCTTAATGAGGTTAAGTTGAAATTAGAAACCGAGTTTCTTCATGATTAGGATTTGTGCCGCAGCAGACATCATTTCTTTCCAAGTCTTGAACTTTGTTTGTTCAGAGACAAAGGCATCAAGAATTGATTCATCTGCTCTTTCAAATTCCTCCGCATTGGATATTTTTTCTGGGCTTGATAATAAAAATTCATCTATGGTTGAAAAATTTGTGTGTTCAATCATGAATTTATCAGAGAAAATTTCTTCGAAAGAGTATTCATGTGTGCCAGAAATGGATCGAGCGTTCTCTGAAAGTTGCTCAAGGCGGTTAGAAAAATCATTTAGTCCTTTGACTTTAAAAGTCATATTATCAACCTCCTTTCTGTTAGATTTGTGACTAAAACGGCGAGAGGTCTTAGTCAAGAAAGATTATAGCATAACAGACAGAAAAACACAACATATTGTAAAGCAAATGCATTTGAATCACAACATATAGTGTGTGAGGTGTAGAAATGTGGGAACAATTAAACAAAATCATGCAGGAAAGAAATTTAAATGGCAGTCAGTTATCTAAAATGGCTGGAGTTAATCGTAGTTTCTTTTCTGACTTAAAGACAGGAAAGGTTAAGTATCTTTCTTGGCCGAATATATGCAAAATTGCTGATGCACTGGAAGTCAGCTTGGATGAATTTAGATAAGGAGGTAGGAACGTGCCGAAAATGACACTAAAAATGTTAAGAGTGCGAGACAATCTGACGCAAGAAGCGGCGGCGAAAGCTCTAGGAATATCCCCTTCCACATTAAGCAAGTGGGAGTCCGGCAAAAGTTTTCCGGATGTTCTGGATATTAATAAGATTGAAAATCTTTATCGCATTAACTATAACGATATTATTTTTTTACCAATCAACACGGTTTAACCGTAACAAAAAGATAGAAGGGAGAAAGAATGATTGAAAATAAGCGAAGTAAAGAACAACGCTTTCTATCAGATGCCACAATGGCTTTATGAGCCACCTTATAATGTGCTGAGCGACAAAGCAAAGCAGATATATATGTTTCTTTTTGACCGACGTACACTGTCAATTCAAAACAAATGGTTTGACGAAAAAGGTAATATTTTCGTCTATTATACGAATGAGCAACTTATGGAAAAACTTAATTGTAGTAAACCGACAATTATATCAGCCAAAAAAGAACTTGCTGACATGGGATTGCTTAGAGAGTTTCGGCAAGGCGTGAACAAACCAAACAGGTTATACATTTCTGGAAGTAAAAAAACTTTACTTCAAGAAGTAAAAAATATTGACCACGGAAGTAAAAAAACTTTACTTCAAGAAGTAAAAAATATTGACCCAATCAAGACTGATAATATCAAGACTAATATATCAAGACTGAGTGAACCAGACGGGGCTGGTGGTGACGCTTTATATAGTATAGAGGACGCACCCGCAGAAAATGACTTAGGAATTGTCCACGATTGGATTTTTTCGGAGTTTGGTAGATTCCCAACCCCTTTTGAGATTGAGGACTTGAAAGACTTTTTGCAAGATCATAGCAAAGAAGTTATCAAACTAGCAATCAAAGAATGCGTAGGGAACGGCAAGCCTTATTTTAAGTATCTTAGCAGCATCCTGAGAGACTGGAAACAGAAAGGGCTTGTGACAGTCGAATTAGTCGAAAACAGACAGAAACCTAAACGATCTAACAGCACATCGGGAGTATCAAGACTATCTGATGACGGCTACGACCCGCAACTTGGATTTTAGAGAGGAGAATCTATGCTAGCATTTTCGAGCAAAGAGCTGCAGACTAGAGCTTCTCAAATCGAGACATTAAGGGAACAATGCCAGAAACACGCTGGAGTCTATATGTGGCGCTCGGTCAATCCCTGCACAAAGAACGTGTTGACTTATTGTCCAGAGTGCATGCAAGAGACAATCAATGACAATGCGAGCGAGCAGTTGGCACAGGCCGAAGCACAAATCAGAGATACGAGGTCGTACTCGCTCTTTATGCAAGAGAGCATCATCCCGAATGATTTGAAAGATGCGACAATTGGAAACTTTGAAATTCACACAGACCAAGATGCGGATGCGGTTAATTTTGCAAAGCGCGTGACTCTGGACTATGTGAAAGAACGATATGAGGGAAATACGATTATCAGTGGTCCGCCAGGAGTTGGTAAGAGCCATCTGGCCGTCGGGATAGCTAAAACCTTAAACGAGAGTTTCCAGAAGTTTCAGCTAAAACGCTCGGTCGTGTATATGCCAACGATTGAATTATTCTCACGAATGAAGGATGCCTTTAGGTATAAGGATTCTAAGTGGGAAGAGAGACAGACAATCCAATTCCTGCAGAAAGTCGATTTTCTAATACTGGACGATATTGGCAAAGAGTCAAGCGTGGGTGATGATATAAAACAAGGCAATAGCTGGGTGCAGAAAGTCCTGTATCAAATACTTGAAAATAGGACAAATACAATTATCACAACTAATTACGGCGGCGCTCACTTGAAGAAACTCTATGAGAAAAGCCTAGTTGACAGAATAACGAAAGGAAACATGAAAACTAATGCCTTTAAGTTTAGTGACGACACAAAATCAAGGCGCTCCTCGTCAGCAAGTGACTACTGAGGAACGCAAGCAGACCATCGCACAGTTTGAAAGCCAATTTTACGGGTTGTCAACCCCACTTAAAGAACGGTTGCTGATTACAAGCGACTACCAGTTTACAAGAAAGATGCATGAACTACGAACCTTTGCCAGAAACGGCGGAATTTATACGAGTTAGGATAGCATATGGAGAGATACAAAATTCCTAAAATTGAAATACCTTTTGAAGAATTCACAGAACACACAAATAGCTTTTTTCAATATCCAAGGCATGAATATCATTTTGCTAACGGATATGGCGCTAGTGTAATTCACAATAAGTATTCTTACGGGCTTGAATTAGCAGTTGTCAAATATAACAAGGAATCGGGTTTGTGGGATTTAGATTACGATTCAGGAATAACCGATGACGTGATTGGTTACATCAATGGCAAAGAGGAATTGGAAGAAATTCTTATTAGAATTTCAAATTTATAAACATAAAAGCACCTGACGGCAATCAGGCGCTAATCAAAATATTCTATGAGAGGATTATACCATGAATGACTTAATGAATCAATTATTAGACCAGTTTGAAGCTGGATTGATGGACAGAACACTTAAGGTCATGACGATTGTGACCGACGAAACAAGGCGCTTTCCTATGGAGCTGAATAAGTCTCAATGCTCAGAAATGCTTCTGGGTACGAGGGATACAGGTACATTCGATTCGCGTTTTAACTGTCACAAGGATTTTCCGCGAATCGAAGGAAGACGCGAGAAATATCCACGGGATGCAGTTATTGAGTGGTATCACAGGAATTGGCAAAAAACAGCTATTTAGAAACCGCTTGGGTTGCTAGCGAAATAAAAAAGCTACCGACAAGACTGTCGGCAGCAAACTAAAATATTTACTTAATTATAGCAAAAGGAGTGATTAAATGCAAAATTTAGAACAAATACGCACAATCGCAAATTGGGAACGTGACAACTGGAGACTCGGGAATGTCTACAAAAACAGACTGGCCAAGAAGCCTATCGAAGTCGTCAGAAACGAGCTGGAAAACCTGAAGCAATCAGCGAAGGATGTGTCCTTTGAAGTCGTGCCACGAGGCGGCAAGCTGATCGGCGGAGATAAGCTTGTAACGTTTAAGAAAGGATGAAGAAAATGAGTAAAAAGTATGAATTAGTAGTCGATGACACAATCACATTCTGGGGTTGGAAGCTGTTTAGAATTAAAGCCGTAATCAGCTTTGGGAGTGTGGATGCTGGAGATTTTGGCGGATATATCCATACAGAAGATAATCTAAGCCAAGAAGGCGATGCCTGGGTATCGGGCAATGCCAAAGTATGGGGCAATGCCAAAGTATGGGGCAATGCCAAAGTATGGGGCAATGCCGAAGTATGGGGCAATGCCAAAGTATGGGGCAGTGCCGAAGTATCGGGCAATGCCAAAGTATCGGGCAATGCCGAAGTATGGGGCAATGCCGAAGTATGGGGCAGTGCCGAAGTATCGGATCTTGGGGATGTTATTGTCTTTAAGAATCACTGGTCAAGTGGACGGCACTTTACTTACACAAAATCTAATAAAATGTGGAAAGTAGGCTGTTTCTATGGAACGGGTCAAGAACTGATTGACAAAGCTTATCAGGATAATGATAAGTCAGGCAGTTATTATAAAGCATATGTCGAATTTGTAGAAAAATTGGAGGCAGCAGATGAGTCCGAAAGATCTTAAAAGACTAGCGATTCTGCAAGCCGCTGCAATCATTCTGTTAGCCATCGCTGGTGTGCAGACGATTGACAATCAAAACCAGCAAATACGTGAGCTGCAGGAACAAATCAAGGATAATCGCGATAGTATCAGAGCGCAAACTAACACGAATCAGCGTCAAGACATCATGATTAACAAGTTCAACAACATGTACTATGAATATCAACACTATAAGGTGACAGGAGAAACGGATTTTCCGGGAGGATAGAAAATGGGTGAAGTTTTAGGAGCAGTTTGCTTTGTTTCCAGCCTGCTGCTAAGCGTTTTGTGGGCAAGCCATATTGACTTAAAAGAAAAGCGTATAGAAGCTGAGAAGCAAGCAGAAATAGACTTGTACGCTAGATATGTGCTTTGGGCTCAAAATGAGTACATGATTGAGCAGAACCAGAGAATGGCCGAAATGCGTAAGCACGATAATCAATCTTTCACAGTAAAGGGAGTGGGATGATGACTATACCAGAACTCGAAATCACTCTGCTCTATCATGTGTCAGTCAATGAGCGGAATCGGCTAAGGTGGTACAAAGAGCATGATACTGTGAAATTTGTTAAAGAGCTGAAAAAGCTCTGGGAGAAGTACGAGGAGATAGTGAATGTTTAACTATGACAAGATAGACACGCTGCAGCCACCGATTGAGAAGCCAGAACGCCCTGATCCTGACAATTGGGTCTGGAATGGGAGTAGCTGGGTTTATGTGGGGGACGAATAGCCTATGACCAGAGAACGCTACGAAGATAACGCCTTCTGGCGAAAACGCTACTTAGAACTCTGTTATGAGCTAGGCGAGATCATCAACGAACAACAGGACAAGATTATCACACTCAGTCGGGAAAACAAACGCTTAAAGCGTGACAATTGGAACTTGAAACAGACAAAAAGGAGAAGAAGATGACGAATGAAATCGCTAAATTTGACACGCTAACACCGCAACAAGCATTCAAAAGCCCGGCAGCACTAGAAAGGTTTAAGTCAGTATTAGACGGGAGTGAATCGCAATTTGTCGCAAGTCTGCTATCGATTATAAACAACAATAGTTATTTGGCTCAGGCCACAAATACAAGCATTATGAACGCAGCTATGAAAGCAGCGACTTTGAAGCTGCCGATTGAGCCAAGCCTCGGGATGGCGTATGTAGTACCCTATAACCGAAGCGAGAAGCGTGGAAATACTTGGGTGAAAATAAATGAAGCTCAATTCCAGATGGGCTATAAAGGTTTCATTCAATTGGCTCAACGGAGCGGGCAAATCAGGAATATAAACTGCGATGTCGTCTACAAAGAAGAATTCTTGCGATACGACAAAGTTTACGGCACGTTACATCTAACAGATGAGCAGGTTGATAGCGGAGAGGTTGAAGGATATTTTGCAAGCTTGGAATTGATCAATGGATTCCGAAAAATGATTTTCTGGAAAAAAGAAAAGGTCATAGCACATGCTCAAAAATATTCCAAAACTTACGACAAGAAAACTGGCGATTTTAAGCCAGGAACGCCTTGGAAAACTGAATTTGACGCCATGGCTCAAAAAACGCTTATAAAAGAGCTTTTGAGCAAGTATGCGCCGCTTTCAATAGAATTGCAAAAGGCTATTCTAGCCGACAACGAGGATTCGAATGTAAACGAAGTGAAGAGAGCAAAGGACATCACACCTCAAGAACCAGAAAATCTATCAGATTTGCTGAGTGCTCCAGAGGAAGAACAAGCTAAAGATGTTACGCCTCTTGAAGATGATGCTCAAAATTCAGCTGCAGATAACGTTCCAGATTTCGATGAAGAAACTGGCCAAATGGACATGCTAGAAGGGGAGGAATTCTAGAATGACTGAAGAATTAAAAGATGTAACGGATAGCCTAGAACTCGTTCCGGTGTCAGATTTAGAGGTCGGTTTTGTCCTGAAAGCTGCCGAAATCGAAATCCAAGGTAAGGAAGTTTTGGAACAAGCTTTAGCAGCTTACCAAAAGAAATACGCTGGCTATATCGTGACAGAAGCTACTCTAAAAGATGATACCGAGGTAAAAAATGAATTAGGTCGTGTACAACGTCAAATTGAACAAGAACTTAAAGTTCAACTCAAAGACTACTCTAAGCCGCTTGACGAAGCGAAAACATGGGTAGAGGAAATTTTGACCCCTATCAAAACTTTGCAGAAAGACATTGATAGTCAGATTAGAGAATTTGAAGAGAGAGCGACAGAGGCCCGCAAAGAGACGATCAGAGAGGCTTTTGAAGCAGCAATCGCAGAAAGCGGCATAGAGCTTGATATCAAATTATTTGCCATCTACTTCGACGATCTCAGCAAGAAGAAATGTTTTATGGCCGACAATGTGCGCATCAATCAAGCGACCTCTAAGATTATTGTTGATCTGGTAGCCGAAGAAGCGGCAAAGAAACAGCAACGTGAAGCTGGACTTATCCAAATTACAGAAGCAGCAGCCAAGGCAGGATTTGGCCCGGCTGTCTACATTCGCAGATATGACGAAGGGGCAAAGCTAGCTGACATCTTGCAAGCAATCCTTGATGATAAAGAGCTGGCCGACCGCACAAAAGCAGAAGCGAAGCTAAAACAACGAATTGAAGAAATGACGGCTATTGCAGAAGCCAAAGGCCTGAATCCTGAGAAATATGTTGATTTGCTCAATGAAGGTCGTTCCGCTCTGGATGTTATCAATATTTTGCACGCAGACGCAGATGAGTTGAGACAAGCTCAAGCAGAAGCAGAACGCAACACTCAGAATCAATCCTACGCTCAAAACCAGCCTGAATTTAATCCTGAAACAGCTTCAGAGGGCAATTACACCCCAGAACAAAAAACTGGTCAAAAATCGCAAAATACAGCTTCTGATGATACGGCTAAAAAATATGGTTATCGCTATCAAAATATGGAAATTATTTTCCCTGAAAAAAACATGCGTCAAGTCAAAGAACAATTTAAGACTATTTCTCAAGAATTAGGAATTATTGTCCGGATAATGCCTGGAGCGGAAAGTAAGGCTGAAAAGGTGGAAATGAAATGACAATGGATTTACTTGGCAAAGATTACTATTCAGCAGCTTCTGCACGTCGCTACTGGTCTATCTCGCAATATAAGCGGTTTAGAGAGTGTGAGGCACGGACTTTGGCCGAGCTGGAAGGAGAATGGGAAGATCAGAGAGACAATACAGCTCTCTTGGTAGGGAACATGGTACACAGCTATTTTGAAAGCCCAGAAGCGCATAAGCGGTTTATGGATGAAAACGCAGAGGTCATGATTTCAAAAGCCGGAAAGACCAAAGGTCAGTTAAAATCTGACTTTCTGGTCGGCCAGCGAATGATTGAACGGCTAGAAGCCGATGAGCAGTTCATGGACTACTATGTTGGCCAGAAAGAAGTTGCTGTGACAGGCAAAATCGAAGGAGTGGAATTCAAAGGCAAGATTGACTGTCTCAATGTTGAAAAAGGGTATTTCGTGGATATTAAGACCACAAAATCAGACATCGACAGCATGGTATGGGTTCAGGACGAAGCGAGTGGCCGAAATATTCAGGTCCGCTGGTTCGAGGCTTGGGGGTATGTTCTTCAGATGGCGGCTTACAAGAAGATGTTGGAAGAAGAATACGGCCGTGAATTTACACCCGTAATTTACGCGGTGACGAAAGAGCCGACTCCTGATACTAGAGCTATCGTATTTCAAACTCAAGAAAAACTTGGCTATGAGTTGACCGAGCTGTCTATGCTCATCCAGCGTCTTGACAAGGTCAAGCGAGGCGAGGAGAAAGCAAAACCGTGCGGTCATTGCGAATATTGCAAAACGAAAGCGCTGAGTCAACGTGTGGAGGTGGTTTGATGAGTAAGCAAGTAAAGGACATACTGGCAACCCATGACACAGGTTGCCCGCATGGTATTACATTCGCTATACATCAAAACAAAGAAGAATGTATAGCTTTGTTTGGTCGTTCTGGATGGCCCGATCTAAAACCTCAATTTATTTCTTGGAATGAAAGCGTGGAAAATCAAACAATGTACAAAACTGAGGAAGATTTACGGGACGCTTATGTTTATAAGGTGAGAAAAATATCGGAAGACTTCATTGTCATTGAATTATTACCGTTTTAGGAAGGGGAAGACGATGACTGAGCCTAAAATAATGAGAGTTGATAGGGAAACCTATAACTTAGGGAAACGACTGCCTCACTTTTGGTCTAGCAATAAAGATTTGAAATTCTATGAGATTAGGTGCAATTGGGGCATCAATAGACAGACACAGGCTTTCTATTATGTTTTGGCATATAGTCGAACCCAAGCCGAAGAAATGGCTGTGAAAGAATATGCAAGAACCCATCATATTACCGAAAAATGGGTAGTAATCTTTTAGAAGAAACGGAGGAAAGAAAATGATTGATTTTATTAAAGACGCTGGCATGGCGCTGGTTTGGCTTTTGCTGGGCTATTTTATCGGCGAAAGCAACGCCAGAAAAGATAAAAAATAACCAAAAACCAACGTGCCGTGAACCACGATAAAAGCGAACTAGAAAACGTCAGTAAAGGTCATGTGACCATTGGACGAGCGACTGCCCGTATTTAGCCAATTCTCACAAAGGCAGTCGCGTTTTTTTGGGTAAAATGAAATCTCTTTTGCGATATCCAGGTAGCAAATGGAATCTTGCTGGCAGGATAGCAGAATTATTGCCTGCACACAAAACCTATCTAGAACCCTACTTTGGTAGCGGTGCAGTACTGTTTACCAAGCAACCTAGCGCCATTGAAACAGTCAACGACCTAAATGATGATGTGGTTAATCTTTTTCAGGTGATACAACAGGAACCTGAAGCGTTGGCTGAAAAAATCTTTCTGACTCCATACAGTCGAAAGATTTATGATAATTCTTGGGAGGTTCGACCAGAGAATGAGATTGATAAAGCTCTAAATTTTGTCATACGCTCTGTTATGAGCCACGGCTTTCGAAATATCGAAAAATCTGGTTGGAAAATGGATGTGAGTGGCAGGGAACGAGCCTATGCAGTCAAGCATTGGAATGATCTGCCGGAATTAGTCCAAGAAATGACATTGCGATTAAAACAGGTTCAGATTGAATGTCGGCCAGCCGTTGAACTGATAGAGAAATATAGTCGGAAAGATGTCTGCATGTATGTAGACCCTCCCTACGTCCTTAGCACAAGGACGAGAAAGCAATATTTGGTAGAAATGAATGACCGTGACCACGAAGAGTTATTAGAAATGTTGAATCAGTCCAAAGCTAACGTTCTTCTGAGCGGATATGATAGCGACTTGTATAATAAACGCTTGTCAAATTGGGAAAGGGTGGAGTTCTCTGCGACTGCAGAGCATGGCTTACCTAGAACAGAAATTCTTTGGATGAACTATCAACCAAAGAAGCAATTATTATTATTTTAAAGGAGCAACAAATGCTAAATAAAATCGATATACCAGGAACGACTATCACACTCGAAATCGTGGATAAAAACATCACGATTACAAACAAGATTGAATATGATATGCAGATGGTTTTTTAGAAACCAAGACGCAGACGCTTCTCTTGATACGAATGGCGACGTGTTCGAGCCTCTCTATTGGCTAGACATTAAGGCAACACCGAAAATGCCGACAGAGTATCATACGAGCCTTGGAATCAAGAGAGAAAAGCGCCACTTGGCCGAACTTCAGAAGTTCTTTGAGTTCATCGAGAATAACAAGCAGAATCTCTTTGACTTATGCGGATTTAGAGGTGAGCTAGAATGAGCAATCTGACATTATCACTAGACATTTCAACCACTGCGACAGGATGGGCCGTATTTCACGGCTCTGACCTTGTCCAGAGTGGTGTCTTAAAACATAAAAGCAAGTCGTTCTTTGAACGTGGGCGCTTTATGGCTAGCGAACTGCGAGCGGTTCAATCGAGAGCGCTGCAAAAATATGATTGTCCTTTTGAATCGATTGTGGTCGAGAAAAACTCGGTCATGGGGCCAAATCAACAATCTATGATCAGCATCGGAATTGTGACAGGAATTATTCTTGGACGACTGATTGCTGATAATGTATTCTTCGTCAATGTCTCTACGTGGCGCAAGTACTGGAAGTTTAGTTACAAGGACCGAAGTAAGAAATCAATGAAGTTGCAGGCTGTTGCTAAAGTGTCCGACGAATTCGACCTGAGCGTCAAAGACGATGAAGCTGACGCAATCCTGATCGGCTCTTATTTTGTCAATTATGGTCAGGATTTCGGAGGCCTGGAAAGCCATAAGATAAGCTGAGGAGGTGGATTTGAAATGAGAGAGCACAGTATTTACATTTTCAGCATTGTTGTTTTGCTAGCAATCTTGATGGCAGCAATCATCAAGATTAACAGGCTTAACGAGCGAGTGGAGCAGCTCGAAGCTAGGAAGTTGATTACGATTCATAGGGCTGATAACGCAGGTGCAGAGATGCACGGCAGAATCACAGGAAAAGAAGTCATAGACGGACGCTACACAGTGACCGCTGGTGCTTATGGCAAGTTTTTGGTGACTAAGGAACAGTACGACAGTTTGGCTGTAGGGGATGAAATCCCTGATTACTTGAGAGGAGTGGGAAGATGAATAAAGAAGAAGTTATTAATAAAATTAATGAAATGACGGTTGAAACGTTTTTTTCAAAAACTCTCTTTGTACAACAAAAGAAAGTCATCGAACTTATCGAACAGCTAGACGAACCACAGAAAGTCAAAATCCCGCAGATGGTGGCTGATTGGATTAAGGTAGCGAAACCTATCTACTCTTTATCTGGTGCTATGGTTTATGGAAGTCCGGGAGTCAATAAGTGGCTAGAGAGCTGGGACAATCAAGAAACATTCGCTCGAGCGTGGCTTGATGGTTACGAGGTGAAGCAGGAGAAGCGGTATTTGGTTAAGATTAAAGGGATTGACCCTGATTTTGATATTTTGAAATATAATTTGGGGGCAAAAAATTGGTTCACAGGTAGCAGACATGAATATAGTTCTTTTAGATTACACCACACCCGTAAAGAGCTTGAAGATGCTGGGTTCGGATGGGTGTTTGACTGCGAGGGTGTGGAAGTCGAGGAGGTAGAAGAATGAAAAAAATAGGAATTATTTTAGGAACAGTATTTGTAATCGTTGTATCGCCATTTGTGGTTCAGTATGGTTGGAATGAAATTATCACAACAATTGTCCCAGTTGGCAAAATTACAGTCTGGCAAGCATTAGGGATGGATGCACTACTATCTTTCATCTGGCCTGTGTTATCCAGCAAAAAAGAATCTGAAGAGGATTATTCATATGCTGTAAAAAGCAGCATTTCAAAAATCATTACATGTGCATTTTTGATATGGTTAGCTAGTTTGTTTATTTAAGGAGCATTAGTAGACTGAAATATTTGAAGAAAAGAGGTAATTAAGATGACCAAAACTATTGAAATCCCAGATTGGTGCTCCATGTGGGGCAGCAAAGATGAGCGTTATGGCTCACTAGAAGAACTGAAAGAGTTGTTACTCTATAAGCGTATTGTGAAGTGGGACAAGGACCACCTAGAACTTGAGGACGGGACAAAGGTCACTATTGAAATGTCAGAAAGTGATTGCTGTGCCTCAGCAGGTGGAGAGTTCAAGAATGTCACACTAGACGCAGTCATTACTGATGTAAAAATCGGAGAACCCACAAAATTCGACAATGGCGACGGGACCACTTGTGAGAATACGGTCACTATTTACCACAATCAAAATCCAATAGCTTTGGCAGAATGTGAGGCTGATGATGGCAATGGTGGCTATTACTACAGTGTAGGGTCGCTAGTTATTGGTAAAATCCACTTTCCAGTAGTAGAGGCGTAGGAGGAAGTTATTATGACAGAAACTCAAGAGCCTTGCTTGGCAAAAATGGGTAAATATTGGGAAAGAGCCGATTTTATTGGAGTATTTCAATATTCTTATACTCATGGAGATAGCCCAATGGTTGGTGGTTATAAAGCTGGACAGGTTTCATATCCAGTTGCAGTTGTTCGTTTTGGTGGTAAATTGTATCAGTTAAAACTTGATGAAATTGACTTTTGTGAGGTAAAAAATGAGACCTAGAAAATATCCATATTCAGGAAGACCTAAGCTGATTAGACAGGCATTGCCAAGGTTCGTCCTGTTAGGCAATATCGCATTCAATAGCGATTTGGTGAAATACATTGATACAATGAGGCAAGGGGCACCAAATCAAACAATCATTTATTTTAAAATCCCTAAATTCCTTTCGCATGAGGAGAAGCATGCGCGGGTGCCTTTAGAAATCTCTGAGGTGGTCAAGATTTTAAACCGATGAAAAACAAAAAAGCCAAGGCACTCTCTGCCTCAGCTAAAATCACAATAAGATTATTATATCATAAAAGGAGACAGAGAGTGAGCAAGGCGAAAGCTATTTTAAAGGATTTAAGAAACCTTGATCTGTATATTGCGAGTTTGATTAGACGAAGAGACAAGGTCGAAGCCTCGCTCTTGTCTAGCCAGAAATTTTCTCCGGATAAGGTTTCAGGCGGGGTTAAACGTAAGCAAGATGATATCTATGTCGAGCTGTTGACGGCCAAGGAAGAAATAGAGCAGAAGACCGCTGAAGCTATCAGAAAACAAAGAGAGTTGCAGGGGCTGATTGACTCTCTGGATAATACGGACAGTCAGGCTATATTGAGCTTGGTTTATATTGACAAGATGACTAGATGGCAAGTGATGGACGAACTGAACTGCAGCGATAGAACCTACTATCGCTTACTTAGACAGGCTAAACGCGATTTAGACCGCTCTTGTCAGTAAATGGCAGTCTTTGGCAGTTTTTGGCACTGATTGTCAGTGCGTGGCAGTTTCAACGTGCTATTATAGTAGTATCAGAAAAGGGCAGAAAACTACTGCTCTTTTTTACTTATTGATCTAAAAAAAGATTGGTGAGAAGGTATGCGACCACAAAAACTAACAATCCAAAACGGAAGAAGAGCATTAAGTGATTATGGCTCTCGTTCAGACGAATACAGAGAATACAATCGTTTGAGATGGAAGTATGATCGAGAAGTCAAAGCGTTTTACAATTCAAAAGTTTGGAAAGAGACTAGTCGAATCGTTCTGCTTGAGAACGACTACATCTGTGAGTATTGTGGAGCAGAAGCAACGATGACAGATCATGTGATTCCAATCAAGAAAGATTGGAACAGAAGATTAGACAGAACAAACTTGAAAGCGAGTTGCAAGAGATGCAACGATGCAAGAGCGATTAGAGACCGAAATGGTCTGCTCTGACCTGTCAATCGGTTGTCAAGCCTCAAAAATGGTAGACGAACAAACATATTTATTACTCCTTTAATGTTCGGAAATTGCCCCCCTATTCTTTTGAACGGGGCTATATTGTTTCGGTTTTAAAGGACACGGCCTTTTCTGTACGAAAAATTCCCTTTTTGAAACTTTAAAAACAGCCATTTTAGTAAAGGAGGTGTTAATTTTGGGAAGAAAAATGAAGATTGTTGAAAATAACAAGAAGCACTTAACCAAGGAAGAAAAAATAGCTCGTAAAAGCATACAGGATAAGGCTTCTGATGGTTTGGATGCGTTGCAAATTACACCGCCAAAGCATTTTGATCCTATTGCAAAAGCGGAATATAAAAGAGTGATCAATGATTTGCGAAAGCTACCCCTAAGAAATCTAGATCGAGCTGTTTTAGAAACGTATTGTACCTGGTATGCAGTTTATAAGGAAATATCCCGTGGCCTGCAACAAAAAGGCTATGTTTATGTGAATGAAAAAGGGACGGTCCTGCCCAATAAGATGTTGTATAGTTTAGAACGTGCGACTACTAACTTAACACGCGCAGCGGCACAGCTTGGTCTGACGGTAGACAGTCGGATGAAATTGTATGTGCCACAAGTCGAAGAAAAGAAAACAAGCATTTTTGATAAGTTCGGAGGGTGACATGGAATATGAATCATTAGCTTTTACACCAGAACAAGCAAAAAATCTTAGCGAACACCTTTGTAGCGTAGGAACCACTATAGATGAAGTTGCTAAAAGCCTTTCTATGTGGGCTAAATTTGTATCAGAAGTAGGACAGAGTGGACACTTTAAGAATAAACCTATAAAAAAGCAAAAAAAAGGTATATTTTTCAAACCTAATACAAAAAAGATTTGGTTTGAAAATAATTTCAGGAGGTAAGATGAATAAGTACCAAGAATTATTTAATCTAATTGAGAAAAATAAGATGACAATCACGAAAAAGGCTTGCTATGATTCACAAAGTGGTTGGTCTGGAGCAAACATCATCATAAAAGATGATCAAGATTTTGAATTTGATTTGTCTGGTAATGGATACTGCTTTAATGATAATCAAGTTGATGAAGCGTTGTCGGCCATTAAAAGTTATCTTGAATATAAAAACTTAACTACATTCGAAGCATTTAAAAAATACATAGAGAATAAAGCTATTTCTAAATAGAAATGGCTTTTTCTATTTTAGGCCGTTGGTGTAGAGGAAACATAACAAGCTCCAACCTTGTAGTCGTGGGTTCGATTCCTGCACGGTCTGTGTTTTTGTCAGAAAGGAGGGATTGCAATAAAATATGACTATAAGCCGATTGCAAGTGAATATCGTGATGTAGCTTTTGATTATGCAAAAAGCGTGGTTGATGGCAAACGGATTGTTAGTCAGAAAGTTTTTAAAGCATGTTTACGTCACTTAAATGACTTGAAAAAGATTTCTCGAAAATCTTTTTCTTATGACTATATTCCAAAAAAGGCTCAGGATCCAATTGATTTTATCGAAATCCTTCCAGATGTCAAAACCGGAAAACCTTATCCGTTAGCTGAATTTCAAAAATTTATTCTGGCTAGCTTGTACGGTTGGCGCAGGAAGTCGGACAATTCCATTAGGCGCTTCAGGAAAGCGATGATCTCGCTGGCCCGCAAGAACGGTAAGACGATTCTTGTGGCTGGCATATTGCTTTATGAGTTTTTGTTTGGCCGCAATCCAGCGATGTCTAGACAGCTTTTTTGTACTGCAAATGATAAAACTCAAGCTAAAATCGCTTTTGAGATGGCTCGGAAACAATTGGACGCCTTGAGGGCTCAAGATGAGGATGTCAGGAAGGCCACAAAGCGGGTCAGAGAAGAGTTGAGAAACTTGGTGGACGAATCCTATATCCGTCCGTTAAGTCGCGATACAGGGGCTGTAGATGGTTTTGAACCGTATGTTGGTGTGCTGGACGAGTTCGCAGCATCTAAAACCAATGAAATGATTGAACTTTTGGAATCTGGTCAAGGCCAGTTGGACAATCCACTAATTCTGATTATTTCCACGGCAGGTCTTGACCTCAATGTCCCGATGCACACGATTGAATATCCATATATCGAGAAAATCTTGAATGAGGAAGTAGAAGATGATGGATACTTTGCTTTTATCGCAGAACAAGACAATGAAGAGGAGATTGCAGATGAAACCAACTGGATAAAGTCGAATCCCATCCTTGAGGTGCCAGCACTTTACGACAAAATCATGAATTACTTGCGAAAACGTAGAAAGGTATCTCTTGAGACCGGGACAGTGAATGAGGTCTTGGTTAAAAACTTTAATATGTGGCGGCAATCATCAGAAACATCCTACATGGATAAGCAGAGCTGGGCGCAGGCCAAGCTCGACGAAAAACCAGACACTCGAAAACGCAGGGTCTGGATTGGTGTCGATGTTGGGAAAGTCAGTGACTTATTCGCCATATCGCCTATGGTCCAGATGGACGACTACTGGTATGTGGATAGTTTTTCGTTTATCGCAACCAAATATGGCCTTGTGGCCAAGGAGAAGCGTGACGGTGTGAGCTATACAAACCTAGAGCGAATGGGTGAATGTGAGATTACCACCCTTGAGTCCGGAGTCATTGACGATGAACGGGTGTTAGAAAAGATTGAGGAGATGGTCTATCTGAATGAGTGGGAATTACAAGCGATTTGTTTTGATCCTTATCAATTTAGCTCATTAATTGCCATGATTGAAAAACGACATCCGGAATGGCCATTGATCGAGGTGAGGCAAAATACAATGGTCCTAAATATGCCAACTCGACAATTTAGAGACGATGTGCTGAAAGGTCTTATCAAGCATTCAGGGAATCAATTGCTTACAATGGCCGTTAACAATGCGCGTGTGAAAGTCGATAATAACGGTATGCGGATTGACAAGGATAAACAGAGTAATAAAATTGATCCGCTAGATGCGCTTTTAGATGCTTTTGCGGTCTGCTATCTGGAGCCGTTTGACGGCTCGGGGTATTGGACAAATGAAAAAATTATGGAGGCAGGTTCGCTATTTTGAGATTACTAAACCAAATACATACAATCCTATTGCTAGTTGGCTTAGGATTTTTAATTTACGGTCTTTTTCTGGTCGGAGAGATTGTAGGTTATATTTCTACTGGAATTATTTTATGCCTCTTGGGGGCATACATTGATAAAACAAAATAAGGAGAATCAAATGAACAAACGAATTAAAAAGAAAAAGAAATTGGAGCAGGAAGTGCAACAGCTGCGATCGGATATGCTTGCGTTGAGTCGTAAAAATCTTGACTTGCATGCAAAATTGACTGCATTTAATAGCGAGTTGAGTGTGCTGCGCCAGTCACAGGAACGCCACGAGGTGGTTTGCGGAAAAAATGTGGAAGCTACAAATGCGGAACTTGACAGGATCAAAGGTGATTTAGGGCAACTGAAAAAACCATTTTGGAAGCGGTGATATTGTAAATCCTCTTAAAATTTGATAAAATTAAGTAATTTTAGGAGGTGTCTAATATGACAAAAAAACCAGTTTATAAGCAACCGTTGTTCTGGACAACAATTGTATTTGGTATTATCATCTTGTTTTTAATGATTTTAGTGCATGTAATCGATTCAGAGAATGTTAACATTAATAATGCGCTTGCTAAATACAATTTACGATATGATTCGACAAATAAAGAAATTTATAACACAGGAAATAATCAAAAAACCACCCAACAATCTTCATCTCAAAACGAAGCGCCTTCAGCAAACACTTCTTCGAAAGCTAAAAACACTTTAAAATTTGGAGCTAGTGGTAATTTTAGCGATGGTTCAAAAGCAACTGTCAATAAAATTTACGATGCATCCGATGTAGAAATGCTTGATGTGAAATCTGGTTATAAACAGATAGCAATTGACGTCGTGCTAGAAAATACAACCGACAATCCTTTGATGGTTAATTTCCAGTCTTTTAATGTGTATGATTCAAAATCAGAGATAGGGGATTTTAATGCTAAAACATATCAGAACAACATACCCCAAACATTAGCAGCTGGAATGAAAGCAAGTGTTACTTTATACTATACGGTTAAAAATGATGGACCTTATACTGTATCTTATGGCGACGGTTTATGGAAAGAATAGAAGAAGCACCTAACGGTGCTTTTTTTATGCCCAAAAATAGAAAGGAGGTGAGAAAAGAAATGAGTTTCTTTCAACCATTAGGATCTTCTAAGGTGTCTTATGATGACTATATCACTTCGGTGATTGGCGGGAATTACTCCCCTGAATATGTCGGAGTTTCAGCACTGAAAAACAGTGACATTTTAACAGCTGTATCTATTATCGCTGGTGATGTGGCCCGCTTTCCTTTGCTAAAAAAAGACACTACAGGCAATATCGAGCAAGACGAAGAAATTAATTATCTTCTGAACGTGAAATCAACAGGAAACACATCTGCTCGAACCTGGAAGTTTGCTATGACAGTTAATGCAATTTTAACTGGCAATTCGTTTTCTCGAATCTTGAGAGATCCTAAGACTGGCAAAGCACTTCAGTTTCAGTTCTACAGGCCGTCAGAAACGACCGTAGAGGAGACAAACGACCATAGGTTGATTTATACCTTTACCGACCGTTTAACGGGCGCTACGGTCAAATGTGAGGCTCCTGATGTCATTCACTGGAAGTTCTTTAGTCACGATACGATTTTAGGAAGATCGCCACTGCTATCTTTGGGAGATGAAATTTCTCTACAAGATGGCGGTCTGAATACCTTGATTAAATTTTTCCGTGATGGTTTTTCCAGCGGAATTATCAAATTAAAGGGCGCGCAGCTGAACGGTGAAGCCCGCAAGAAAGCCCGGATGGACTTTGAGAAGATGCGGGAGGGTTCGACAGGCGGTAGTCCGTTAGTCTTTGACGATACTCAGGAGTACACACCGCTTGAAATTGATACGAATGTACTGCAGCTGATTACTTCCAACAACTTTTCGACAGCTCAGATCGCCAAAGCCTTGCGCGTGCCCAGCTATAAATTGGGCGTAAATAGCCCTAATCAGTCCGTAGCGCAGCTGATGGAGGATTATGTCACAAACGACCTGCCTTTTTATTTTGACGCGATTACAAGCGAGCTAGGTCTAAAGGTGCTGGATAATGACGAGCGGCGAAAGTATCGAATAGAATTTGATACTCGCAGTGTAACTGGACGAAATGTGGATGAGATTGTCAAACTGGTAAACAACCAGATTTTGACTCCTAACCAAGCATTGATTGAGCTTGGCAAGGAACGCTCTAGCGACCCGAATATGGATCGTTATCAGTCCAGCCTTAACTATGTCTTTCTGGACAAGAAAGAGGAATACCAGGCAATGAAAGGAGGTGAGACAAGAAATGCCGAAACGAATCAAGATGAAAGGCCCGCTGATTCCAAATAATAGTCAAGAAGCCTATGACTATTTCGGAATGGAAGCTGTCAGTGCTAAGTCGATCACGGATGCTTTTCCAGAAGACAATAGCGACATTGTGCTGGAAGTCAATTCAAACGGTGGTCTGGTGACTGTCGGAAGCGAGATTTACACAGCTTTGAAAAGTTATCCAGGGCACATCACGGTTGAAGTGACGGGGATGGCTGCCAGCGCAGCTAGTGTAGCCATCATGGGTGCTGATAAAGTTCTTATCAGTCCAACGGCGCAGATTATGATTCACAAAGCGCTATTTAACTGGGTGTCTGGCAATAGTGATGACTTGGACAAGGCTTCTAATGCTTTAAAAGCTAGCGACCAGGCTATCGTAAATGCCTACGTCGCTAAAACTGGTTTGAGTGAAGAAGAAATTCTGGACATGATGAAGAATGAAACCTTCATGTCAGCTAGCACCGCAGTAGAAAAAGGCTTTGCGGATGAAGTGATGACCTTTGATGATGTCGGAGCGGTAGCGAGTCTGGAAAATGGCTTGTTACCACAAGCAGTTATTGATGACTTTTACGCTAACCGTAGCAAGCGTAAGTCTGAAATCGAAAATATGCTACGAGAAATTGAAAAAGAAGAAATTCTACAGGGACTTTAGGTCCTATTTTTTATACTCAAAAAAGGAGAAAAATCTATGTTTGATGAAAAAATCAAAGAGTTACAGGCGACAATCGCAAATTTGAATGCTACGATCGCTTCCAAAACATCAGAAGTAAAAGCGGCTTTAAACGCCGACGACTTAGACAAAGCCCGTGCAATCAAAGCGGAAATTGAAAATGCAAAAGCAGACCTTGTTTCTGCAAAAGCAGACTTAAAACTGTTTGAAGATACGATGAACGCAGGCGGTGCAGAGAAAAAAGCTGGTCAAAAGGTAGAACCAGAAGAAATGTCTTACCGCGACAAAGTCAATGCTTTCTTACGTTCTAAGGGGGCTGTGGCTCACGAGGGTCTCCGTTTCGGGGAAACTCGCGACGAAGTTCTTATTCCGCTAAATGACATTGTTCCAAAAACAGATGGTGTATTGAAAACGAATACCAAACCAGTAACGAGTGAAGAATTGGTGACTACTCCACTTCGTGAAGTGAAGACTGTTGTCGATTTGAAACAATTTACAAATGTTCACAAAACAAAGAAAGGGTCTGGTAAATATCCAATCCTTAAGAAAGCGACTTCACGTATGCATAGCGTTGAAGAGTTGGAAAAAAATCCGGCACTTGCTAAGCCAGAATTCGAAAATGTAGCTTGGGAAGTTAAAACTTATCGTGGAGCAATCCCAATCTCTCAAGAATCAATTGATGACGCAGACGTTGATGTTCTTGCTTTAATCGCTGAACAAATCGGAGAAATTAAAGTAAATACTACTAACTATGCTATTGCAGAGGTTTTGAAAACTTTTGAAGCAAAAACTGTCACAAATCTTGACGAATTGAAAGCTATTATCAATGTAGCTCTTGACCCTGCTTATCAAGTATCCTTTGAAGCTAGCCAAAGCTTCTACAATCTTCTTGACACATTGAAAGACAAGAACGGACGCTACTTGCTGCAAGATTCAATTGTTTCGCCATCTGGTCGAGTTGCTTTAGGTAAAGTTATTAATGTCCTTTCTGACGAAACGCTCGGAGCTGCTACGGAATCAAAAGCATTCGTAGGAGATTCTAAGCGTGGTGTATTGTTTGTAGACCGTTTAGAAATCGGTCTGCGTTGGGCTGAAAATGACATTTACGGGCAGTATTTGCAAGCTGTAATGCGCTTTGATGTTAAAAAAGCAGACGCAAAAGCTGGTTACTTTGTAACTTATACGCCCTAAGAACGCCGCTGTTTCTGCGGCGAAACCAACAAATGCCAACACCAAACAAGAAATTATGGATTATCTAGATAGCAAAAATATCAGTTATAATCCATCAGCGACTAAAACGGAGCTTTTGGCTCTGATTGTTTGATAGGAGGTGCTCATGCCTGTTGAACAAGAATTGTTAAAAAGTGTGAAACTTTATTGCAAAATTGATTATGATTTTGAGGATGAAATCATTGAAGAAATGATTGAGTCAGCCCAGGATCAGATTTGTTTTGCGATAGACAGTAACGCTACACCAAAAGATTTTGCAAAATATGCAAAATTCCAGCTTGCTGTTAAAAAGCAAGTAAAAGAAGAGTACGAACACCGTGGGTTGTCGGCAGATAGTGAACGCTATCCCTTGGCAAACGGTGTTTTAAATATCATCCATCAACTGCGCACAAGGAGAGAGCTAGATGAGAACTCGAAAGATGAACACTAGAATTACCTTCTTTTCGGAGCAAGGAGGGCAAAATGAAGACGGAGAGGTTATTTCTCCAGTTCGCAAAGACCTCTATACTTGCTGGGCAGAGGTTGTTAGAACCTCTTTAAAAGACTTTCAGGAAGGGGCTAAGCAATCCGCTAACAAGCGGGCTAAAGGGATGATTGAGACAGAAGAAATCAAAACCTTTTACATTCGTCATCATCCGAAAGCTCCTTTTGATAGCTCGGCTCATGTTGAATATAACGGAAATGAATACGATATAGTCGCAATTGATGCAGATGAAAATAGCTTTGATTGCGACAAAATTATCGTTAAGAGACGAATATGACAAAAGGTCTTGATGAGATTTTAACTAACTTGACGAAATTGCAAGTAAAAGCTCCAAGAGCAGCCAAAGCAGCTGTGACTGAAGTGGCGAATGAATTTGAGAAGCAGTTGAAAGTCAACACACCAGAATATTTTATCGTGGAGGATGTCCACGCGAAAGATGATACAGTGGTCACTGGTTTTAAAGGCGCAAATGAAGGTCTTGTCTCTAAGGATATCGGTTATGGAAAAACAACTGGCTGGCGGATTCACTTTCCAGATACTGGAACAAGTCGTCAAAAAGCTCAGAACTTTAAAGAAAAAACCATTACTGGAATGACTCCGAGAGCAAAAGAGATTTACGCTCAGAAAGTAAAGGAAGGTTTGGGATTATGGTAGCTGAAACAAAAGCATATAAGTTATTAAGCCAAAATAAAGATTTTAATCAGCTTTTGGATAATATGCGAGGTAAAGAGTACGGCCTTGGTTTTAAACAAGGAATCTTTACTTACGATATCCCTGAAAAGCCTACAAATCTTTTGCGCAAGGAACTTGCTCCTTTTATGCGCATCTATCCAACCTACCAAGGGCCTTTCGAATATTCGGACGATAAGGTTTTGGTGATGGAGACCAGAATCACTATAAACTTTTGGTGTGAAACAGCAAGTCAATCAGAAAAGATTGCGAAAATGATGGATGAAATTTTAGAAACAGGCGGTTTTGAAAGATATACCGCTAGCGAACTCCCGAGATATAAGGATAACGATATTGACTTACTAATCAACGTAAGAAAATATCGTTTTTTTGATTGGGAAAACAACCGATAAGAAAAGAGGATACAAATGAAAGTAAAATTTGGATTGCGAGACTTTGAGCTCGGAGAAGTCACAGCAGAAAACAAAGTCCCTACCACAATCAAGCTACCTGGTATGAAGTCAGCAAAAATTGACATCACCAATGAATTGATCACCATTGCAGCGGATGATGGCCCATATGTGGTTCTGTCATCTGGTATCACCGGCACGCAATTGGAAATTTCCGTTTTGGATTTGGCCACAGAAGTGCGTAAGGTGATGTACGGGATCACAGTGAAAGATGGTATTGAGGTCTACAATAAAAACCTCACTCCAAAAGATGTGGCTTGTATGTTCCGGACCTCTACTGAAGATGGTAAAGCTATCTGGATCGGCTTACTTAAAGGTAAATTCTCACTTCCTGGAGTGGAAGCAGAAACTAAAGACGGCTCTCCTGATCCAAAAGCAGATACCGTCACAGGTAACTTTGTAGCTCGTGGTGATAGCGAAGATGGAAACGTCCTTGTCATTGGTCGTGAAGGCAACGCTGGGTTCCAACTTGAAAAATTCCGGGAGATGGTCTTCCCAAAGTAGTAAGCGGTGGCTCACCGGCTTCTTCTCCTAGAAGTCCTGGAGCTACCGTCAGCTCATAATAAGGCTTGGATTTTGAATCCAAGCTTTTCGTTTTTATAAAAAAAGGAGATGGAAATGTTTAAAATCACACTAAAGCAAGGTGGGGTGGATAAGGAATTCACCAAAGACTACATCAACGTTGAAGACAATCTGTTGGCAGTCGAGCACCAAGTACGCCAAACAGCACTGGTTCAAGATGTGAAAAAGGCGCAAGACCCGAAAGAACACCGCAAGTTGAACGAAAGCTACTTGAAGATGTTTGTGTCCATGTTCGGTGAGCAATTCACCGTGACAGACTTGAAACAGGCGGATATGAGCATTTTAGAGACGTTGAACTCTCTATATTTAGCTGCTCTTGGGGTCAAGGAAGATTCCGAAGAAACCGAGGAAGATTCCGAAAAAAAGGAACAATAAGCCCGGAAGAAGCCCGAGATAATTTACTGATATGGTTTCAGCAATTGATATCTGACGGATATTCTATCCTGGATATCAAAAGAATGAAGATGTCTGACTTTGAACTTATGGTGAAAGCTATGGAAGTGAAGAAGGAAGAGATCGAAAAAGAAACTACTTTAGATAAAGCATTTCCATTCCTATTTGGCTAGAAAGGAGGATGGATGTCTAGTAACTTAGGTAATCTAGTGGCTACGGCTACTCTCGATATTGCCCCTTTTATGGCAAATACAAGGACTATGAATATGGCCTTACGAGGTCTAGATAAGTCCTTGAACGCGATGGAAAAGAGCTTCAAAAATGCTGGAAAAGGGTCGCAAGGATTGAGCGGTATGAAAGCCGTATTATCCGAGACTGGCAAAAGTTTAGAAGCTTATCGGCTTAACTTGGCAAAGCAAACCGAGCATTACAACAATCTAAAAAATGAAATCGGTGATGTTTCTACCGCCACGGCCGCCCAAAAGACAGCTCTGTTAGGTGCAAAATCAGCCATGAGCGATACAGTCGCAAAAGTGGCAGAGCTGCAGGCTAAATATGTGACTTTAGCAAACGAAATCAATATCCAATCAAGCACTTGGACAAAAGTTGGAACAGCCCTGTATGACATGGGGTCTAAGTTTCAATCAGCAGGCCAGAAACTCAGCGGTGTAGGCTCTGCCCTAACAAAAGGTGTTACCGCTCCTCTTGTGGCTGGTGCGGGTATTGCGATCAAGGCTGCTATCGACTATGAATCTGCTTTCGCCGGAGTTAAAAAGACCGTTGATGAAACGGCCACAGTGTCATATGCGAAACTATCCAATGGCATTCGCCAGATGGCTAAGGCATTGCCAGCAAGTGCAGTAGAAATCGCTAACGTGGCGGAAGTAGCCGGTCAGCTGGGAATTAAGACGGAAGATATCTTGAAGTTCTCTCGTACCATGATTGACATGGGCGAGTCAACCAACTTGAGCGCTGAGGAGGCGGCAACTGCTATCGCTAAAGTCGCTAACATCATGGGCTTGAGCTCAGATGACTACTCACGCTTCGGAGCTTCCGTGGTTGACCTCGGGAATAATTTCGCCACAACTGAAAAAGATATCGTAGAGATGACCAATCGTTTAGCGGCGGGTGGTCGTTTGGCTGGTCTAACAGCTCCAGATATCCTCGGCCTTGCGACGGCCATGAGCTCGGTTGGTATCGAAGCTGAAGCAGGCGGTACTGCCATGACTCAAACGTTGACAGCTATTGGTAACGCAGTGTCTCTGACAGGTAAAGGGGCAGCAGAGAAGCTCGAGTTGATTGCTAGTACAGCTGGCATGACTGCCGAGCAATTCCAACAAGCTTGGAAAGAAAAACCCGTCCAAGCATTGCAAGCCTTTATCAAGGGTTTGGAAAATGCTCATAAGTCCGGAGAGAATGTCAATGGGATCCTCGACGATCTGGATATGAAGGGTATCCGACAAAGCAACATGCTGAAATCTCTTGCTCTGGCTTCGGACAAGATGTCATCAGCGG